>Ga0207419_1002950_pt1 | contig 10599 bp, 4 predicted proteins | sample ElkSloMetagenome_4_FD_184723 | JGI IMG/M metagenome (GOLD analysis project Ga0207419, IMG submission 184723) | Hot spring microbial communities from Elkhorn Slough, Monterey Bay, USA - MD2A (version 2) | ecosystem: Environmental > Aquatic > Marine > Intertidal zone > Estuary: Microbial mat ... | reverse complement strand
GTTCGTCGTATAAATGTGAGACGAGCTCCGAATCGCGATCCAGCCCAAGTGTAAGCTGAGTAAGATCATTAGATCCAATAGAAAATCCGTCAATGTATTGGCAGAATTCATCCGCTAGCAAAATATTTGAAGGCAATTCAGCCATTAAATAAACTTTCAATCCGTCTTCTCCCCTTACCAAACCAAATTCGGCCATGGTTTTCAAGACTTCTTCCATTTCCTGTGGAGTTCGGCAAAATGGCACCATAACCACCACATTTTTCAATCCGATAACTTCGCGAACTCTTTTAATAGCCGCGCATTCTAAACCAAAGGCTTCTTTGAATTTTGGAGAGTAATAGCGCGAAGCTCCCCTCCATCCAATCATGGGGTTTTCTTCGTGGGGCTCGAAATATTTTCCGCCCAAAAGATTCATGTATTCATTGCTCTTAAAATCAGAGAATCTCACAATTACTTCATTTGGATGGAAGGCCGCTGCAATACGACCGATTCCATAAGAGAGTTTCTTGATGAAGAAATCTTTTTCATTCTCAAACCCAGAAGTTATTCTTTCGATTTCTTCAGATAGTTTTTCGTCTCCAATTTCTCCATGTTTGAGCAGAGCCATAGGGTGAACCTGAATATAATTATTAATGACAAACTCTTCTCTTGCCAAGCCAACTCCGGCATTGGGAATTCGAGAAAACTTAAAAGCCAACTCCGGAGAGGCGACGTTCATCATAATAGGAATCTCTGTTTTTGGAAGATCGTTCAGATGGGTCTCTTCTTCCTTAAAGGGTAGTATTCCCTTGTAGACTTTTCCCACCTCGCCTTCCGAACATGAAACGGTTATCTCCGCTTCATCTTTTAGAAATTGACTTGCTTTTCCGGTTCCTACTATCGCTGGAATTCCCATTTCGCGGGCAACGATAGCGGCGTGGCAGGTTCTGCCCCCTTTATCTGTTACAATAGCAGATGCTTTTTTCATAAGTGGCTCCCAGTCTGGGTCTGTCATTTCAGTAACCAGCACTTCTCCATCCTTAAATCCCGCTTCGTCTTCACTCCCATCTCTACCGTCTAACGTAAAAAGCTTGTGCACTTTTCCAGCCCCTATTCCATCGCCTACGGCTATGCCTTCTAACAAAAGCTTATCTGAAGATGGATTTTCTTCAAACTTATATTCAACAATCGCTTCACCTCCTTTCTGACTGTGAATGGTTTCAGGGCGTGCCTGAACAATGAAGAGTTCTCCGGACAAACCATCCAGAGCCCACTCCACATCCATCGGAGTCCACTTCCCTCTTTTCTCGGTGTAGTAATTTTCAATTTCTACCACCCAACGTGAAAGTTGCAGAATTTGATTCTCATCCAGGCAGAATCTTCTTACCAGCTTCTCTCCTACGGGCACGCGTTTTACCAATTCTGTAAGAGTCGTTCCATAGACGAGTTTATGATGCTTTTGGCCCATTTTCTTCTCTATGATGGGGTTGAGATTTTCTTGGGATAAATGGGGCTTGTATATAATGAACTCATCCGGAGATATTTCCCCCTGCACGATAAGCTCTCCTAAACCATAAGCACCATTTATCAGAACCGCATCCCTGTACCCACTCTCGGTATCTAGTGAGAAAGCCACGCCTGAGGCTCCAAGATCGGAGCGCACCATTTTTTGCACCCCAACTGAGAGCCGCACTGCGTGGTGGTCATAGCCACGCTCTTGTCGGTAAGATATTGCTCTGTCTGTATACAGAGATGCAAAGCATGCCTTAATACTATTCATTAGAGACTGTACACCTCTGACATTAAGAAAAGTTTCCTGCTGACCAGCAAAGGAAGCGTCGGGTAAATCCTCGGCAGTTGCTGATGAGCGCACAGCCACATCTGTTGCTTCGTTGCCATATTTATCCGATAACTCGAGATATTTATTGGCAATTTCAGATTCTAACTCTTCAGAAAATTTTCCATCGGCCACCATGCGACGAATATTTGATCCTGTTCTTCTGAGTTGAACAATATCCCGTGGATCTAGTGTTTCAAGGGCATTATTTATTCTCTCTCTCAGGTTATTGTATTCTATGTACACATTAAATGCATGCACCGTTACTATAAAACCGCCAGGAACTCTGATGCCTCGCTCAGATAGATTACCGATCATTTCTCCAAGCGAAGCATTTTTACCGCCAACGGTATCAAGCATGCTGAGATTTACTTCGCTAAGATCCAGCACGAAGGGTTTATTCTGATTTGCCATGAATATTTTTTCAGTAGTAGATTTGACAAATATAGCGAACGTTCGCTAATAACAAAAGTTCACAGTATACTTAATAGTCTTTGTATTCAAATCTGAAAAACAACATTAGTAAATAACTATACCCAGCTGATTTTCAAGATGAAGGGTAAGAACATCGCCCATGTTGGTGAGTTGGGTAAATCTCGGATCATCGTGGTGTTTAGCCAGCTCGTTTGAAAGCTGAATGATATTTTCCGGGCTGGAGATGCGCGATTTACGCATACAATTTAAAATGCTTTTTGTGCGCGCTTTGTTCGCCGAGAATCGCTTTTTCATGGCCAATCGCTCCTCTCTAATATATTGCTCAGCGATCCTTTTAGAGAGCAATTCAGAAGCCAGATTTACGAGCTCAATATTCTCTTTGTAATACTGAGGTAGGTAAATTGATTTTCTTCCTTCATAACTCTGCTGATCAAAATCAATGGCTCTTAGACGGTACTGTACATTGTCAAAATCCTGAATAATCTCTACCACGAAATTGTATGCGCGCATATCGCCCAATAAGCGGGTAAAACAACGTTCATTGAACTTGACAAATTCTTTGGCAAATCTCAACCGGTTCTCAATCTTTACATCCTTATTTCTGAGAATGAACTCATCTACCGGTATTCCTACAATATGTTGCTCAAGCACAGTATCTTTACCCACCAGGAAAGATACCTTATCCGGCGAAAAAATATCTTCGAGTTCAAGGCCGAAAATTCTGGAAGAGTCAGCGCGTTTGATGTAAAAGAAGTCGTAATTGTCGTTTATCTCATTTACAATTTTGATTCTAAAGGGCTTTGAATTGCCGAATGAACAAAACTCAATGCTACCGATTTTCAGGTAAGGATTGTCTCTACCGCTACCTACCAGCAAATGGTATAAGCGGGTTAATTCTTTTTGAAAATGCTCTAAGTCGTTTTGATTGTACAGAACAGAATACCACAGGGTGTCGTTTCCTTCGCTATCCACAACAGGGATGAGATCTGTATAATTCAATAAATCACCGTAATCAATAGGTAAATCAACATTCTGCACATACTTATTCAAATGATTTCGCAGGCTTTTTCGGATGGGATAAAAAGGCTTCTTATATTGAATTTTGTTGATCTCCATGCTCAAAGCTAAGAATCACTTTAAAAAATAGGCCCTAAAAATTATCTGGCAATCACAAGTCGTTTTACAGAATTTTGATTTTCCTGCTGAATTCGCACAAGGTATATACCCGGCCTAAGGCTTGTAATATCAATACTTTGGAGAGGAGATGACAAGACTTGCTTTCCTGTCATATCAAATAATTCTACCGATTGAATTCCTTCACCACTAAACTTAACAAGTTGATTGGCCGGATTTGGAAACATCTCAATAGAATTTTGAGCAATAGGATCTTGAACACTTAGACTGCTCACTTCCAGACATTCCGATGATACTACGCAATCTTCCAGACTAACTTCCACAAAGTAAAAGCCGTCTTCTACCGGAGTAAACGCCAGCTCTGTAGCACCGTCAACAAGAACTGCCGGATCATCGCATTCAAACCACTGGTATGTTGCACCAGGTATTTCGGCAGCTAGTAATGTTCCTTCTTCAAGGCTAATGGTGGTATCTAAAACACATTGGCTCAATTTCCAGTTAAAATGGTCTGCTGTAGAAACAGCCATGGTATTGGAAGAATTAGGGGTTGATGGATCAAAATCTGCCATTCCGCCAAATCTCCCGGAAACGAACAGAGCTCCTGTATTGTCTATATCTAGCTCACCCATTCTGCTTCCGCCTGAAGCCGCGAGTGGAGAAACATATTTCAGAGAGCCATCATTCCCATCCAGTGCGAGAACGAAGGCATCTGCAGAACCCGGAGCATCTAACTCAAGAACTTCATCTCCAGGAAGAAAATCAGCAAGAGCCGCGTATCTTCCATTCATATAAACATCATTGAAAATATCCAGGGCAAGACCATTTCCTTCATCAAAGCTTACGCCTCCATAGGTGTATGCCCAGACAAAGTTTCCCTGAGCATCCAGTTTGTGAACAAAGCCATCGGGTTGACCTGATACGCCTGCTGCTGCAACTTCAAAAACACCTTCTCCAGGATCAAAATCACTTACCTGTCTAAAATATCCGGTTGTTACAACTGCGCCGAATGCATCCACCACTAAATCCTTCACATTATCAGTAGTTTCGCCTCCAAAATGACGCGTCCAAACTAATTCGTTATTTGAATTGAGCTTGGAAATAAAGACATCAGATCCTCCCGCAGAACTTAGCTCGCTCACACCATCACCCGGATCAAAATCAACCGTATTTGAAAAGGCACCTGCCAGGAAGAGATTTTCGTTTGAATCTATTTCCACGCATTCTACTCGACAGGCCTGATCGTTGGCAAAAACCATAGAATTAACATAGTCTCCTTCCGTATTTAGCTCAACTACATAGCCATCTGTGAAATCTTGCGAGGTAAACTCTTCTATTTCTTCACCTGGATTAAGATCTATGGACCCCTGAAATTCACCAACAAGAATAACCCTGCCAGATAACGAAACATTGAGGTCAAATACATTACAATCCTGATCTGAAAAAAAGACTCTAGACCAGATATAATCTCCATCTGAATTTAGCTTTACAATAAATGAATTTCTATCACCTTCTTCCGAGACAACTATTTCCTCTCCATCGCCTGGATCGAGATCTGCACTGCCAAAAAAATCGCCTACCACATATACATTAGATTCAGCATCTGTTTCCACAGCCACACAGGTTAGTTCACTTCCTTCCTGAAAACCAAAACCCCGCACCCAAAGAAACTCGCCGTCAGCATTGAGTTTCTGTAGAAAGCCAGCTTCACTTGTCCATATAAGTGATGCGGTTTCTTCAGAAGAGTCAAAGTCAACATCTCCAAAAAAAGATCCCACAGAATATACATCTCCGTTCGTGTCCAGATGTATTCCACGCGAATCACAATTATCCGGACCATCAGTAGAAGAAACCCAATCCAATTGGGGGTTCTGGGCAAGTAAATAAAAAGGGAGTAGAGAAAAGACTAAGGCGATTTTCCGCATAGCTGGTTGTATTTTAGAAATGCGAAAATCGCGAAATTTAATCGGAAAGTCCAGATTTCTATGGAATGAACTGCGGATAATTTGATCTGCTAGCTCAAGCTCAGGAGGCATTCCTAATTCATATAGCAGAAATAATTGTTTGGTACCTGTCAAAAAATGCTTTTTCTTGATCTTCAAGCGATTTTCGAAGTTCACAAACCACCTTAATAGACGGATAAATTCAGCGATAATGCGAATTTATTCTGCGACTAGAAATAAAAATCGAAAGGCCAAAAGGCCCTACTTTATTTTAGGAACCCTAGAATGTTCAATAAAACTATATCTCAAGTTGAACAGTTTGTTGACATACCTGTTTCTTTGTTACGATAATCAAATACATTCTAAATTATGAAAAACCTTTTTACCTTTTTATTAACCCTATGTGTTGGTTTGAGCTCGGCTTTTGCTCAAAACAACAGTGGAAAAGTGTCTACAGACAGCTTTTCTATTAATGACCGATTGGGCATTCAAGAAGATAATTCTCGAGAATTGCTCACGGACCAAGCCAAATTAGTTGAAGGAACAATGTCAGCTCTAAGCGGATATGTTGCTGGAGAAACTATTGAAGTTCCCCTAATTATCGATTTTACAAATGTTGATGAAGAATATTGTGATTCTTTATCTATTACTTTCCCTGCCGGTGTAACTGTGGAAGGAGTATCAAATGATGTTGTTTTCGTTGAAACTGGTGCACCAGCTCTAGATGAAGCCTTTAACGGAATTAGCGGTCAAACCGTAAGTTGGGGTGATAATGATAATGACTTTGGTGGAATATTTACATCAGGCCTAGGCCCCGATGGAAATCTTGTTGGCCAGTCTTACAACTTCACTGTAACTATAACAGTAGACGGCGGAACAACTGGTGACTTAACAGTAGATTTCTTTGCCAGTGGTGACGAGTTTGGCCCTGACCCAGGAGATTTATCAGGTACATTTACCATTTCTGAAGGACTATCTGTGGCAGGAATTGTTATAAACAGCGAAGACCACAATACTCTAGAAGCAGCTGTTGGAGCCGTTGGACTTACAACTGCTTTAGGTACGGCAGACCCATTAACTCTATTCGCACCTACGGATGCAGCATTTGATGCACTTCCAGAAGGACTTCTTGAAGAATTATTAGCTGCTCCAGATTTTCTTACCAATATTTTATTGTACCACGCAGCACCTGTAGATGGTGTGTCAGGAAACTTATCTGACGGCCAGATGGTTACAACCCTTGAAGGTTCTGATGTTACAATTACGATTGTTGGTGCTGATGTTTTCGTTAATAATGTACTAGTGTCAACTGCAGATGTTCTAGCAACAAATGGAGTGGTTCACGTTATTGACGCCGTACTGGTTCCACCTACAGATGCTACACTTCCAATTGATTTCGAGCTACCTTCTGTGGCTTATGATTTCTTGGCATTCGGAGGTGCTACTGCATCAATTATTGATAACCCTGATCAAACTGTTAATGAAAGTGCCAGGGTAATGGAAACAGTAAGAGGTGAAGTAGGAGTTCCTTCTGAAGTTTTCGCAGGTCAATTTATTAACCTCAGTGAGCCAATTGATTTTGAATCAACTACTACCATTCTCATGGATTCATGGTCTCCAGACGCTGGCATTACAGTTAGAATGGCTGTGGAAAACCAAGAAGCCGGACTGGGAAGCCAGGTAGCGGTTGACGTTCAAACAACAGTTTCAAATGGCTGGGAAACATTATCTTTTGATTTCTCTGCAATTGATCCGGCAGTAGATTACGATAGAGTAGTTGTTATTTTCAATCAGGAAGTAGCAGGGACCGGCGAAACTTACTATTTCGACAATATTGGTTTGGAAGAACTGCCAACCATCACTGATATTGTTGTAGCCAGTGAAGATCACAATACTCTTGAAACGGCAGTTGTTGCTGCAGGCTTAGATGGAGCATTGGCTAACCCTGATGCAGACTTTACTCTTTTCGCACCTACTGATGCTGCTTTTGATGCCCTTCCTGATGGAGTATTAGATGCATTATTAGATGATCCTGAAGGAGCATTGGCTAACGTTTTGCTTCATCATCTTGTAGTGGGAAGTGCATTTTCTGGCGATTTGATGGACGGAATGGAAATTATAACAGCTCAAGGAGAAGTTGTAGAAGTATCAATCGTAGGAGAAGATGTATTTATCATAAGCGGTGACGTTACAGCAGAGGTTACAACAGCAGACATCGAGGCAGTAAATGGCGTAGTGCACGTTATTGATGCCGTATTAGTGCCTGAATTCTGTACGCTGTTTGACGGTGGACCTTACACCAACTTTAACACTTCATTTGGTGGAGCGCCAGAGCCAGTAGACGGAGTTTGTCCTTTTAATGCTATTACAACATTCGAGTCATGGGCTAGCGAAGCTTACGTAATTGATAATTTCGTTGAGGATAGAACTTATACGTTTGGTCTTTCTGGCGGTGCTATAGGTGCCTGGGATCCTTACTTCCTTGTAATTGATGATGCAACAGGCGAAGTAGTGGCTTCAGAAACGGAAGGGTTTAGCATTACCTGGACCTCTCCAGCAGACGGAACCTATTTAGTAATGATTGGAGAAGAAGGTTTCTGCGCTGCAGGTTCTCCTAATCTTGGTACAGACAATGGCTTCCCTTACATTACTTGTGAAAGTGACGTAACAGTAGTAGATATTATTGTGGCTAGTGAAGATCATACAACTCTTGAAGCTGCAGTTCTTGCTGCAGGATTAGACGGAGCTTTATCTGGAGAAGGTCCTTTCACTGTATTTGCTCCTACGGATGCAGCATTTGATGCTCTTCCAGCTGGATTGTTAGATGATCTTCTTGCAGATCCAGCCGGATTGTTAACTGAAGTTCTGGAGCACCATGTTGTTGGAGCGCTAGCTTTCTCAACGGATCTTAGTGATGGTCAAATGATCACTACACTGAATGGTGAAGATGTAATCATTGGTATTGATGGAGAAACAGTAACTGTAACTTCAGCTCTAGGTTCTGAAGCGGAAGTAACCGTAGCTGACATAGTTGCTTCGAATGGTGTTGTTCACGTTATTGACGTAGTTCTTGCACCTACCATCTTGAGTGTAGATGAGCTAAGCTCAGTTTCTGAGTTCAGAATGTTCCCTAACCCTGCCAATAATGAAGTAGCAGTAGAACTTCAAATGAATGAAAGCAGCGACCTAACGATTGATGTAGTAAACATCTTGGGTCAAAACGTTAAATCATTTGACTTTGGAACACGCTCTGCCGGATTCAATAGAGAGTTGTTGAATGTTAACGACCTTCCAGAAGGAATGTACATTCTTAACATTACTGTTGGAGACGACCAGGCAACTACCAAATTGCAGATTACCAGATAATCTTATCTGACTAAAAATTTAAACCGTCCCGATAGCTATCGGGACGGTTTTTTTTATGGAATAATGCTTCTTACCGCAGACGATACGAATAATAAATCCATATTAGCTTTTTACTGAAATCAACTCTTTGACATGCTTCCGCAGTTTGATTAACTTTAATACAAGGTTTAAAAATCTCATTATGTCACTACGTGCACTTCTCCTCCCAATGGTTATGGCCTTTGCATTTAATCTTCAGGCACAGTTTTCAATTCTTTTTGTTGACGATACCGAAGATAATTTTGAAAATGCCGAGCGGTTTAACCAATCAGTTTTGGATGCAGGGTATACAACTACGTATTACGACGCAGAAATAGAAGGTGCCAGCCCAACAGCATTGTATATGGAAGAATTTGATCTGGTGATATGGCACACGGCTGGCGATGGAGCCGGATTACAATTCTGGAATGCGGATGACACCGATAATCAGGAGATAGTTTCCTTCCTTGAAAGTGGTGGAAAACTCTGGGTTGTAGGACTGGACTTTTTATTTGACCGCTATGGCGCTTCACCCGTAATTTTTGAACCAGGTGATTTTGCCTTTAATTATTTAGGCATCGAATCCTATAATGTGCAATCGCAATCTGATGATGGCGGTTTGGGAGTGCCTTCAGTTGCGCCAGATGAAAACTCCCCAATACCAAATCTCAATTCTCTTAACTGGGAATTTGAAACGCTTTGGTGGGTTGATGGAGTTACCCCGCGCGAAGGAGTGGCTCCCGTTTACAGGATGTCGGGAGAAGACTATCCCCTTGCAGATGAAATATGCGGCACCTATAGAATAGGGCAAGGCTATGTGGTTTTGGCCTATTACTTTGATATTTCCGTTACAGAAACAGCTGATATGCGGCTTGAAAATGTAGAAGCTGCTTTGGCTTTTCTGGAAAACATCAATTTATCGGTTGAAGATGAATTCAACTTTGCCGAGAACTTAAAAATCTACCCAAACCCCAATCGAGGTAATTTTACACTTGAGTTCAATCTATCCGAAAATAAACCGATCTCTGGCTCACTTATAGATGCCACAGGAAGAGAAATTTTGGCTCTCTTTCCAGAGCGACAATTCGCAGCCGGGAAAAATATTCTTGAGCTAGAATCAAGTAAAAGCGTCAATCCCGGTGTGTATTTTATTCAACTTATTTCAGACCGACACACGGAAGCATTCCCGGTCATTATTGAATAGCAGTACTCTGTCTATAGCTCAATGAGAACAGAATTTGAATTATATAATTCTACCTGGGAAGAAATTGAAAGCTACTGTTCATCAAAATATCGGCGTAACCTCAACGAAAAGCAGTATCTGGCAGAATATGTTGGTAGACTAAATACAGATACGAGAATGGGTCTGCATCTCGTATTCGATTACGTTAGAGTACGAATAAGAATTTCTCAAAATGGGAAATTCAGATTATTGAAGTATTCCGCTAACTTATTCCCACTGTATCTTTCCTTCTCCTTAGGGCTAACTTTCCTCTTCATAATCATACACTGGGCATCTGATTCTTGGATTGCTTTTGCCACTTCTTCTTTTTTAGGTCTGTATCTTTTTTTTTACATGAGAATTATTGTGAAAAACAGACTTCGTGTTCAGGCTTCTTTAGACAGAGATGCAATTATAGCTCTCAGACAAAGACAGAGCAATTTTGGCTAAAATCTGGTTGTCAGCCTTTTTTAGGAATCTATAACATCCTTCCCAAAAGGAGTTAGAGCCAAGGTAGCGAGTTTGAAATGTTGACGTGCAAAGGGAATTCCAATAATGGTGATAAAAAGGATGGCTCCAAATATCCAGTGAGTTAGGGCAATCCAGATTCCACCTGTCAAGATCCAGAATACGTTAAAGAAAACATAAAGACATCCGCCCGATCGCTC
>Ga0207419_1002947_pt1 | contig 10608 bp, 6 predicted proteins | sample ElkSloMetagenome_4_FD_184723 | JGI IMG/M metagenome (GOLD analysis project Ga0207419, IMG submission 184723) | Hot spring microbial communities from Elkhorn Slough, Monterey Bay, USA - MD2A (version 2) | ecosystem: Environmental > Aquatic > Marine > Intertidal zone > Estuary: Microbial mat ... | reverse complement strand
CAGGGACGCAGAGAAAAAGATGAAACCTCACCGATTATGTAGATAAGTTAAATCTTTGTTTCATCGAACTTTTTGGCTTCTTTGCGTCTTCGCGAGAACAACGGTTTTTGACTTCAGATATTCCGCTCGGCATCAATCATCCATTCGGGCATTGAGTGCGCCCGCTCGAATCAGACGCTCGATTGCGCCAAAGACTTCCAGGCGGCCAAAGGGTTTGTAGATGAAGTCATCAGCGCCAACGCGCTTGAGGAAGAAGCGCTCGGTCGCGCCGTCATTTCCGCTCATCATAATGACCTGGATGTCCCGAGTCGCCTCCGTCGACCGAATCTTTCGCAGGGCACGAAACCCGCTCATGTCCGGCAGGATAATGTCAAGGAAGATCAGCTGCGGACGCTCGCTGATCGCGATGTCCAGGCCCTCCTGTGCGCTGGCGGCCTGGGACAGGCGATAGCGATTCTCCGAGAGCATTGTTGCCAAAGCCAGACGAACGGTTTTCGAGTCATCGATGATGAGCATCCGGGTGCCCCGAGGCGCATTGATCCGAGGCCGCTTGCGCCGCTCTTTGAACGGTTTGTCGTCGTCCGACTCGCTGGGCACATTGGTTTTCAGGCGGGCCGAGCGCAGCGCCTCGGGCATTTCCCGGGTTAGCGCACGATGTGACATCCCGGCCTGACCATCGGCAATCAAAACCGCCCGATCCTTGGCCTGTTGGATGGTGGACCCAAGGTCGATCATGGCGCCAAGCTCGAGGGCATCGCCGCGGCGACGGACCACCTGAACGATCGGGCGAGGTGAGCCGTTGATCGCGTGGATGGCCGCTGCAATCTCGCCGTCGGGCAGGCGCATCATCACGCCTGGGGGTGCCCAGCCCAGAAATTTCGAAAATGCCTCGGCAAAGTTCTCGTCAAACTGCTTGCCCTTGAGCTTCCATAGCTCACCCATCGCCTGCTGATGCGACAGGGCTTTCTGGTGAAATCGACGCGTGGTCATGGCGTCGTAAGCACTAATAATCGACACCAGACGCGCCATCGCGGGTATCCCTCTCTGGGTCAAGCCCTCTGGATAGCCCTTGCCATCGGGGCGCTCGTGATGGCACAGGGCGACGGTGGCTACAACATCGGGTAGGCCGTCACTCTGGGACAGGAGCTCATGGCCCAGTCGGGTATGCAACTCAACGTGCTCGCGCTCTGCCGTCGACAGGGGACCAGGCTTTTTAAGCACCTTGAGGTTGATGCGCATCATTCCCAGATCATGGACCATTGCACTCAGAGCAAGTGCTTTGCCGACTCCAGTCTCCCATCCCGCCGCGTGCGCGAAAGCGGCCGCCAGGATGGCTGAATTCAGACCGTGCTGAAAGGGATATCGGCCAGGCTCCTTAATGTGCGTCAGCCAGACCAGAGCGGCAAGATGCTGCGGCATCGCACCAATTAGATCGTCGACTACATCGTTGGCGTCCGGCACGTCAATCTGACCATGACGATGAAAGCTAAGGATCTGAGCTTGGGCGATCAGACTCATGCGCCGGTACACGGACCATGCGTTGGCCAGCCGACGGGCCGAGATAGCATTGTTTCGCAACGCGTCGATTGATTTAGGCAACTGCGGCAAGGCACCCACCGACAAGGCAGCGTTGGTGCCCTCGACGCGGCGATTGAGGCATTGCTCAAGGTCGATGACCACGCGTCGACAACGCGTGTTGAACCACTCTTTGTCGGTGAATGATTCGACGCGCACGCCGCTCTTGGGAAAATCAATAGGCGGCACCAAAGCTTCGATCTGGCAAACGAAGTCCCCCAAGCGAAGCTGATCAGGCGTGACGGTCAGTTGATACTCGCCACGCTGCTGACGTCTGAACTCATCCCAGGGAATGATCTTCATTCCAAGCCCTCGGCCGCGGACGATTGGTTGAGTATAAACAAGTACAGATTATCGTCCAGTCGCTGGCGCAAGCGCCAGGTGACCGAGCCCCCCGGTTTTTGTCGGCTAGTCAGCTGCTCGCTGGACCAGCGCGCCCGATCGAATCAAGCGCTCGATCGCGCTGAACACCTCAAAGCGACCAAATGGCTTGCCAATGAAATCATCGGCGCCAACTCGCTGCAGGAAGAATTTCTCGATCGCTCCGGAATTACCGCTGATCATGATCACGGGAATATCTTTAGTCGCCTTGTTCGAACGCAATCGACGCAGCGCTTTAAAGCCGCTGATATCTGGCATCACGATATCGAGAAAGATGACATGGGGCTGTTCTGATTCGGCTTTGATCAGACCGTCTTCGCCGTTTTGGGCAACGGAAACCTTGTAGCCGGTCTGAGTGAGCATGTGCCGAAGCGTTTCCCGAATCGTCAGCGCATCATCGACGACTAAAATTCGGGTTCCCTTGGGGGCGTCAATGCGCGGGCGATTTCGACGCTCGCGGCGCGCCTGGGCCGGGGTCGACTCGTCGGCCTCGCCGACGTTGATGCCCACCAACGCCTTGGGCAAAAGGCGGGTCAGATCGCGATGTTTGATGCCGTGTGAGCCGTCGGCGAGCAGCGTTTCGCGTTTGCCGTTCTTGCTGACCGCATCGGTCGTGCTATCGGCGAGATCGAGCTCGACTCCAATCTCGATTCCGCCTCCTCGACGGTGCAGCAAACGAACCACCGGGCGTGTTTGGCCTGCCCTTGTGTGCAGGGCCACGGCCAGTCGGTCGTCGCCAAGTCGCATCAATGTGCCCGGCGGTGCCCAGCCGAGAAACATGGAAAAGGCTTCGACCATCTCCTTATCGAACTGCTGCCCACGCAGTTTCCAAAGCTCGCCCATGGCCTGCTGATGCGACATGGCAGCGCGATGGAAACGATCCGACATCATGGCGTCGTAGGCACTGATGATCGAGACCAGTCGCGCCATGTCTGGTATCCCCGTTTCGGTCAGACCGTCCGGGTACCCTCTGCCGTTAGGCTGTTCGTGATGACACAAAGCCACGCTGGCCACCGCGTCGGGCAGGCCATCGTTTTGGGCCAGGAGCTCATGGCCTAGTCGTGTGTGTAGCTTGACGTGATCGCGTTCGGCGGCCGTCAGCGGACCGTTCTTGCGAATCACCTGCAAACTCACGCGCATCATGCCTAGGTCGTGAACTAGCGCACTCAGAGTCACGGCACGTCTGACCTTGGACTCCCAACCAGCAGCCAGGGAAAAACCAGCCGCATACAGCGCGGTGTTCAGACCATGCTGAAAAGGATAGCGACTCGTTTCCTTGATTCGCGCCAGCCAGAGCAGCTCGGGGAGATGCTCGGAAATGACGTCATCCAGTTCCTCGACCGCGTCGTAGGCATCGGAGACGTCGACATTGCCGTGGCGATGAAAGCTGAGAATCTGAGATTGGGCAACCAGACTGACCCGACGATACACCTGCCAGGCTTCGATCATCCCGCGAGCGCCGATCTCGTGCTCGCGTAGGGCATCGAATTCCTTAGGCATGGGCGGAAGTGCGCCAGCCGCTGAAAGGGTAGCTTCGGAGTCTTCAGCACGACGGTTCTGACAGCGCTCCAGGTCGATCACGACCTGGCGACAGTTGTCCTGAAACCACGCCTTGTCCCGGAACGAGTCGATCCTCATACCCTTGGCCGGAAAGGTCGTCGACTCATCAAGCCCTTGGACGTTGGCCACGAAATCACCGAGTCGCAGCTCACTTGGAAGAATGGTGAGCTGATACTCACCGTGCTGCTGGCGACGAAATTTATCCCAGGAAACAATATTCATTGGCAACCCACCCACTAGCCACAGTTCTTAAGTATACCCAAAGCGTGATGTGATTCTCAATTTTTAAACGCTCGGGACTATGCGTCCCGTCGGCATCGATTCAATCGCCTTAATTGACCGGCCGGCCAGTTAGTTGTACGATGACGGTATGAACGAATCCGCAACCCGTGACTCCGACCGTACCTGCGCCCAGATTCTGGGTGCCGCCTTCAGCCTGTTCGTTGAGCGTGGATTCGACGCCGTATCGATCCGGGAAATTGCCGCGGCAAGCGGCGTAACGAAAAGCCTGATCCATCATCACTTCGGCGGCAAGGAAGGGCTGTGGAACGCGGTCAAGGAGATGGCGTTTGGCCCCTTCTATGAGCAGCAGCGCGCGGAGCTCGCTGAAGCCGACGAACCCGGAGCCGATCTGCTGATACGCGGCGTTGTCAATTACTTCCAGTTCCTCAGCAAGAACCCTCAGGTCGCACGACTGTTTGCCTGGGCGCACCTCGAGGGCGATACGAGCTGCAGCGACATGGACGCTGATTTAGTCGGACTCGGATCCGAACGAGTGGCTCAGGCGCAGAAAAATGGTGCGCTGCGCGACGACATCAACCCCACCCACGTGGTCGCCATGTTCATAAGCCTGTTCACCCAGTGGTTCGAAGCCCGCGACCATCATCGCGCCTGGCCCGGTATCGGCAGCGATGAAGAATTTCTCGATGACTTCCTGAAAGTTTTTATGGAAGGCCTGCTCCCCCGCCCTCCCTCACCCTGATCCACAGGTAAACCACCATGCCCAACTCAAGATCAGCACCCAAACCCATGATCGATCGTTTAATTGACCGGACGGCCAATCTGCCAGGATGGGTCTGGCTGGCCCTTTTGGCGACTTTGCTGATGGTGACCCTGGGCTCTGGCCTGCAGGCAACCGACGATCCGCTGTCCGCGCCGGATGAGGGTGCTGCCGCCCACCCAGTGCGCGTCGCTGCAGCACGGGTCGCCGAGGACCCGCCGGTTATTCGGTTACCAGGAGTCGTTAGAGCCCGCGAGCGCGCTGAACTGGCCTTTCTGCACTCGGGGCATCTGGCCGAGCGCCGTGTCAGTCGGGGCCAGGAGGTCGAAAGTGGCGAAGTGCTAGCCGTGCTGCACAATCCGGCCCTGATGCCCGGCGCGGACGCGGCCGCTGCCAGGGCCCGCGAGGCACAGCTCAACGTCGAGCAGCTCGAACGCGAAGTCGTCCGACTCCAGGACCTGGAAGGACGCAATCTCGTCCCGACCGAGGAGCTGGAGCGGGTCGTGTCGCGGCGTGATGCGGCGGTGCAGGCCAGCAATCAGGCCCAGGCCGCGCTGGGGGAAGCGCGCGAGCAGCTCGACGAAGCCCTGCTGAGAGCCCCGTTTGACAGCATTATTGCGACACTGATGATCGAACCGGGACAGTTCGTGGCCGCCGGACAGCCTGTTCTTTCTCTGATCGGACGCAGCGGCCTGGAGACGGCCGTACACCTGCCAGCCGACCAAGCTGCCCGTCTGGCGCTGGGAGGCACCGCGACCGTCAAGGCACCCGATGACGCCGCGCTCAACGAGGGCGTGATCCGCGAAATCAGCGCCAGCGCCCCAGGCCAAGTCGCAGAAATCATCATCGATTTGGGGCTCGACTCGACCGCGGCCCTGCGCTCCGGCCAGGCAGTCGACGTCACCCTGCCCTTAGACACCAGCGCGACCCTGAGCGTGCCGATGGCCGCACTGACCCAGTCCAGCTCCGGGCTGGCGCGACTGTTCAGAATCGAAAACAATCGCGCGATCGCGGTCAACGTCCAGCCCGGACGACTGCAGGGGGGCTGGCTTGAAGTCGCAGGCAGCTTGGCCGAGGGCGACCTGATCGTGATCGCCGGTCACGGCCGCCTGCTCAACGACGATCCGGTCAGGATCCTTCAATGAATCTGACAGAACGAATCTTCGAGCGCCGGCCGCTGATCATCACGGTAGTCTCGCTGCTCACCTTGCTCGGCATCGCCAGCTGGTCTGGCATGGACCGGCAGGAAGACCCCTTTTTTCCCTACCGCTACGCCCAAGTGTTGGTGCCCTGGGCGGGTGCCCAGCCCGAACGAGTCCAGCGCCTGGTCGTCGAGATCATCGAGGACGAGCTGGCCGGAGTTGAAGAAGTTCGTGAAATCCGATCCACCGCGCGTCTTGGGTTTGCCAATCTGATTATCGGCCTGGAAAGCGACGTCTACGACACGGACAACGTCTGGGATCGCGTACGTGTCGCACTCGAAGATGCCGAGCGACGTATTCCCGAGCGAGCCGGCCCGATCGAGCTGCGTGACCGTTCGATGGACACCCACGGCATCGTACTGGCACTGACCGGCGACGACGATCTCTTGGCGCTGCTGGAGGCCGCCCGTTCGCTGCGACGCGATCTGTTCACGGTGCCCGGCATGGGCCGCATCGACATCCTCGGCAATCCGGACGAACAGCTTCGGGTGCGCGTCGACCCAGCCCAGCTTATGGCCGTCGGCCTGAGCATGGATGACCTGGCCCGGGCTATCGCCGACAACAACAAAGTGGTGCCCGGCGGCGCGCTGATCGTCAATGAACGCAATTTGATCGTGCAGCCGCTCAGCGACCTGACTACGATGGACCAGCTCAACGAACTGCCGATTGCGACCGCCTCGGGCGCGCTTGTCCGACTCGGCGATATCGCTGACGTCGTCCTGCAGGCGGCCGAACCCGTCGGCGAACGAATCCAGTTCGGGGGCAAGCCCGCCGTTGCCCTGGGCATCGTCATTCCCGAAGAAGGCACCAACGCAGTAACCTTCGGCGAGGACGTCAGAGCGCGCGTGGCCGAACTCGAAACCGCTTACGCGCCGCTGATGATCGACGAAATGTTCTTCCAGCCGCGCTGGGTCGAAAAACGTCTGGGTGAACTGGGCCGGTCGCTGTTGCTGGGCGTCCTGATTGTCGCTGCCATCCTGTTGCTCGCGATGGGCTGGCGCATGGGTCTGGTCGTGGCCGCACTGCTGCCGATCGTCACCCTCTCGGCCCTGTCCGTGTATGCCCTCGGCGGCGGCATTCTCCATCAGATGTCGGTCGCCGGTATGGTGATTGCACTGGGCATGCTGGTCGACAACGCCATCGTCATGGTTGAAAGCCTGCAGTGGCACCTGGATCGCGGTCGCACGCCAGCCCAGGCCGCGCTGGCGGCCACCCGCGAACTGGCCGGTCCGCTGGCCGCGGCCACCGGCACGACGCTGGCGGCCTTCCTGCCCCTACTGCTCTCGGTCGGCGATACCGCTGATTTCACTCGCGGCATTCCCATCATGGTGATGCTGGTTCTCATCATGAGCTATGCCTACGCGGTCCTGGTCACGCCGGCGCTGGCGCCAAGCCTGCTCAAGGCCGGCAGCGCACGCGACGCCTCCGCACTGGAAGCGCTCGGCCAGCGCCTGGGCCGTCTCAGCCACCGTCGTCCCTGGACGATTCTCGGCTTGACCCTCCTGCTCGTCGTGGCGATGGCCTCAATGGGCAGCCTGCTACCCCGTGATTTCTTCCCGAGCACCGACCGCAACCAGCTCATCGTCGACCTGAATTTCCCCGAAGGCACCCGCACCGAGACCACCGCCCTGCACGCCCAGGCCATCGCTGAGGATCTACGCGCTCTTCCAACCGTTTCCGAAGTGCACGTCTTCGCTGGATTCAGCGGGCCACACTTCTACTACAACCTAATCGAGCGACCGCAGGCCCCACATCTGGGTCGGCTGGTGGCGATCACCCGCTCGGACGCCGACCACCCGGCCCTGATGGAGTGGATCGAGCGCTATCTGCCCGAACAGGTCCCGGAAGCCGAAGTCGTTGCTCGAGCGCTGGGTCAAGGACCACCCGTCGACGCGCCGGTGGAGGTTCGCGTTTACGGACCGGACAGCCCGTCGTTGATCCAGGCTACCGAGCAGGTCATGGCGGCGGTCAGGTCGATCCCCGGAACCCGAAACGTTCGCCACGGGCTGGGTCAGGGACTGCCCACGCTCGAGGTTCGCATCGATGATGCCGAAGCTGCCCGCCATGGCGTCAGCCGTGAGCGCCTCTCGGAAATCATCGCCCGGGCCACCCGTGGCCAACAGGTATCGACCTGGCGGAACGAGCGGGAGCCAGTGCCAATCCTGCTCGGCACCGACGAGGGCGAACGGCTGCCGCACGAGGCGCTGGCCGGACTGAGCGTCGACACCGCACGAGGGCGACTGCCGCTCGATCAATTTGTTGAAACGAATCTGACCCTGATGCCCGCGGTCATACAACATCGTGACTTGCAGCGCGTCACCAACGTGCTGTCTGAAACCGAAGCCGGTGTGACCTACGGCCAGATCTGGGAATTGCTGGGTCCACGCCTCGACGCCCTCGACCTGCCAGCCGGCGTTCGAGTCACGCCCGGCGGCGCCGCGGCCGAGGCCAGTTCCGCCAACTCGGCCCTGTTCGGCACCTTACCGATCGGCGCCCTGGTCCTGCTGGCCTTCCTCATGTGGCAATTCAACAGCGTGCGCCTGACCGGCCTGGTCCTCCTGACAGTGCCACTGGCCGCCGCCGGCGTGATTCCTGGCCTGCTTCTGACCGGTCAGCCCTTCAGCTTCACCGCCATCCTGGGCGTGGTCGCCCTGATCGGCATCGTCGTCAACAACGCCATCGTCCTGATCGACCGGATCGAGGCCGGCAACCGCGACGGGCTGACCCTGGAGCAGTCGATCAGCGCCGCCGTCGCACGTCGAATCCGACCCATTCTCCTCACCACGGCCACGACCATCGCCGGCCTGATCCCGTTGACGTGGACCCAATCCACGCTTTGGCCGCCGATGGCCTGGGCGATCATCTCCGGCTTGACCGTCGCCACCGTCCTGACCCTGCTGCTGATCCCCGCCGCCTACCGAGTCACCGCGCGCACCGGCCCTGCATGAAAAGCATCGGCAAGAATCCCAAAGTGATCGTTCTCAGGAAGGCTGAAGGGTTTGCCCACAGAAAGGTTTGCCGTTATCATTGCCGCCCTTATCGGCGGGCGATTAGCTCAGCGGGAGAGCACTGCCTTCACACGGCAGGGGTCGCTGGTTCGAACCCAGCATCGCCCACCACGTCGATTCAGCGCAAAACCTATGCCGCATAATCAGCCTGTCACCCCAGTCACGTCGTCTGACGGCCATCGCTTTGACCTGATTCACGCCCCGGCGCGAGACCCGAAACGAACACTGCTGCTTATCCCGGGCATGGGCTTGAGCGCACGCCAGTACATACCGTTAAGCCTTTCGCTCGCCGAGCGCGGTATTGAAATCTTTATCCACGAGTGGCGTGGCATCGGATCTTCGAATAAGCGAGCCAGCCGATCAGAAAACTGGAATTACCACGAGCTTCTGGACGTTGACCTGAACGCAAGCCTGGCTGCGGTGAATGAAGCGCGGGAAGACCGTCCAGTCACGATTGCCGGCCACAGTCTGGGTTCCCAATTCACGCTGCTGTTGGCCGCTCGCCAGCCCGCGCTGCCCGATAGCCTGATCGTGCTGGCCGGCGGCAGCCCGCACTGGACGCTCTATCCGCTCATACACCGTAGCGTTCTGCTGCCGGTCTTTTTTGGCCTGCCGATGCTCGGTTCGATCTTCGGCCATTACCCGGGCCGCCAGGTCGGCTTTGCTGGCCGCGAGGCGCGCAGCGTCATGAAGGATTGGACCTGGACGGGGCGTCACGGCCACTACGATCTGCCGAGTTTGGACCCCAATCCGTCACCCGGCATGGCGGAACTGTCAGTGCCGATTCTGGGCGTTCGCATGGCCGATGACTGGTTTGTCCCAAAAGCCTCGCTGGACGGCCTGCTGGCGAAGGCGCCTCGATGTTCTGCGCAACAGGTCGTGATCAATCAGCTGCCCGACGAGGCACCGACGGATCATTTTGCCTGGTTACGCCACCCTCAGCCAGTGGCTGAAGTGATGGAAAGTTTTTTAAGCAAAATTGATGGCGAATAGCTTGGGGAAGCTCTGAATAACCATGCTCGGGCGCGACGGGCATAGTTGTTCAGAGCCTCCTTAGCTGTGCTGCATTTGACGCGCTAGCACCTTGGACCCTGTTTCAGTGACCTTCCTGGGTCGCAAGCACTGCCGCCAGCAACCGAGCGTAGAGTTTTTCCTTGAATCCTGCTGGTTGGTCCAGATCGAGTCGCCGCAGTTCGGTTTGATAGTTCTCGGGCTGACCCTGCCACGCTGCTTTGAGAACGGCCAGTTTAGATGCCGACAGCAATTTCAAGGCCTGCAATGCTTTTATCAGGCGCTGTTCGATCTCAGAGAAGTCGCTACCGTAGGGGTAGGCAGGAAACTCGGACGCTTCAGAAAAGCGCTGATGCAACACCTCAGGACGATTTTGACGAGCTGCATCCGGAACTGTCCAATTTGGGTCCAGCTTCCCTGCTTGCTTCGCCTGCGCTACCAGCTCTTCCTGGAATCGCGCATCCATGATGCCAACCATGGCTTTGGTGCATTCTTCGTCGGTGCGGCCGCGCAGGTCAGCGACGCCATATTCAGTGACCACAATATCGCGCAAGTGCCTCGGAATGGTCACGTGTGGGTATTCCCAGACCACGTTGGAGCTTAGCGATTCCCCCGCGCCGCGCGTCGAGCGCAACATCAGGATCGAGCGACCATCGTCCATGGCGTGCGCCATGGCGACAAAGTTGTACTGCCCGCCCACGCCCGAGACGACTTGATGATCTTTGAGCCCATCCGAGACAGCAGCCCCGGTGGCCGTCATCATCATGCAGGTGTTGACGAAACGCGCCCCGGTGCGCTGTTCGATCTCAAGCGCTTCCTGCCCGCCATAGAGCTGATTGATCCGGCCCACGCCGTGCATCCGAAATCGCGG
>Ga0207419_1002946_pt1 | contig 10610 bp, 8 predicted proteins | sample ElkSloMetagenome_4_FD_184723 | JGI IMG/M metagenome (GOLD analysis project Ga0207419, IMG submission 184723) | Hot spring microbial communities from Elkhorn Slough, Monterey Bay, USA - MD2A (version 2) | ecosystem: Environmental > Aquatic > Marine > Intertidal zone > Estuary: Microbial mat ... | reverse complement strand
CTCACGATGTAACACTTGCCACTTGCTAGCAGTACAGTTTACCCCTGCCTGCTCGGGACTTTCACCCTATAGTTAATGCCCATGCCGGGCGCACACGGTTAGCAATATGGCATGAAGCGGATTGCGAGCGATTCACTATCAAACCGAGATGAAGTTGAAACGGGATAAAACCGCCCCAATTTAGCACTTCACCGCTTTTTGCTATATTGCGTGTTGTGTGCATGTGGCTTATATTTGTTTCTCCTCAAAAGTCTGGTTATCAATCAATACTAAATTAATATTTTTGTCAACTCCATTACTTTTAATATAATCAACTGTACTTTTAAGCCTTGTTGTTACTCCATCGTTTTGCCACAAATTTTTAGCAACGAAGAATTTAATTGTATAAACAGGTTCCGTATTAAGAAACACAATGTCAATCCGTTGGTTAATCGGGAAATAGGCTTTTAATCTCTTGACTGTATTCTCAACCTTTTTTACATCTTCGATTGGCATGGATGAGTTATAATAAATTGTATGAAAATCATTAATCTGAAAAGGTTGCAAATAAAGTATCGGTTCGTATACTTGCTGGTTATCAAATTCTATCTCTTTTAGTTCAAAACTATTCAGTAAGTTGATGTCTGTAAATCCTATTTCTATTTTCTTATCAAGGTTTAAGTTATAATTAAGGTAATTCTCAAATCCATTAAAATCAGAAAGCAACATTGTATCAGACAGTACAGAAGTGTCAGGGAGAACAAATTTTAGTCTGTAGAAATTTCTCTCGGTATTTAAAAACAAATCGGCTCCTTCACTACCTTCCATAAATCCAGATTGCTTAATCACGTTTGCGATACGTTCGCATTTTAAATCTTCAATGTCTTTGCTGTAATGCAGATTTACATTTTTATCAACGGTTATGTTTTTTTCATATCCCTCAGTTGGAATTGCGAAAATCATAACGACTAAAAAAGCGGCTATTATCAAGAGTCCAATTAATCCGTAACCTGCAGCTTGCCAGTTTGAAGCTTTTTGACCATTCTCAGAAAGGAAATCCTTAATTTTTTTTCCTTGCAATTTTTCAACTAAACCTGCAATAATCGCTGTATAAATTCCTGGAATCACTGATTGTGGAATTTTATCAATAATATGCTCGGGAATCATAAAAATCCCAGCAAAGAGTAGAATAGTTGATAGAATCCCTAAAAAAATTGAATTTCGTGCAGCATTTTCATTTCCGAATACCTTATAGTTTTTTGAAATCAAGAATCCAGCAGCAATTGGCCCACCAAAAAATGTCGCAACTGAAATCGCTTTGTTAGTAAAAATCTTTTGAGAATTGTTTTCCATTTATCTTATCATTAGGTTAATCTATGCAGTGTCGCGCCATTGCACACAACGGATTGCGGTATAAAATCGTTGGGGATTACGGAGCTACTTCACTATCAATTTACACCAAAGTTTAAAAAGAGTGATGCAGTTGAATTAACCACATCACCCCCAATGTTTTATGACCGCGTGTTATGCGCTGGCAATTTATCCTGTTATCAAAAAAACCATCGGATTCAATTTTCTTTTCATACCATCTGGTCCCTTTACAGTGATTTCCTCAATCATTACCTTTTGATTTTTAATCAGTGACTTTATTAAATCTTTTTGTTGTGGCGAGAAATCCCCAGTTTTAGAGATTTCTTCGTAAACCGTAAATGAATCAGTCTTCTGTGCACTTACAACAAATGACACAACTTCGAAATCTAAGTCAAAGTCAAAGTTTCTCATAATTACTTTAATCCCTTTTGAATCAAGTAATTCTTTTTTTGACACATGACCATTGGTTAGGAAATCTTTACCACTTTGAATTGAAGCCACAGGGTCTGGAACAACTTTTACCCTAAATGTAGTTTTCTGAATTTCTTTTCCGTTACTACTCACGGTAACAATTGCCGAACCTTGTTCTTTTGGTCGAATTACATATTCTCCATTTTTTCCTGTAATTGTCCCATTATCAACAGATGCCGTTAAATCCGATGCATCATATCCTGATGCTGCAATCTTTATTGGATTATCAACTCCAATGTACAAAACGTTCATTCGAACAGGCTCAACGGCAGTAACTGTATTTGATTTGTTCTGTCCATTTACACAAGCGACTCCAAGAAAAAGAATAGCCGCCAATGGTATCAAGGCTAAAATTCTTAACTTTGAACCTTGATTAAATTTACTTTTAGTCATCATAATCATTCTTTTTTTTATTAATGAATGGTTAAAACTTGAAGAAAGGCAGATGAGTCTTTCTTCTGTTACTTGATTAATTAGGAGTGCTTGATACCTAAGCTTGTCAGTCCCGGTATTGAGTACTCCTTCATCTGCAAGATATTCATGCACTAACTGTACAGATTTTTTCATCATCCATATCAACGGATTAAACCACATTACGGCCGATAATAGTTCAATCAGGATTAAATCAATAGAATGATATTGTGATGCGTGAATTCTCTCATGTATTATTATTTCCTTGCTCTCTTCTTTTTCAAGGTTTTTTGGAATAAAAATCCAGTTAAAAAAAGTAAATGGACTGCTCGTATCTCTGTTTATCAAAACAATATTGTCGTGTCTTACTCTATTTGAAGTCCAAAATAGATAAAGAATCTTTGTAAGATGAACAAGTAAACGCAATCCAAAAAATGCCATTCCTATAAAATAGACCATAAACAATAGGTTTACTATGCTCCAATCTATTTTTTTATTAGGTGAATTGACAATAGGATTTACTGCTGCTCTATCATCATTTAAGGCAGTTCCTGTCACCGGATTTTGATGTATATCTTCAATTTCATTTTCGTAATCAGTTAATTTTAAATCAATCCGATAGGTTGATAAAGGTAGAATTAGTGAAATAACTATTGAAAAAATTAAAAAATATCTCAACTGATACAATCTGGTTTCCTTTTTTTGAAACACTAAATAAGCCAAATATAAAATGCTCAAACAAAATGTGGAGATGAGAATATATCGAGTAAATGCCTCCATGTTATCTAGTTTTACTAATTTCTTGCTCAATCATGTTTTTTAATTCCTCTAACTCATTTAATGATAAATCCTTGTTTTTCACAAAAAAGGATACCATTTGATTTAAAGAGCCATTGAAAAATCCTTTGGCAGTATCTTTAAGTAAATATTTTGCATAATCAGTCTCTTTCACCAAAGGGTAGTAAACATTAGTCTTTCCAAATGTTTTGTGCGATACATATTCTTTTTTTTCGAGAACTTTAATCACGGTAGCTACAGTATTATATGCAGGTTTTGGGTCATGTAATGCATCAAGTACATCACTCACCGCACCTTCGTTGATTTTCCAAAGTGCTTTTAAAATTTCCTCTTGAGCTTTTGTAATTTCTTTCATGACACAAATATACTATAATTTTTTATTTAACACTATAATTATAGTAATTATTTCATAAAATATTTAATTATTTAAAAAATGCTCAATCTGTGAGGTCTGCCTTGCTTGCGCATAACGAATCCATAAACAAATTATATTTTTTTCCCATAAACGACATTGTGTTTATGCTTATTATAAAACAACTGTTTTTTCATCGTAACTGTCTGACTTAACGAATATATAGAAAATCTATCTACAATTTGTTGCTGGATTCATCCTGGCTTTTTTATGGGCACTATGTGCAATTTTCCTGGTACCTTTATTCAGTAAGGCAAATATAGGAAAAATAAAAAAGCCTATACCTAAGTTGAGTGAAACGAAGGTAGTGAAGTATCGATTTACTTAGTGTCTGCGCGAAAACCCCAATTTCTTTCCCGATTTTCGGGACAGGCCGTTATGCTTGTCATAAAAATACTCATTTGCATAAGTAAACTGCGTTTTTTCTTACTTCGCAAGCCTCGAACCTGGACTTTTCTCATCAGACACATGAGTTTTCGCGCAAGCACTACTTAGCAACCGTTGTGGGATAGATATAATATTTTCCATCCATGGTAACAAAAGAAGGATCAGCAAAAAATCCTGGGAATACCGGATTGTGGGTTCCGTAAGCTTCGTAGTATTTGTCCTGGCTTGAAAGATTATTAGCAAAGATTACCAGGCAGGTAAATAAAAGGTAAAAAAATTCTCATTTGAATAGGCATGTGTTAAAAAATTGATTAGTTAAAGTTAAGAAACCAAAGATAAAGAGAAATATAAAAACTTGTTTAAAGTTTCCTGATCCTTCAGTTTTAAATCCTATTACAATCCGTAAAAACTACTAACGCTAAATTCTTACTAAACCGCTATATTTGTAAATCGTAAAAAAACAAGTAATGATTGAAGGACTACTGATAGCAATAGTGGTATTGGCAGCCACAAGCATCTTCCTGCAGCTCAGGAAGAGAGAAAGCAATATACAATTTGAACAGTTGCGGGTAATAGAAGACAGGATAAAAAATTTTGAAGCGGCGCTTGAGCGTAATGAAAAGTCAATAAGAGATGAATTTCAGCGAAACCGGCAGGAAAACATGCTTATTGCAAAAGAAAACCGCGCAGAACTCGCGAAAACCCTTACAGATTTTAGCAGGGCAAATACGGACAATAACAAGGACCTGAACGAATTAATCAGGCAAAAGTTTAGTGACTTCACCAGGCAACAATCTGAATTAAACCAACAATCAGCGCAAAGCATAAAAGAGGTTAGGGAGAATATTGAAAAACAACTGAAAGCCATTCGTGAGGATAATAACGTACAGCTCAAAGAAATGCGCAATACCGTGGATGAAAAACTCCAGACCACTTTGGAAAAAAGACTGGGTGAGTCCTTTAAGCAGGTAAGCGAACGGCTTGAGCAGGTGCACAAAGGCCTTGGTGAAATGCAAAACATTGCCACCGGCGTGGGCGACTTAAAAAAAGTGTTGTCCAATGTAAAAACCCGAGGTGTACTGGGAGAATATCAGCTTGAGAATATACTTGAACAGCTTCTGACGCCCGATCAGTATGCTAAAAATGTAGCCACAAAAAAAGGAAGCCAGGCCCATGTGGAATTTGCCATTAAACTTCCCGGTAAGGACAGCGATGAAGAGGTATGGATGCCAGTAGATTCCAAATTTCCCATTGAGAACTACCAGATTTTATTAAACGCCTATGACGAGGGTGAAAAATCAAATATTGAATCCTGCCAAAAAGTTTTGCTGAAATCAGTAGAATCATTTGCCAAAGATATTAGTGAGAAATACATTGATCCACCTCATACTACAGATTTTGCCATTATGTTTCTGCCGGTTGAAAGCCTTTACGCAGAGATACTCAGGCACCCGGGCCTTTTCGAGGTCTTACAACGAAAGTACCGCATAACAGTTACCGGCCCCACAACCCTTTCCGCTCTGTTAAACAGCTTACAAATGGGGTTCAGAACGCTGGCAGTGCAAAAGCGAAGCAGCGAAGTGTGGAAGATACTGGAAGCGGTAAAAACAGAGTTTGATAAATTTTCTGATCAGCTTGATAAAGTAGATAAACAATTAAACACAGCCTCTAAATCACTGAACGACCTGCGTGTAACACGCACCAGCGTAATGAGCCGAAAGCTTAAAGAAGTGGGTACCCTTGAGCTAAATGAAGCGAAAGACATACTTGAATTGCCGGTAGATCGCAGCGAGAAACCGGAATAAGCCATTTATCAATCTATTGCGAAACGGGTTTCACAATTGGATTTTAATTGAATATGCTCTAATTCTATTTCAGGTAATGGCAAAATCACCCGTATACTGTCCGGATTTCCGGCAAACCAATTGTATTGCATACTTAGACGTAGTTTGTAAGTTTTTAATGTATCACATTGTTCAATAATAAATGAATAACTTCCCAATGCATTTCCTGAATTATAGTATTGCACTTTAGCAATAGCGTTGGAAACAGGGTTTAAAATTTGAAGATGAAGTACACTGGGACAGGAATTTTCACTATCTAATTTCATAAACTTTTTATCATTTACACCCTCATATACTTTTCCATTGAAATTTTGTGCCTCCCCCTGATATCCCATAAGCATAGGAAGATAGCGAAGGTTAAAATGCTGTGGTTTATGTAAGGTTGAAGGTTTACGGCTCAAGCTTTTCTTTTTCCAGATAAAGTAATTGCCAATTGTTGTATCCGGTTTGTAATTTTGAAACAAATACTCAGCAATTAGGTAGAAGCGAACTTCATTCGGTACGCCATCTGTATCATCCCACCATGTGCGGGGAATGTGTGAATAAATCACATATGGCACATTGTTATTCTCTAATATTTGTATCTGGTGTGCCTGTAACATATCATTGGAAATGGCTATTGAATGTGCAAAATATTGAGGGGGTTTCTTCTGCAGATAATAATAAAGACCGGGTGTATTAGAGAAATCATAAAAAGTCTCATCACTGTTTAAATTTTGACGAAAAAACTTTTTTATAGGATTCACATCTTTCTTTATCACTTCATCAGGCATTTCCACCCTGTTTATGCGCGCTGATTTATGTATTGGCAATTGCTGTGACTGGGCAATCAGACCTGAAATATATGGATTTGCTTTAGGGGACGAGGGATATTTTAGGAAATATATTGAGAATCCTGAAATGATAATAAATAAAATTATTTTACGATTCTTTGCAATTTTTAACACAAAAGCCATTAATGAGAGGGTGAGGTATGAATAGCTTGCCAGATTCCAGTCACTGCCTTCAGCAAAATTATGACGTGTAAGGCCTCTTTGGAAATTGGCTAAATAAACTATTAAAAATACCATTAAGGTAAAATAAAGAAAAGGCTTTTTCTTCCATTCTTTAGAAAAATGGTTTAAGATAAAAAAAACTGTTACAAGCAGTAAAAAGGGAACAATAATATGATGAAAGGAAAAATATCGATTGAATTCAAGCGCCAGTTTTGAGAGCCCTCTGGCTTGTATACTGGTTGAGTAAAAAGAAAGTGCTGCCGGAATATTACTTAAGGATTTATCAAAAACAAAGAAGATAAAGATCAATATAATAAAACTTGCTACAATAAAAATACCTACTGATTTTAAAATAAGGTTTAGCTTAAAAACCTGTCTTTTCATAAACAATATTACAATAACACCTACAACAGTTGCAATAAGGGAAGCGAATCCTGTATCTGGTTTCCAGGACGCTTGCAACAGCGATATCATTATTAATGTCAGGTAACTTAACAAGCCCGGTTTTGTATATACATAATAAAGAGCAAAAGGTATAAGGTAAACGACCCATGCTGAATTGCTCCATAAAAAAATATTCAGGAAAGGAAAAAACAGTATGTATGTGAGGCCGAAAAATGAATTACCGGATATCTTTTTCAGTAATAAAAACCCTACGCTCAAAAGAAAAAAATTGTATAAGAATTTATAAGCAAGATAGTCCATGGAACCATTGTAGCCATTAAAAAGGAAATAAACCGTACCATAAAACACATCAGATAATAAATGAATTCCTAAAAAATCAATCACAGGCCATTCATTAAACTTAAAAAGCATCATGAGCGTATTTGCCTGATTTGACATTTCAAATAACCCAGCCGGAGCACTTGTTAACGGAGTGTAAGTGATAAAAAGAATAATTCCCAACACAGACGCTGGCAAATATATGCGCTTGAATTTATTAAAGGTGAAAGTTTGTTTACTTCCAATAAAATAAAGTACAATATGTAAAACAATTAGAAAAAAAATGAACCAAAACCTTGGGTGAATGTGTATCCATTGCCTGTGGTTGAAGATAAAGAATGTTTCTTGTGCAAGGATTATCAAAGGAAGTAAAAAGATGGGGCCAAGCAGATAATATAAATGCTGCTTGTATCTTTCAAAAGTTACAATTTTGCTATAAATTAAGATAAAAACTGTTATCAATAAAAACGATAGAAGAAAAAACGAACCGGTCTCATTTAAACCAATAAATTGCAGACAAATACTTATATTTAATGAAAAAATGAAGCCTAAAGTTAATTGGCTATTACAAATTTTTCTAAATGAAGATTGCATTGCACCTACAATTATAATGATAACCAGAATTCCCATAAGCCAAAGCAGTAACTTCAGGCCAGGTAAAAACTCAAACTCTGGCAGGCCGGCTATCAAATTTAAGATAGCCAATACGGACAGCATGTTTAAAGCCTTAAATTCAGTTTTTGCGTGTTTTATTGCTTCATACAACTTATTGAAAAGGTAATTTGAGACAATCAAAACAAAAACCGCGTATAGAAAACCTCTGTAAAACAACGTCACCCTGTTAGAAACATCAACATTATTTAAAGTTGAAACACCGATAATGGTTTTTGAAAAATCAGTAATGGGCGCCGAGATATTTTGCGGCCATACGAACAGAAAGACAAAAAACGAGAGAAAGACAGGAAAGAAAATAATATTAGATTTAACCTGCAGAGCATATCTATATTCACTGACAATTAAAGCAAAGATTTTTTTTAAAGACATAATTACTTATTTACTCTATTTTTAATAAAGTTTGTAAAAATAACAGCAAATTAAATGAATTTTCGGGTAAGTCGTTTATATTGAAAACGAATTTAGCTTAATTTTGGATGCACTGTTTTTTTCTTAAATATTTGGTTTTAGTCTGAATGTAAATACTTATCAAAAATGAAATTTTCACAGACAAAAATTTTTGTTTCTTTGTTTTTTTTCTTGCTTTTACTCACGGGATGCGCCAATCGGGAAATTGTAGACACCTGCCTTGAAGGCCATACTTATGGGTTTTTAGGAGGATTATGGCATGGGATAATAGCACCTATTGATCTGGTGGTAATGTTGTTCCGGGATGATGTAACCATGTTTGCACAAAACAATAATGGTGCCTGGTATTCCTTTGGATTTTTGCTTGGCAGTGGTGGCTGGGGAGTATTGGGCAGCCGGGGCAGAAAGAAAAAATAGCTATAATTCTCGTTTATGTATGGCAAAAGCCTTTGCAGGGTTCGTTTCCATAAGCTGGTTTATTTCAGCCTCTGTAAAACCATTTTGTTTTAAAGCAGGAATAAGCGTTGTAAAAATATAGGTGTATCCCCTTATTTTTCCACCGTTTTCTTCGCCTGGCCGGTACCAGCCAGCATCATGAGAAATTAAAACCCGATGTAATAAATCGTTCTCTTTCATATATGTGAGGCGCGTAACGAATTCTTCAAGGCGACCCTCTCTATCTTTAGCATTATCGAGCGATACCCAGGCACCTAACCGGGCAGCCTTTATGTGATCTTCCTTTGTGCCGTGCTGAGCATGAACCCACACAAAAGCATCGGGTGCTACCTTGTTTTTCTCAAGAATTGCCAGTTGCTCAAAGGCCCTCTCTCCATAGCCGGTATGTGAAACAATGGTTAAACCGGTCTTCCGGTGTGCCTCAGCAGCCGCCTTTACCAATTTTGTATCAATTTCAGATAAAGGCACCTTCCGGTCCACCGCAATCTTTATAAAACCGGGTTTAATTCCCGTTCCTTCAATTCCGTTTTCAAACTCAGAAATCCAGCGACAGGCGAGTTGTTGAAACGTTTCATCCCAGGCATGGGCTGGAATATATTGATCTTCAACAGCGCCATAATAACCTGTGTTGGTAATAATGTTTAAACCGCTTTTTAGCGATAATTCCTTTAGAAGAAGCGGGTCCCGGCCCAGATATGCGGGCGTGGGATCGATGAAGGTTTCACATCCTTCTTTTTTTAATGCCAGTAAATGAGGCAGCATTACTTCTACCACTTCATCACGTTCCCATCTGTGATATCCGGTACTGTCAGCCCCAATAAAGTCAACCAGGAGATGTTCATGCTGAAGGGTTACGCCCATTTCATCAACAGGTAAAGCCCCGGTGACTGTAAAGACTAAATTTTGAGAAAATAACTCTGTCAGGAAAAGGCTTGCAAAAAAAAGAGAAGAAAAAATGTATGTTTTCAATGAGGGAAATTTTAGTTATAAAGGTGGTTTCATTAAACTGTGCAAGGTCATTGATCAGTAATAAGATCATTGAAATTCGCAGCATATCAAGTGAAAAAATCAATTTATCATCTAATATATTCTTTTTGTTTCCAAAGATAACATTTTTGAAACAGTTAAAATAATGAGAAACAAATTCTTAACCTTTGCATTCCTGTTTATAAATTTTTCCTATTTAACCGGGCAGGACCATAGCTAAGATGAATACGAATCCTGGCTGAGGATGTAGTGCTAATATAAGCTATAATTAAATTCATTCTCAAACCGTTCACTTACCTCTCAGAAGCAACATGCACTAAAACAGCGTCTCAAAAAATCAATGCCGTTCAGAATTAGATTGGGTAATGCTCGATAAACACGATTGCATATCCACCATTTTATCCATCATCACATGATCTTCAATTTCCATTTTTTGCAGCCGCTCAAATAACTTGCTTACGGTTTCGAGCTCATCAGGATCAATATAAAAGTAATTTTCAAGCAAGCCAAACCGGCCTACCCAGTTTAGAATAATGGAATGTAACCTGTTAAATAGCCTGCGTGCCTGCATGTTTTCCTCGATTTCCCCCATGATATACTGTTTGTTTTAGGCTAATTTAAACACAGAATTAACATAAGTCAAGTAAAGTGATTTATGTCATTTTTTTTAATGTGAATTATTAATTTTTTAGG
>Ga0207419_1002945_pt1 | contig 10613 bp, 10 predicted proteins | sample ElkSloMetagenome_4_FD_184723 | JGI IMG/M metagenome (GOLD analysis project Ga0207419, IMG submission 184723) | Hot spring microbial communities from Elkhorn Slough, Monterey Bay, USA - MD2A (version 2) | ecosystem: Environmental > Aquatic > Marine > Intertidal zone > Estuary: Microbial mat ... | reverse complement strand
AAGCGAAAATTTTGCTCCATCTAAAGTCAAAGCATCTAATGAATTTTTGACAACTATGTTGTGGAAAGTTGCCTTGTTTGTCGGTTGGCACTATGCATGCGGCTCTTGTTTTGATACAGAGTTTTGGCATTTTGCCAAATCGAATTTTAACCAAGAGATTAAAAACCTGCAAAACGAAAGCCTATTACGTGCATTTAAGAGATGCTTGGAGGCTGGATGTGATTTAAACAATCAGCTATTCTTCCCTCAACTAAACCCCCTTAGAGAAACCTTTGCCGGTTTCACACCAGCAAGCTTTTGTGAGATCGGATATGGAATTGGATATTATTCCTAAAAATTAGGACGATAGCGGCAATAAAGGGTACAAGTCCAATGCATGACTATTTCCCATATTGATTCAGATCAAAAAAATTGGATATATTTAAGTTTAACGGGGCTGTGGTTAATCGCATTTTTTCTGGCTATTCCGTTGCTAAAAAGAACTGAAAAAAAAGCTGGCTAAGTGATAGTAGTTCTCCGCTAACCTTATAATCTTTATTTTTTGGCTGTAGGAGGGTTAGTGGAGTTAATTATTCTAAACGTTAGACTGGGGCAAGGCGTAATCACACCGATACTATTCTGACTTTTCACGGGAAGTCTAGAAACTATTGTAGAGACCAAACATGGACGGTCTGGGCGGGCGGGAGGGGAGCATGTCAGGGACAGCACATAACCTTCAAGCTAACCTGCTCTCGTTGGGTTTCGTTCCTCAACCCAACCTACAAAGGTGACATGCTCCCAGTCCTCAACATGCCGTAACAGATGAAGGGTTCAAAAGCCCAAAGCCGCGATCGCGAAAATTTAGTTAAGAACTATAACGACTTTTTTTAATCACATTAATTTTGATGACCTATGACTTGAGCGGTGACATGAATCCCTCAAGTCACCATTGTTCCAGACGCGCCATGGCGCGTCTCTACATGATGGGCTTGTCAATTCATCATAGTGATGTAGCTAGAACGGGTAAATTAAGAATCAAAAAATCAATTAACCGCGAAAAATCAATCAACTCACTCCGCTAAACACTTGTTACGATTAGATTATTCAAACAAAAACAATGGAATCTAAGTATGTCTCAAGAAGCTGTAATTGAACTTTTTCAAACCCTCGATAACGATCCAGATTTAAGCGAGCGACTCACTGCTATAGAAGATCCAGCAGAAGTCGCCCGGATTGCTGAATCGGAACTGGGATTGAACTTTACAGCAGAGGAACTGACCTCTGCCGTAGTTTCAATTCAGAACCCTGAGGGCGCATCGCCAGAGGACGAGTTGAACGAGGAGGAGTTGGAAGCAGTAGCTGGTGGGCGTCTTGTCCTTTGGCCTCGCTTTCCTCGTCCTCGCTTTCCTCGCCCCCGCCCTTGGTAGGCGTTGGTAAGAGAAGGATAAAAAGACGATACTCCTCCTTTCCTCATAAACCCTTTCGTCTCTGCTCGGTTCTGACCTAACAGTCTGGATGAAATTTAGTTTCATGTTGACACGCCCCAGGTACTGTTGATTTTGGATTTGGGGTTTAATGCTATAGCAATAGACACATCTGTTAGGACAAATACACGGGTGGAGACGTTCCACGCCTTACGTCTCTACGAATGCATCATCGGTAATAATTACTTACAATCCTTGTGGAGTATTCAAAATAAAACAACTTTTGGCGGGTTTTCGGTAGCAATATTTTAAGAAGTGGGTAAAGTACTTGGCTATTTTTAACAATCATAGCCAGAATGTATAAACCCAAATAATACACTGAAAATAAGGAAATAAACTATGGAAATTCACATGATTGGTCATGCTTCTATCTTCGTCAAGACGAAAGATTGTAGAGTTTTGATGGACCCGGTGCTTTGGGACCCCTTTTATGGAGGAACAAATGAAGTATGTCCTAAGCGGGAAGTCATTCATGAACAGATTCCAGAGTTCGACTTTCTCGTCATATCTCATAAACATCTCGACCACTTTGATATTCGGTCTCTTGCCTATCTTCCTAAAACAGTCGATGTTTTGATTCCCAGGGATAAATTGATAGAAAATTACCTTCGACAACTCGGATATTCTCAAATTTATCCCTTAAAAGACTTCAATGAAATTAAAATAGGTTCGACAACTTTATTGACAACCCGTTCAGAGAACCGTGTGCCTGAGTATGGCATGGTATTTGCTGATGAATCAGGTGTTTTTTGGAATCAAGTCGATACGGTACTGAGTCCGAAAACAATTAAATTTGTCTTATCTCGCTATCCCAAAATAGATTTTTTACTGGCAACGTGGCAACCTATGTTAGAGGTTTGCTATCAGTTCAATAAAAGTATATCTTTTCCCTACGCAATCTACAATCAACTGCTTTACACTATCAGTTTGATTCAACCGAAAGCAATTGCACCTGGAGCTAATGGCTTCAAGCATGTTAATGGTTCATCTTGGCTAAACCAGATTGTATTTCCAGTCACCCGCGAACAGTTCTGTCAGGATGTCAAATCTGTCTGTCCAGAAATAGGGCAAAATGTCTTTCCTCTCGATCCAGGAGATATCCTAACATTTACTGACAGTAAATTCTGTCATTTGCCGAAAATGTGCGAGTATGTCAGGCAGGTAGCAGATAACCGGGAAAGCTTAGCCTTTTCGCCTGTGAAGTTTGACGCTGAATTAAAAGATAATAATCCCCAAAATTATGATATAGAATTCTTGAAAAAAGAAATTGAAAAAGAAATTTGTTTGACGCTGCCTAAATTTATAACCGAGAATTGGGACTCTTTATTTCTAGAACATCGGCAATGGAAAGTTATTTATCAATTAGAAGTAACATTTCCTGATGGCAGCCAACAGTGGGTATTTGACTTTTCCGATAAAAATATTCAAACTTATAAGGGATATAATCCTCTGGCTAACTTTTTTACTTACATTACAGCTTCAGGTTTTTACGGGCTTCTCAATGGCACTCTAAGTCAGGAGTATATGCAAGGAGGTTATTATCGGAGCTATCATAAAGTTTACTTGGTGACTTCAGTTGGCATTACGTATCCTACTTCTACAGAACTTATAGAAGAAGTCCTAGAAGATCCCCTTAACTTTATATTTTCGGAAAATCAGCAGAAAATTGATTCAGAAAATGCTCTAGATCTAGAACTAGAAAAATGGAGCATTCCTAACAGAGATGGCTCTAAATCAATTAATAAAAAGAATCCCATGATTAAAATTGGAGATGTCCTCTTAAAGCCGACGCAGGAATTAAGTTTATCCTGGGGATTCCTCAAGAACTAGCTCCCCCAGCTTAACCGCATTTACCAAACTGCTCAAGTAGAGACGCGCCATGGCGCGTCTCTACAATTAAATTTGTAATTTTGATTTAGCTATAACGGGAGAAATCAAAAACAAAAAAATCAATGAATAGCGAAAAATCAATCAACTCATTCCGCTAAATACTTGTTAAGGTTAGATTATTCAGACAAAAATAGTGGAGTCTAATATGTCCAAAGAAGCTGTACTTGAACTTTTTCAAACCATCGATAAAGATCCAGATTTAAGGGAGCGACTCACTGCGATAGAAGATCCAGCAGAAGTCGCCCGGATTGCTGAATCGGAACTGGGATTGAACGTCACAGCAGAGGAACTGACCTCTGTCGTAGCTTCAATTGAGAACCCTGAGGGCGCATCGCCAGAGGACGAGTTGAACGAGGAGGAGTTGGAAGCAGTAGCTGGTGGGTGGAGCCGCTGGCGGCGCCGACCTCGTGTTGAAATAGGGTTAAAGGTGCGCGGCTGGTAAGAGAAGGAGAAAAGGACGATACTCCTACCTTTCCTCATAAACCATTTCGTATCTGCTGGGTTCTGACCTAACAGTCTGGATGAAATTTAGCAGCCATTGCCTAACTTTCATGTTGACACGCCCCAGGTACTGTTGATTTTGGATTTGGGGTTTAATTCTAACACGTCGAATCTAACTCGCTCCGACTGTTGCGCTCAACAATTTCGTGCCTTTGTAGGCAAAGTCCTTGCTCCTGGGCGGCATACTCCTGTCGTGTTTGCTGCCCATTTTTAAACACCCGTTGAAATTGGAGATTAAATTGAGATTTGCACTCTCAAATAGGTAGGGAGTTTAGATTGGGAATAGAGGGATGTATGTGCCACCACATTGTCGAAATAGGAACGCGGTGCAACTTTCTCTATCATGCTCAAGACTTCAGGCAAATAAAATAGGAGGCTACTATGTCTAAAGAAGCTCTAATTGAATTTTTTCAAACCCTCGATAAAGATCCAGATTTAAGGCAGCGACTCACTGCTCTAGAAAATCCAGCAGAAGTCGCCAGGATTGCTGAATCGGAACTGGGATTGAACGTCACAGCAGAGGAACTGTCTTCTGCCTTAACTGCGATGCAAAAATATGATGATCTCCCACCAGAGATCGAGTTGAGCGACGATGAGTTGGAAGCCGTGGCTGGTGGGTGGTTTAAAAACTGGGTAATAAATACCCAAAAGGTTGATTTTAAAAAGGTTGATTTTCAAGTCAAAGGACGTCAAGGGAAATGGAGTCTGGAAATAAAAGGAGGCTGGTAATAAAAGGAAGATAGAATAATGGCTGCCCGCACTTCCACCGTACATTATTTCTGTCCTGGCTAGGTTCTAATACCAATTTCATAAGTCCTGGCTACAGATATTTGTCTGGTTCCCCAGATGGCGAGACTGATGAGAAATCAGAGTACCGCATGATCAAGCTAGGCATCATGAGCTGCGCTCACAACAAAGGAATTTAAATTCTAAACTTTCAACCTTCTAACTTTCTAACCTTCAACTTATTTTAAAGACAGGAGACAAATGATAGTAAAAGCGCTGGATGCTTGGCGAAATATCCTGAGTACAGAGAATGTATTAACGGACACAGCAACCGTCTCTGCTGCCCAAACAGCAACATTTGCAACAAAGCAGCGCGTTCTTGCCTTGATTCGACCTGGTAATCGTGCAGAAGTTCAAGAATGCGTCAGAATTGCCAATGAATACCAAACGCCAATTTATCCGATTAGCTGTGGCAAGAATTGGGGACTAGGTTCACGGGTGCCTGTCCAAGATAATTGTGTAATTTTGGATTTGAGTCGGCTCAATCAAATTGTAGACTATAACGAGAAATTGGCTTATATCACCGTAGAACCTGGAGTGACTTTTCGCCAAGCGTATGATTACCTGTGCGAACAAAAATCGAACTTGTTTCTATCTGTAATCGGAGGTTCCCCTGATGCTAGTTTGATCGGAAATACTTTAGAGAGGGGAGATGGATTCGGTCCCCATGGAGACAGACTTGACCACGTTTGTGAACTTGAGGTGATTTTGCCAACCGGAGAATGCATTCATGGTGGATTCGGACGTTTTGCAAATGCCAAAGCCGCAAAAATTAGCCGTTGGGGAGTTGGACCTTATTTTGATGGTATATTCACCCAGTCTAACCTTGGCATAGTCACCAGAATGACGATGTGGCTGATGCCAATTCCCAAGTACCCCCAGATTTTTACCTGTACTCTTATTGATGCTTCTCGTCTTGATAAACTCATTGATACCCTTCAATCTCTCGTGCTGCAAGGAACGATCAAGAGTAATAGTTTTGTTCTTTGGAATTGCTACAAAACTCTAGCGGCTGAGGGGCGATATCCTTGGAAAATAATGTCAGATAAAACGCCTCTATCGTTGAAGCGATTAAAAGGTGCTGAACCTTGGTTTGGGAATGGAGCCTTATACTCTGCCAGTCGAGAACAGGGTTTGGCAGAACAAAAGTTGATTGAGCAGGCATTAGAAGGTAAGGTCGATCAACTGATTTTTAGTGATGAAGATAGTAACGAGTTGAAGGGAAATAAATTCATCGGTGTTCCCAGCGACCAAAATATTCCAAGTACTTACTGGAGAAAAAAAACGCCTATTTCTTCACCGATGAACCCAGATAGGGATGGATGTGGTGTCATCTGGCTTTGTCCAGTTTTACCCTTTGATGGGGAGCAATTATTACTGGCGATTAAAATCATTGAATCAATCTTTAATTCTTATCATTTTGAACCGAATCTAGGACTAGGCTTTCCATCAGGACGAAGCATTAATGTATTTATAGCAATTATGTACGATAGAGACGTAGCGGGTGAAGATCAACGTGCCATGGAATGTCATGACGAAATTCTTCATAGTCTGACAAAAGAGGGTTACATTCCTTACCGCTTAGGTATTCAATCTATGAACTCTTTGCCGTCCACACAAGACGACTATGGAAAATTAATCAGCACCTTGAAACGGGGACTCGATCCAAATAATATACTGGCTCCTGGTCGATACGATTTTAGAAATGACTGGTTTGACACAAGTTATTAACTCTATGGGAAAACAAGGAAAAAACATACCTTTGAAAAGGGTAAGTAGGTGGGGATAATAAAAGTTAACGGTGGGTATCGTCATTGGTCATTGGTCATTGGTCATTTGTAAAAGTTTGAGATCTATTCACATAACTTAATATAGTTGAGTTTATTTCCACCGACCTACTTAATATCTTTAGGAACACTATCCTTGTAAACGGACAGAATTCATCATTTCGTTAATTACTATCAGCTATGACATCAACTATCGTCGGGCAAAATCCAAACAGAATTCAAAACATCGTTATCGTTGGCGGCGGCACATCTGGCTGGTTATCTGCTGCTTATCTCAGCAAGGCTTTAAACAAAAGTGGGGGTACTCCCTGTAGCATTACTTTGATAGAGTCATCAGATATTTGTACAGTTGGCGTTGGAGAAGCTACTCTGCCGACCATTATTTATACATTATCAGAGTTTTTGGGAATCCCAGAACCTGATTTGATGATCGAGTGTAACGCTACTTTTAAGATGGGGACAAAATTTGTTAATTGGTCTGGTCAGCCAGACCAAAATGTATTTTGGCATCCCTTTGGTGGTGAAGATATATTTTGGCATCCTTTGCGTCAAGGCTCGTTAACTAAGGAATTAAGAATTCCCATATCTCATTATTGGCTCAAAAGGAAGTTACAGGGCAATCCTGAACCTTTTGACTACAGTTGTTTTGAATCTGTGCATTTGTGTGCGGCGAAAAAGTCTCCTAAAACTGACGGCAATCCGAAGTTACGGTATCTTGAATATGCCTATCATCTAGATGCCGGACTATTAGCTAATTATTTAAAACAAAAAGCCAAGTCTGAATTCGTTCAACACATTGTCGATAATGTCTTAGATGTTTCCTTAAATGACAAAGGATTCATCAGTCACTTAATTACCAAAAATAATGGCAATATATACGGTGATTTATTTATAGATTGTTCTGGATTTAAAGGACTGCTAATTAATCAAACACTACAGGAACCTTTTATCTCTTATTCCGACTCGCTATTTTGTGACAACGCCATTGCTATACCGATCGCATACGACGCTGAGGATAAATATGATACTCGCAATGGGGGAATCAACCCTTACACAACCTCAACTGCATTAAGTTCAGGATGGGCATGGAATACTCCTTTAGTGGGAAGAAGTGGCAATGGATATGTGTACTCAAGTGCCTTTATCTCGAAAGCAGACGCCGAGGCAGAATTTAGGCAGCACTTAGGAGAAAAGTCGCTTCACCTAGAAGCTAAACATATAAAAATGAGAGTGGGACGAACCCGGAATGCTTGGGTGAAGAATTGTATTAGTATCGGGTTGAGCAGTGGATTTATTGAACCCTTGGAATCGACAGGAATATATTTAATTGAAGCTGGATTAGAGAATTTACTTCATAATTTTCCGGATCGGCTATTTCAACCAAGCTGCATTGCAAATTATAATCGGATCATGAGAGAACAATATGAGGAAATCCGCGATTTTATTGTGATGCACTATTGCTTAACCAAGAGAGAAGACACCCCTTTTTGGAAAGCTAATAAGTATCATCCAGCTATCCCAGAGTCATTAAAGGAAAAATTAAACCTATGGCAGATTACATGGCCAGACAATCCGACTATTATCTGTCGAGAAAAAATTGCCAAATTATTTCCTGACTACTCCTACACTTGTATTTTAGCTGGCATGGGTTATTTGCCAAAACATAGTTTACCAATTTTAGACTATTACGATGATAATGAAGTGGAGCAAAATTTTTTAGCGTTCAAGAATCACGCAGATGCATTAAAAAAGGCTCTTCCCGATCATCATGAATACATCAAACAGCTTCCTGCAAAAACTTTTAAGTTTCAATGGAAACAGAGACTGTCTTCGCCAGCACTGTAGATAGTAATGTGTAGGTTAACCCTGAATTTCGACAGGACTTCGGCGTGAATTTCGACAAGCTCAATTACCGCTAAGCGATGCCCTGAGCGAAGTCGAAGGCAGTGTGCCGAAGGGTCGAAGGGTTAAATTGGGCGCACACCGTGCGCCCCTACAATTCTAATTCACCATTTTAGGTGTGTGTTGGCTTAAAATCAATGCTGGGAGGGTTACAGAGCAAGCATTCAACAGCAAATTGACGAGCCACCCAAAAGACGCGATCGCCATATTGTCGGATGGGTTAGCGACAGCGTAACCCATCATGATTCTCAATCAGCCAACGCGCCGAATCAATTATAATTGCCTTAATACAATCGGCGTCTTTCCGTAACCAACTACCGACAAAGTGCGATCGCCATCTTGTAGGATGGGTTAGCTCTGTTCGTAACGCATCATGATTCTCAATCAGCCCAGGGGCAGAATCGATTAGAATTGGCTTAATACAATCGGTGCCTTTCCATAACCAACTACCGGAGAAGTAAAATTGAGGGCGGTACCTATTTTTTTACTCAGGTTACGCACCACAGACAACCTTGGCTGTGTCAGGATATTAGCCGTTTCTTACTTCGATCCGCATGCCTAAAGGTGCGTGAAAAGTACCCATTTCAGATTGATGCGATTGTTTTGTTACCTGATCATATTCATTGCATCTGGACTTTACCAGCCAACGATAGTAACTACGCAACTCGTTGGCGGTTGATTAAAAGCTATGTCACCAAGCATGGGGCTTCTCATTTGCAATTACAGGCAAGCCGAAGTGAATCACGCCAGAAGCGCGGAGAGAGTAATCTTTGGCAACGGCGATTTTGGGAACATTTGATTCGGGATAATGCTGATTTTGAACAACATTGTGATTATATCCACTACAATCCCGTACACCATAGTCTATGTCATCGAGTAGTGGATTGGAAATATTCCAGTTTTCACCGATATGTAGCACAAGGTGTTTACCCGATTGATTGGGGAGTGAAGGGAGAATTCATGGGAGTCTATGGAGGGTTGGGATGAATGAGTTGAGACAAGCTTTTGATGCGTTACGCTGTCGCTAACGCATCCTACAAGAGCAAAAAGCTTCTTCCCCCACCACAAGACTCCCTGCAAGCCGCCCCTAATTATACAGCGGGTGCGGTATTGTTAAACTATATAAGAATGACATTTAGAGGGCAAGACTCTATGCTTAAGGACTCCCAGATTATTAGCATATCTCCTGAAGTTATGGGGGGGACTCCAGTTTTTGCCGGAACCAGGGTTCCTGTGCAGACATTTCTCGACTATCTCAAGGCAGGCGAATCAATTAACGATTTTTTGGATGGATTTCCAACTGTGACAAAAGCACAGGTTATTTCCTTTATTGAAGAGGCGGGAAAGCAGCTTGTTGGCGCGGTGGCATAATATGAAACTTTTGCTATAAAATAAAATCTATTAGGTGGCTATAGAGGGCAAAATATTAGTGCGATCGCCATATTGAATGTTAAACTTGACTCAGAAATACTAGGAGAGTGATCCTGTGGCTTCTATTACCATTGATCTTTCAGATAGCCAATTGCAAAAGTTACGAGATTTAGCAAGAGTGCATGGAATTGCGCTTGAAGTTCTATTGAAGGCAAGCTTAGAGGATTGGCTCAATTCTCAAACAAGCGAGTTTGTTGATGCAGCCAATTATGTGCTGACCAAAAATGCTGAATTGTATCTGCGCTTAGCATAATGCGTTTTCTGACGTTAATCGAGGTGTTAGAACTACATCGTAGAGTCATTGAGCAATCCGGTGGAGCATTAGGTATCCGAGATGTCGGGTTGTTGGAGTCAGCAATCGCTCAACCTCGAATGACTTTTAGTGGAGAAGAACTATACCCCAGTTTGCTTGATAAAGCAGCAGCATTAGGGTTTTCTATCATCATGAACCATCCTTTTGTGGATGGGAACAAGCGTACAGGCCATGCTGCATTAGAAACTTTTCTAATTCTAAATGGGATAGAACTTAGTGCTGCTGTAGATGAACAGGAGAGTCTTGTGTTAGCAATAGCATCAGGCGAGTTAGGGCGTGAGGCATTTGTAGAGTGGTTACAGCAGCACACAGCGCCAGCTAATAACCAATAACCTCCTTCAAAAACTATGATTTTGTATTATACCAATCCTAAACGCTTTAGTCCGATCGCCATATTGTAGGATGCGTTAGCGACAGCGTAACGCATCATTATTCTACTTTCGTTAAGAACTATAACGACTTTTTCGATAATCAGATTAATTCTGATGACCTATAACTTTATCGCATTATTTGCAATCTATATTTTTCCGCTTGTCTTAC
>Ga0207419_1002944_pt1 | contig 10619 bp, 8 predicted proteins | sample ElkSloMetagenome_4_FD_184723 | JGI IMG/M metagenome (GOLD analysis project Ga0207419, IMG submission 184723) | Hot spring microbial communities from Elkhorn Slough, Monterey Bay, USA - MD2A (version 2) | ecosystem: Environmental > Aquatic > Marine > Intertidal zone > Estuary: Microbial mat ... | reverse complement strand
ATCTTCTGCTAACTTTGCGCCTGAGGTACAAGGTTTGCAAGCAGCCTTGCCTTATATAGATGCTTTATTGCCTGCTACTAACATTAAAGATCTTAAATACATTTTGTAGAAGTTTTCTTCCTTTTTATCGAAAGTGAGGGCTCTGAGTAAAATATTCAAGCATTTTTTAACCTGTTTTATGCTTAAAGTTCTTAACTTTAGTAAGAAGACCAATATCCAATCCAACTATATAGTTTTTATTTGCCTGTAAGGTTGATATTCTAAACAGTATAAACTGGATTTTTTGAACTTTTTTACTGTCCATATTTTAACTTTCACCGTACTTTTTTTTAGTGTTAACTTTTGTGTCGGCAAGCAGAATGTTTCTAGTGACACCGCAAAAGTCAACCACTTTAACAGTAGGTATTGGGAAAAGGCTTATTCAGATGTAGATTCTGCTTATTACTATGCAAATGAAGGTTTAGCACTTTCAAAAGAGATAGGATACCTCAAAGGTGAACACGGCATGTTACTGTGCTTAGCCCACTATAATTTAGGCAGAAAAAAAATCAAGAAATCTTTAGAATTAAAGCAAGAAGCTTTAAAAATTGCCAAAAGAATTGACCGTTTTACAGAGGCACTCACTTATCTTGCTCTAGGCGAAAATGCTGATTATGGAAGCAACAATAGGCTTTTGGTGTATTATCTTAAACAAGCCTATAAAATAAGTGAAGAACTGAACCGCGAATGGTTAATGGCCAAAAGCCTAGCAGAGCTAGCAAAAATAGAAAAGCTTAACCAAAATATGGATGAAGCGAAAAAGCTTTATCTCCAGTCTTATCTTATATTTGATACCATTCATAACGAAATTTCCATTGTTTGGCCATTAAGAGATCTAACCCAGATCTACACAATGGAAAACAACTTAGATAGTGCTTTGCTCATGGCAGACAAAACCCTATTCTTTCTTAAAAAAAGCAACAACTTAAAAGGGCAGGCGCTGATTTTAAAAGACTTGGGTATTATAGACAGAAAGCAGGGTAGGTATGATTTGGCACTTGAAAAGTTTGAGCAAAGTATAGCTTATTGGTTGCAACTAGACCACAAAAACTTTTTGGACCATTTGACTGTAGAGCTAGAAAAAGCAAAAGTGCTAACTTTAAAGGGAGATATACAAGAAGCGGAAAACCTGCTTAGTAAAATACTCAAAAATACAGAAGAGGACAATAAGCATTTTAAGTTCTTGCTTTTTGAAGCATTCAGTGAATTGTACAAGCGAAAAGGAGATATTAATAAAGCTTATGCCTATTTAGAAAGAAGCATTGAGTTGGAATTAGCATACCAAAAAGAACTCAACAAGACACATATTTCTAATTTAGATTTATTGTATGAGGTAGAAATGCAAAAGGCAGAAAATGAATTGTTGCAACAAGACATAGAAATCACCAAAAAAAAGAACTATTTAAACATATTTTTAATAGCTGCCAGCTTTTTACTTTTCATGATGGCCATTCTAATATGGTCTTACGTCAATAGGATTAGGCTTAATCGAAAGCTGATCGCTCAGAACCAACAGATCAGCCAACAGAAATTAGAGCTTCAAGAAATCAATCATTTACAAGAGGCACAAAATGAGGCGCTCAAAAGTCTTAATAGTGAGAAAGACAATGCCATAAAGATTGTTACCCATGATTTAACCGCCCCACTCAACAGAATTGCCGGCCTCATCAATGTACTTAAGGTTATAATTCAACAACCCAATGCGGAAGTAGAGAATCTTTATGATAAAATTGATCAAGTAGTAGAAGAGGGAAAAGATACCGTAAAACGCTTGCTTGATATAAAAGAATTAGAAGAAGGAAATTATGCTTTAAGAGGAGAAGAAATAAACCTGAGCGAATACTTTGAAGCCTTGACTATGAAGTTTGGCAGTGCAGCCGCTAAAAAAAATATACAAATTCTACTAGCTCCTGCAGTTAAAGATGTCGTTATCAAATCTGAAGAATTTTATCTGTCGAGGATATTTGAAAACCTGCTATCCAATGCCATAAAGTTTTCTTTTGTAGGTGGAGAAATAAAAATAGCTTGGGAAAAGAAACAGGAAATGATGGAAATTTCTGTAACTGACAATGGCCCGGGAGTAAAAAAAGAAGAAAGACATTTACTCTTCCAGAAATTTCAGCGCTTGTCTAGTAGGCCTACTGCCGGAGAAAACTCTACAGGTTTAGGCTTGGCTATAGTAAACGGCATAGTAAAAAAAATGAACGGTGCTATCCGCTATAAAGAAGCCAAAGGAGGTGGCGCTAAATTTATAGTTGAAATCCCCCTTCAACTAAAAGTCCACTCATTTACCAAGGATAAAACAGAAGTGGAATAAAGGCTTTTTAGACTTTATGAGAAAATAGGGTAGCTAATACCCCGCTCGCCAAATGAGATTTATCGTGAGGCCATAGAAAAAAATTTCTTTGAGAGAGCGTATTTTGTAATGGCTAAGGTTTGCTAAAGTTAGAGGTTTTTTATAACTAGAAAGCAGCTTATTAATCAAAAAATTTTTTAATCTTATGAAACTCACCTATTACGGCCATTCCTGTTTTGAAGTAGTGGTAAATGGTAAAATTTTACTGTTCGACCCATTTATTAGCGGAAATGAATTGGCAAAAGATATAGATATATCGGCTTTAAAGCCCGATTATATTTTGCTTTCACACGGGCATGCCGACCATGTGGCAGATGTAGAACAAATCGGCAAACAATCAGGTGCTACGATCATCAGTAATTTTGAAGTAGTGAATTGGTTTGGTAGCAAAGGTATAGAGAAAAGCCACCCTATGAACCACGGGGGCTCTTGGCAGTTCGATTTTGGTACAGTAAAATATGTAAACGCCGTTCATTCTAGCTCTATGCCCGATGGTAGCTATGGAGGCAACCCCGGTGGTTTTATAGTCTCTACAGATGAAAAAACCTTTTACTTTGCAGGTGATACTGCGCTCACTATGGACATGCAGTTAATACCCAAATTCCACCAATTGGATTTAGCCATTTTACCCATTGGCGATAATTTTACCATGGATATTAAAGAAGCAGTAATGGCTGCAGATTTTGTACAATGTAATAAAGTGCTTGGCGTGCATTACGATACTTTCGGCTTTATTAAAATTGACCACGGGGCCGCAAAAAAAGCTTTTAGTGATGAGGGAAAAGAACTGTTATTGCCTGCAATAGGAGAAAGTGTTGAGTTTTGAAATTTAGTATTCAATTTTCTTATTAGTTGTATCGTCCATCGCTATCATTTATAGTACGATACTTTTATGTAGTTTTAAAAATTAGGAAATGAGGCTAAGGTTGGAAAGGATTGCCTGAATGGATAAACTATCAAAGCGATTAGATTCTGATATATTGAGGAAAATAATACTGAAGGCCAAGCAGCATCAATATTATGTTTTTGGATGTGCGGCTTTGCTATTGGGTTTATTTGGCTATTTTATGTGGTTTTACCAACCTCTCAAACCTATTTGGAAGCCTATAGGTCCCAATCTGCTTTTTGCACTTCGGTACGATACTGGTTTAAAGGACTCTGCAATTATTGATCAAATAGAGCAATTACTAGGCGAAGATTTTTCCTCTAAGTGGGAAGATTTCGGCAAAGCGGTTTTAAAAAAAGAGGATGTAAAACCTCAAGAAAGCGTAGTTTCCTGGCATACCGCCTATAGTGAAAGTCCCCAAGTTCTATATAATTGGCGTTTTAATGAAAAGACAAGTAGAGATGTGTTGCTAGCAATACAAAATCAATCTTCGCTAAAAATTCGACAATATAGAGAAGAGAAAATCTATCAATATTCCAATGCAATAAGCGATTTCCATTTTTATCTCATAAATAGGGTGCTTACAGCAAGCACCTCTCCGCTGTTGTTAGAGGCTTCGCTGAGGGTATTGACAAACGATGTGGAAAACGTACAGCCAAAGGTGGTAAAGCAGCTTAAAAAAGATGGTATAGGCCTAATTATAAATCTCAATGCCATTGCCGAAGCTTTTGATGCACTCGTAGGTTTCCCGAAGCATGCAAATTCGCCGGTGAGGTTGTCTGCTTTAAATTTGGTAGCCAATAGTAAAAAAATTCAGGCTTTTTATAGTGAAAATACTTTTGCGGTAAATGATAAAAGTATTAGGCAAACAGCTTTTACCAAGAAGTCAGATTTGCTTTACAACACTACGCAACCACTAGAAAAAGCGCAGGTGTCTAAAGAAACAAAGCAACGCTTATCGCTATTAAAAGAACGCTTCGGTTTTGATGTAGACAACTTACGACAAGGGCTTTCCAACACCTTTACCCATTTCATTTTAAGGAGTGAATATGTTCTACAGCCTTATCAAGTATTGGCTTTTCCTCTTAAAGATAGCTCAATGGTTAGCAGTGAGTTGGCGCGCTTACACCCCAATGTATTGCCCAATGCAAAAGTATTTACCCTAATTAAACAGCCCGCTTTACCCAACCTAATTTTGCCCATGAAATTAGATGCTTTTCCCAATATTTATTATCTGATACAAGACAGCGTATTGTGGCTAAGTAATTTTTCACTGCCTCAACAAAAACTAAAAGCACTAAAAGCAGCGTCGCTTTCTACAAAAGGAATAAAGGTGTACATAAACCATGCACTTAAGTTTTCATTTACCGATAAGTTGGGCACCTTAGGAGAAAGATTTTTTGACAAAATTGATGGTGCCGCACTTTATTTTCAAAGAGATTCTGTCTTTATTGATATTGATTTACAAGGAGATAAGAGCGTATTTGGACGATTGGATACACTTTTAGCCATTCCCACTAAGCGGCAGATAAAAAAGCAGGTTTTTCCCGTAAAAAACCATTACACCAATGCACTAGAGTTTTTGTGGCAGGATGAGAAAACAAGGCTGCATCTGATGTCAGACTCGGGGGAGTTTTTGTGGGAAAAAGCAGTTTGGTACTTTGCCAAGGACCACATCCATCAAGTAGATATCTACAACAACGAAAAGTTGCAATATGCCTTTGTTTCTGATGGCCGCATCCATGCTTATGATCGCTTGGGGAGAACGTTAAATGGTTTTCCTATTGGTTTGTCTACCTATTTTGAAGCGCAATTTTTAAGGCCCTTAAGGTGGAAAAATGAGAAGGAACAACGCTTTTTGGTGGCAGGCTCACTCCCGGGAAATGCTAAAAACTCAGGTGGTAAACTCTACCTTTATAATCGCTATGGAGGGCTTTCTAGAGGTTGGGCACCGCGCAATGTAGAAGCCCCCTTGGCGTGCGCACCCAAGTTGATATCGCACGAAGGCAAAGATGTTATTCTGGCCTTGCTCAAAAATGGAAGTTTTTACGCTTTTGATAAAAACGGTAGGGTAATGCCTGGTTTCCCGCTCATTACCAACTTAATATGCAGCAGTGCTTTTTTGGTCGATAGGGCCCGTAACATACATTTTATGTCTGAAGGGGGCACTATCATCGAATTAGATTTACAAGGGCGATTGTTGAAGCGAGAGCAAGTTCGGAGTAGAATTACCGGAACGATTTTCCATTTGCTTCCGGAGCAGCAAAGCGGTGCAGATTTTTTGGTGGCTATGCAACAGGGCAGAAGACTAGTAGTAAAAGATAGAAATCTAAAAGCTTACTTTACCCATACCTTAACTTCTGACAATCCACAGCAGCTGGCCTATTACGACTTTGGGGAAGATAAAAAGTTTCTTTTGGTATTTGATGAGCGCGACAATACTTGTCGTTTGCTCAACGAAAAGGGTAAAGATTGGTTAGCCAAACCGCTTGCTACGCAAATTATGCCCTTATTGATTGCACGTAACGGCAGCCGGATCGACTTGGTTTTAAGTAAGGACAACTCCATAACTGTACTGAGCAATGGAGAATAATACGCCTAAAAAATATAGCAAAGTAGAAGTGTTGAAAGCAACGGTAGACAAGCATCAACTTACATTTAAACTGAACGATGCAATCAACATAAATGCTGAGGGCTTTATAACAGTAAAAATGCAGGCTGCTGATCATCAATTTATTATACCACTAATGGATGAGTTTGGCGATTTTGATGTACAAAAGCCAACCTTGGCACTCCATTTAGTTTTACTTGCCTGTGAGGATTTTGAAGAAGCAGAAGATTACTTGATATGGTGCAAAGCGCTCGGGTTCAATGCAAGCAACGAGACTTGTAGAGCAGCTTGGTTTCATCTTAGAGATGAAGTACCAAATGTTAGGGCGTTTTTCGGCGACCAGGTACAAGCTGTAGATGTCTTTAATTATCAAATGGGTGCGGGAGCTACGCAATTGCTTAGGCAAATAGATGCAACTCAATAATACTCGCTCATGCCTGGCTCGGGCATGTATTCTATGATCAAGTCTCCAATTAATTTAAAGCCACTTACCTCTACAAAAATAGGCGCTTGGTTAGGGTCATATTGCTTATCCTGCTCGCGTTTTATACCTAAAAAACGCTTTATCAAAGATTTGCCAATGGTTCGCTTTTTACTGTCACCAATAAGGATCATCATATTTTTAGATACCTGAGCATTGTGCGGTACCCTAATTTTCAGATTGCCTATGGCGCAATAATTTTCTATGCGGATTTGGGTAAATTTGTTCGAAATATCGCGCAAATCTATGGTTGAGTCGCCTATAATGGTAATGCCTTTTATTTCGGGTTTATTTATCTCAAGGCTTGTGATTCTTCTATCGCCAATAACATTTAGAAAATCCACGCCTTCTACCGATTGCCTAAAGGTTTCGGCAGGAGAAGGGCGGTATTCAGGTTGCCCCATTAGTCTGTTATAGCTAGGAATCTTATTTTTAGGCTGAGAAAAAGAGGGTTCTTTTGGTAGGGGCACTAAGGTATTTACTTGCGGAAAATCGTGTACTACTTGGCGCAATTCATTTAGAGATTTTGCATCGTGAGCTTGTTCTAATCGCTTTTCGTACTCTTCAATGTCTAGGTTATTATTGGCATAAGCTTCGCCAATGGCCTCAATCACCTTTTCTCTATGCTTAGGCAAACCAAATACGATGGGCTTTTCCTTCTTGCTATTTTCTTTTTTATAGGGTGATGGTTCCATGTAACAAATTTAGTTTTTGTTGTTGGCAAATAACAGAATTTTTCTTAGAATCCAATCCTTTTAATGCTACTCATTGGAATTAAAGCCCAATTAAGCGAAATTTATTCTTGAATAAGAAGAATCGAGATGTACATACAAGCGATAGATTTAGAAAATTTCAGAGGTTTTAAAAAGGCTAAGGTAGCTTTTAATACTGACCTTAATATTTTTATAGGTGAAAATGCTTCGGGTAAGACGAGTTTGTTGAGGTCTATTAGCCAAACCATAATAAACCTTATTTCGGTTAATTCAAAGTTTGAAATACCAAATTCGTTACGGTTAAGTGAGTCTGATATTAACAGAGAAGGGAAAAATCTGAAAATTGAAATAGGGATAGAAGTTCCAGATGGAAATATTAATGAATTAAAAAATTATCATCTGATTTTTAAAAAAGGTAAATTCCCATATGACGTAGAAACATATGTGCAATATGAAATCAGCAAAAGTAAAAAAGTACTATTAAATATATATGAACAGTATTTTTTGGAAACAACTTTCAATAAAGGGAGATATCTATTTCCTATGTTTAAGATTTATAATTCAAATAGGTCTTTCTCATACAAATCTACTCAAGAGACTAATGTAATTTTCAGTAATTCAAAATTAGAGGCATGGTATAATTTTCTCAACAATAATCTATCATTTTCAAAACTATTAGAATGGTTTTTTGAAAATGAAACCAAGGAACTCCGCTTACAAAGAGATAATAATGATTTTTCTATTGAGTCTCCTGTATTAAAACCAATCAGGATCGCTTTAAACGAAGCTTTTAAAATCTTACAAAATAAAGATTACCTTGTTAAGAGCGATCAAATTACAAGAGAGGGCTCTAATAAACTCATCCCTACGTTGGTAATCGAAAATAAAAATGATAAAAATGATCGAGAAATATTAGACAACAAATCGGACGGGGAAAAAGCTATAATTACTCTTATTGCCGATATAGCCTATAATTTAGCCATAGCCAATAGTAATAATGAAAATTTTATGCAGGGTACAGGTGTAGTAATGATAGATGAAATTGAAGCGCACTTGCATCCTGCTTGGCAAAGAAAGGTTGTTGGGCTATTACATGACCTTTTCCCAAATATCCAGTTTTTTATTACCACACATTCTCCTCAAGTTATTGCCTCTGTTAATAGTGATAAGGTTTTTTTGTGTGACAATTTCAACATCAATAAAATAAACCTGAGTACCAAAGGGGCAGATACCAACAGTTTGCTCAAATATGTTTTCAATGCAACCGATCGCCCTCTAGAGTTTGTAAAGCTTATTGAAGCTTTTGACAAAGCAATGGAAGAAAACCAAGATGAGGAAATACTTCAAAAAATAATCGATCAAATTAAAGAGAAAAAAGAAGAAGATGAAGGGCAGGATATAGACTTATTAGTTGATGAATTAGGCACACAGCTAGAGGCCTACAAATTTGATAGGGAACATGAGATGGATAAATAAAAGCAACCCACCTAATTCTTTGCAACTCTATAAAAAACAAGTAGGTGCTATATATAAAGATATAGACAGTAATGTAAAGGATGACTTGGAGAAAACGCTGTTAGAAGAACAAGACAATCTATGCGCTTGTTGTCAGCAAAAAATCAATCAAAATAATATGCAGGTTGAGCACCATTGCGAGCAAAGTATTTGCAATGGTACAAATGGGCAACCCGATAGAAGATTAGATTATACCAACCTTTTAGCAGTTTGCCAAGGCAAATCAGGCACAGACCTGCATTGCGATTCAAAGAAAGCTACTGATGAAGTGAGGAAATATTTACCAATGGAAATTTTACCAACCATTAAAGAACATATAGCTACCATTATTTATAGCGGCTCTGGAAAACTTTCTTCCTCAAATTCAGAGTTTCAAGAAGAAATTGAAAATGTGCTAAATCTAAATTTGGATTATTTAAAGTCACTTAGAAAAGAAAGATGGAATGGGATTTTTAAGTTTAGCATGAATGCTAAGAAAAAAATCAATACAAAAAAAATGCAAAGACTTCTTGAAAAAGAGATTGATAAAAAGTCTGCATTTACGGGTATGTTTGAATATATGCTTGATAGATATTCAAAATAGAAAAAATCATTCTACCCCCTCAACCTCTTTACCTATAGGTTTTACTAATTTATAGATGCTGCCAACGGCTTTTAGCACCTTGTTGGGTTTCATGCAATGTTCTACATCTCTGGCAACTTCAGCAACTTTGGCCTTAAAAATGAAAGCCTCATCATTTTCTGCAAAAATAATGTTTTCGGGTATAGAAATGTCTTCTTTAAGCTGATAGATACTTTTTTTGAATTGTAGCTTTACAATAACTACCTGCTTGACTTTAAACTTGGTTTTGTACTTTATTTTACCTCGGGGATTTTTTTTGGTAATATTTCTTTTTCTAACAAAGTCTGTGGTAGTGAGCAACAGGGCGGTGTTGTCTATCAGCGTCGTGCTGAGTATGATCCTCGGTATTTTATAATGTAATTCATTTATTTTGGGGTAGCCTTTGCCCTCAAATGGGATTTCCTTAATCTTGTATTCTTCGCTATCAGCTTCTTTTAATGTGGCTTGTATGGAGAGGCGCTTGTTTTTAGAAACATCTTCTCGTAAAATGGTGAGTAAGGGCATAAGAAAAAGGCGGAGGTGGTTGCTCAAATCCAGCTTTTTTATCTTTTTTCTGTCATACAATACTTTAATGATTGCACCAATACAAGCAGCGGTTACAATGAAAATAAAGTAGTTCTCACTTCCCATAGCCGCAAAAAAGCTGATCATGCCCACGGTTATGGCCCCTACAATCTTCCACATGTAAGATTGGTCGGCCCTATAGCTGTCTCCAAGCTTATCTAGCAAGGCCAATTTTCTAAATGTTCTGAGCCACTTTACAGCGGTATGGCGCCCATCTAAAGTTTTTTGTGCTATAATGTCTTGTTGCTCTTCGTTGAGCGATTTATAGATTTTATCAACTGCTGATCTACTTGCCATAATGTGAGTGGTTTTTGGTGGGAACAAGCATTGCACAAGTTAAAAGATATTTCTAGAAAACTGAAAATAATATGGTGATAAGTGCTTGGGCTTTAGCTTTTAGCTCATGGCTCCTTGGTCTATTAAGCCAATACTAATGTGAATAGGAGTGTAGTAGAAAACTCTGTTATCTATTTGTTTAGTTGTAAAAGCTTAGTGAATACACGAATTAAAATGATTGCCTTTTTTCTTTAAAATGAACAACTCTAACTTAGGGCGTATTTTAATGGGTAAGCTATACCAATTTCTCATAAATTGTTTTGAGCGCATTGCATTTACTTTCCCAAAGAAAATTATTTTTTATATACGAAACTGTGTGCATTTGCTCCATAGCTTCGGGGTAGTCCAATAAAAAGCGAATGGCACGAGAAAGCATGGCCGGCCTTTCTGCGGGCACAAGTTTCCCGTGTATATTATCTTGCATCAGTTCATGCACTACTGGTAGATTTGAAGCGATTACGGGCGTGCCACAAGCCAAAGATTCTAAGATTTTAAG
>Ga0207419_1002943_pt1 | contig 10622 bp, 10 predicted proteins | sample ElkSloMetagenome_4_FD_184723 | JGI IMG/M metagenome (GOLD analysis project Ga0207419, IMG submission 184723) | Hot spring microbial communities from Elkhorn Slough, Monterey Bay, USA - MD2A (version 2) | ecosystem: Environmental > Aquatic > Marine > Intertidal zone > Estuary: Microbial mat ... | reverse complement strand
GAGCGATAAGCAGGCCGCCATACCAGATGAAGGTCACAAAAGGTTTCCACCACACGCGCAACTGCCAGCGCTGCTGGCCATCGGGGCCAACGCCCGCTGCATCCCCGATCACGGCATAAAGCTGGCCGTCCCACGTCGTCAGCAAGGCGCTTTCGCTGGTTGCCTGCGCAGGTGCCCAGAAATTGCGCGCCTGCGGACTCAGGATGGTCGGCTCAGCGCCAGCGCGGCTGACGGCAATCTGCGCTTCGATCGCTGTCCAGTTGGGGCCAGACACAGGATCAACACTCGTGAGTTCAATCTGCCAGTCACCCAATTGTTCGACCCCGCCCGGAGCCACGGCGGCAAGGCGCTCTTGCGAAAAAGCCCCCTCGCTCGCCATGCCGAACAAGGATACCGCAACACCGAAATGCGCGAGCACCATGCCCCATGTGGCAACTGGCACGCGCGAAAGTTTGCGGCCTTTGAGCGGTAGCAGTGCAGCCACGCCAAGCGCGCCCGCAAGGGCAAGGCCAAGGATAGGCAGCAGCGGGTAATCGCCAAGCACCACCACCAGTGCGATAATCAACAACGCAATCGAGCCAAGTATGGCGAGCTGTGGCTGAATACGCGCCGGGCTATCGTCCTTCCAGCGCAACAGCGGACCAACCGCCATCACCATGAACATCGGGATCGCAAATATTGCGCCAGCCGGATTGTAATAAGGCGGGCCGACGGAAACGCGCACGTCAAATGCTTCGGTCAACAGCGGATAGAGCGTGCCCAAAAGCACAATCGCGAGGATCGCGGATAGCATCACATTGTTGAACACCAGCGCGCCTTCGCGGCTGGTCGCTGTGAACCGTGTGCCCTCTGCGATTGAGGATGCGCGCATGGCAAAAATCACCAGCGAACCGCCGATATACAGGCCCAGCAAAGCGAGCAGCAGCGTCCCGCGCTCAGGATCGACAGCGAAAGCATGGACGCTGGTGAGCACGCCCGAGCGAACGAGGAAAGTGCCCAGCATGCTCATCGAGAACGCAACCACGCCCAGCATGATCGTCCACGTGCGCAAAGCATCGCGCGCGGCCAGCACGCTCACCGAATGCAACAGCGCAGTCGCCGCAAGCCAAGGCATGAGCGAGGCATTTTCAACCGGGTCCCAGAACCACCAGCCGCCCCAGCCAAGCTCATAATAGGCCCAGTATGACCCCGCCGTGATACCCAGCGTCAGGAACACCCAGGCCCCCAGCACCCAAGGGCGCATGACCTTGGCGAAATTGGGGTTCACCTGCCGGGTGATGAGCGCGCCCATCGCAAGGCTGAAAGCGACAGAAAGGCCGACATAGCCGACATAAAGCGTGGGCGGATGCACCGCGAGGCCAATATCCTGCAATAGCGGGTTCAGCCCGATGCCTTCCACAGCTGGCACCGGCAGACGCTCAAACGGATTGGAGCTCAAAAGCAGGAAAACGTAAAAACCGATGGCGACAAATCCCTGCACAGCCAGGGTAGCCGACATCGTGCGCTCTGGCAGGCGACGCTCGGCAAAGGCGAGCAGCCCGCCCGAAGCCGCTAGCACCGCAACCCACAGCAGCATCGATCCCTCGTGATTGCCCCAAGTGCCTGTCAGTTTGTAGATGAACGGCTTCATCGAATGCGAATTGGTCGCCACCAGTTTGACGGAAAGGTCAGTGATAGCGAACGAATAGAGCAGACTGGCAAAGGCAATGATTGCGAGAAATGCCTGCACCACCGCCGCCGGGCGGGCGTAGACAGCGAAATTGCCGCCCTCCCCGCTTTGCCTGAGAGCGAGCGCGCCCGATGCCATTTGCAGCACCGCCAATGCAGCAGCGAGCCAAAGCGCTGCGTGTCCGATTTCCGCGATCATAGCTTTAGCATCCCGTCAAACACCCGCGACCGTATCGGTGATGACATCCTTGGCCTCGTGAGCTTCAAGCCCTTCAAGCTCTTTTGGTACGTAGTTCTCATCATGCTTGGCGAGCAAATTGGTGGCAAGAAAAGTGCCATCCGCTTGAAGGCTACCCTCAGCCACAACGCCAGAGCCCTCAACGAACAGATCGGGCAGAATGCCGCTGTAGCGCACAGGGATGGTGCTCGCTTCATTGCCGGTGACGACAAAACGCACAGTTACGCCGTCAGCCTCGGTCTCAAGCGATCCGGACTGCACCATACCGCCAAGGCGCACAGCCTGGCCAACTTGCGGCGGCTGGGATGCCATTTGTTCGGGCAGGTAGAAGTAATTCGCCTGATTGCGCAGCGCCCACACAGCGATGAGACCTGCCGCAATAATGGCGAGCAGCGCCAGGACCACGAGAGTCAATCTTTGATGCTTGGCTTTCATCGGCGTTTCATTTCTTCACGGCGTTTCTCGGCGCGGCGCATGGAAAGCCAGCTCCACCCGATCAGCGCGCCCATGGCAATCAGCAGCACCAGATAGGCCCAGATTACATAATCCCATTGCGGCAGGCTCTCGCGCATCATGCCGCTCCCATCGCTGTCACCGAACTGGCAGAAGTGCCCGGCAGCGGCTCATCCTCAAGAGCACGGCGGCGCAGCCGCGCTTCCACCTGCGCCTCGGCAATCAGCGCCCGCATGCGCATCAGCACAATCGCTCCAAACAGAAGCGAGAAGCCGAGCACCGCAATCAGCAGCGGCCACAGAAAGGTTGGATCAATCGCGCTTTTGCCCGCAGTGATGCTGGGCGGCTGATGGAGTGAATTCCACCACACAACACTGCGATTGATGATCGGGATGTTCACGGCGCCAACCAGCCCGAAAATTGCCGCCACTTTGGGCGAGGCACCTTCACGCGCGGTTGCCGAGGCGAGCGCGAGATAGCCGATGTATAGAAACGCAAGGACCAGCATGCTGGTAAGCCGGCCATCCCAAACCCACCACGTGCCCCAAGTCGGGCGGCCCCAGATCGAGCCTGTGACAAGACAGATGATCGTAAAGACGAGCCCCGGCACTGCAATCGCACGCGCAGATAGCCCAGCAAGCGGATGCTTCCAGATCAGCAGCGCGGCAGAGGAAATCGCGATCCCCGTCCAGCCGCCCATGCCCAGCCACGCAGCGGGCACGTGGATGAACAGGATGCGCACGGTTTCACCCATCAATCGATCAGGCGGGACGGGCTCGACCCCCATCGCTTTCACAAAAGCGGGAAGATCGGGCGCAAGCCCATAGGCGATCACACCCGCAACCAGAACCACCCCGCTCCAGAACAGAAGCGGTGTGAGCCAGCTGGCGAGCGACAAAAAGCGCTTGGGATTGGCGTAGATATGCACGGGTCTGAAATAATTTCTCCGTGCTGTTAGTAGTGCCTCGGCGGCGCCCTCTCAAGAGCGCAAAAAATACAAGCCCCCACCGATTTGAGGCAATGCGCCCTAAAGAGGCCAGCCTATGCGCGCCCGATCAGCTTTTGCGCCATGCGATCAGCCACGATATCGGGCGACGTGCTGCTGTGCTCGCTTGCCTGCCAGATCTCTTGCAGGCGGCCCGGGATCTGCTCGATGCGCGCACGCACTTCGTCAATTGAGCCTGTACGCCCCTCGCGCCGCGCGAGATATTCGCTGGCGACCGAAATGATGCCGCCGGCATTGATCACGTAATCGGGCGCATACAGAATGTCGCGATCAAACAGCGGTTTGCCATGATGCGAACGGGCAAGCTGGTTGTTTGCCCCGCCCGCGACGATCGCCGTATCAAGCGCCGCGATGCTTTCTTCATCCAGGATTGCGCCCAGCGCATTGGGGCTCAGCACATCACACGGCAAGCTCATGATCGCATCCGCGCGCACTACCTTGGCGCCCAGATCATCAGCCAGAGCCTGCGCCGCGCCTTCGTCGATATCGGCCAACGTCAGCTTGGCACCGTCTTGAGCGAGCAGGCGCGCAACACCTCCGCCAACGCTTCCCACACCCTGCACGGCCACATGCACGCCGGCCACGCTATCCTTGCCCAGCTTGTGGCGCACCGCAGCGCAAATGCCGAGATAAATCCCGTAAGACGTAAACGGACCGGGATCGCCGCCGGCCACATTCTCGCCTTCCACCGGCAGGCCAGAGACATGCGCAGTGCGCTTGGACACAGTCACCATGTCGGCTTCGCAAATGCCGACATCCTCTGCCGTCACGTATTTGCCGCCAAGCGCTTCCACCGCATCGCCAAACGCTGCGAGCATTTCGAAAGTTTTGGTGCGCGCATCATTGGCAAGGATCACCGCCTTGCCGCCGCCCATCGGAAGACCCGCCATCGCGTTCTTGTAGCTCATTCCGCGCGAAAGCCGCAGCGCATCGCGCATCCCGTCTTTGGGATTGGGATAATGCCAGAACCGTGTGCCACCTGCGCCCGGGCCAAGATGGCTTGAATGGACCGCAATAATCGCACTGAGGCCTGATGTGCGATCATGCACAACCTGCACAAGCTCGTGGTCGTCGAAATCGGGTTCGGTCCAGAAAGCTGTCATGTGAACTGCAATGCCCCTTCATTCGCGCGCAATCAAACGGTGCCCGCCATCCGGTGGTCAGGCCAGCCCTTGCGGAACGCTGCATTGAAGGGGAAAATGGGGCGATCGAGGGGTCTCGAACCCCCGACCTCCGGTACCACAAACCGGCGCTCTAACCAACTGAGCTACGATCGCCACACGCCCCGCTCTTTGCCCTGACCGATACCGCGGTGCTGTCTTGCGAGAGCGCATGCGTTTACGCAAGGCCACACGCTGGTCAAGGGCGCTATAAGCGGGCGCGAGCCTGTTGCACAAAGCAGCTGTGAAGGGAAGCGAAAACTGCGCAAGGAAAAGTCAAACGTAATTATCTTACGTGCGTTAAGTGCATCAAGCTTGGCCCTTGGTATGGGAGGCGCGGAGTTTTACACGGATCGAAGCAATGGATGTCATCACCGATTCTTCGCCAGAGCGCCTGATGGCGCATCCCGGCATGCAGCGCCTGCCTACGCCAAAGGCCGCGATCTTCCAGTGTCGCGATTTTGCTGGCGCTCCCCTGCGCGAGGCGCTGATCGCGCTGATTGATGAAGGCCGCCGCCCCAGCACGATCGCCGATGACAATGGGGATGCGTATTTCCGCACCTCGGAAACCTGTGACCTGCCTTCAGGTGAGGCTGCGGTGATCGAGCTTGAAGCGATGTTGACCAAGCTTTCGGGCATAGACCCCGCGCATGGCGAACCCATGCAAGGCCAACGATATGCGGTTGGGCAGGAATTCAAGGCGCACACCGATTACTTCACCCCCGGCGGCCCGGATTGGGAACGCTATTGCGCGGTATCAGGCCAGCGCACCTGGACTTTCATGATCTATCTCAACGAAGTGGAAGCGGGCGGCGCGACGCGCTTCAAGGCTTTGGGCAAGACTTTCCAGCCGGAAGCTGGCAAATTGCTGTGCTGGAACAACCGGCGCGAGGACCTGCGCGAGAACCCCAACACGCTCCACCACGGGATGAAGGTCAGGAAGGGCACCAAATACGTGATCACCAAGTGGTATCGCGAAAAGCCCTGGGGGTGAGCAAACACGAATGGACGCTTTCGAACAACTAGCCTCCGAACTTTTCTTCGCAAATGGATATTGGGTCCAAAACTCTCTCAAGGTCGATCTGACCAAAGAAGAGAAAGTTGCAATTGGTCGCCCATCATCTCCCCGCTGGGAAATCGACCTCGTCGCATATAGCGGGGGCGAGAACCGTTTGCTTGCGCTTGAGTGCAAGAGCTTTCTTGATTCATCCGGCGTCGCGATCAATGAGTTTCTGCCAGATAGTACGAGCTCCAGATACAAACTTTTCCGAGAGGACGAGACGCGCGATATCGTCCTCAATCGGATGAAATCGGATCTGATAGCCAAGGGATTTATATCCGCTGACTGTAAAATCAGTTTTGGATTGGTTGCTGCAAAAATCAGGCCAAAGGATTACGACGCCTTGCCTCAATACTTCGCCAAGCGAGGCTGGGATCTCTACGGGCCGAATTGGATCAAGTCCGAAGTCAAAAGGCTCGCGGGAAGCGGATATTCAAACGATGTGAGCGCGGTAGTTGCGAAGATTCTGCTCCGCTAAACCTGCGCAGCGCTCGCCGTCACTTGCAGGCCCACCGCGCCGATCAGGATCATGGCGATAAAAACGAACTGGATCGCGCCCAGTCTCTCCTCGAAGGCGTAGAGCCCGATGAGGCTCGCCGCGACAATGCCAACGCCAGACCAGATTGCATAGACAATCCCCACCGGCAGCGCTTTCATCGCGGGCGCCAGCACCCAGAAGCAGGCGGCATAGCACGCAATCGAGGCCGCGCCCCAATGCGCCTTCTCAAACCCGTCTGACAGCTTGAGCAGAAACGTGCCCAACACTTCGAAAAAGATGGCGCCGGCGAGAAAGAACCAGGGAGACATCGCGCAACGCTAGTGCGACATGCGGCAACCCGCAAAGAAAAAGGGCGGCTCCATCGAAGCCGCCCCATTTGCTGTCTCATTCGCGGCGCGAAGCCTGCGATACCGCTTACTTCTTGAGGCTGAGCCCGCCGAAACGCTTGTTGAACGCAGCAACACGGCCGCCTTCCTGAACCTGGCGGTTGCCGCCGGTCCATGCCGGGTGGCTCAGCGGGTCAATCTCAAGCGACATCACATCGCCTTCCTTGCCCCATGTCGTGCGGGTCTGATATTCGGTGCCATCCGTCATCTTGACGGTGATAGTGTGATAATCGGGGTGCCCTTCGGCTTTCATGATCTTTGGTCCTTTTGAGCCGTGACCCGGTTCCGACCGGGCCTGCTGTGTTATGGAAGCGCGAGCCGATAAGCGGCTGCGCGCAAAATTGCAAGCTCTGCGTGAGCGGCGTTGCGCAGGGTTACCAGCAAGGGGTTGCCTTCAAGACCAGACGCTATTTGGGGTCAGCGATCATGGCAGTGAAATCTGCCTGACACGTGACCTTGCCCTCCACGCTCGCCTTGCCGGAGAATTTGTGGACCTGCCGGCGCGACTGGGTAAGCTCAACCTCGAGATCAAGCAGGCAGCCGGGCGTGACAGGAGCGCGGAATTTGGCGTTCTCGATCCCCATGAACAGCACCAGCTTGCCGCTTCCGGCAAGGCCCAGAGTCTCCATTCCGAGGATCGCGGCGGACTGGGCCAGCGCTTCTATCTGCAAGACACCGGGCATGATGGGGCTGCCGGGAAAGTGGCCCTGAAAGAACTCCTCGTTCATGCTCACCGCCTTGATGGCGTGTATCCGTGAGCCGAGATCGATCCGCTTGACCCGGTCAACCAGCAGCAACGGATAGCGATGCGGCAGGGCATCGAGCACTTTGTGGATGTCATAATCGAGGATCGGCTCTGCGGCTGATCCTTGCCCAATGGCGTCCTCGCTCATAGCCCTGCCCTTCTTCCGTTTACCTGCGCAGTTCAGCGGCCAGCAGGCGCTTCGGTGTTGCCCTGCTGCTGCTGCTGTTGCTGGCGGCGTTGCTCAAGAATCTGAGCGGTGACCAGGCGCTGCTGGATATCCTGAAACAGGCCGGCTCCCTGCTGGCTGGGCCGATAGTTCTGCGGGGGAACAACGCCCACAGTGGGCACCTTGGTGTTGAGCGCGGTGGTCACAGCTTGGGTGATATCGGCCTCGGTGCGGCCATACAGCACCGTGCCTACCGGCATGATGATCTGGATCTGCTGCGCTTCGGCAACGTCTTCGATCGCGCCTGCATATTGCTGGAAAATCTGCTCGACTGCGAAAATGCGCGCAGCGTTTACCTGATCGGTCAAAGTGCCGACTTCGGCTTCAAGCTGTTGAATCTGCTGAAAATTGGCAGCGCCCTGAAGCGAAGGCAGCTCGCCTTCATCCAGACGTCCATTGCCATTTGTATCAAATGGCTTGAGCAATTCGGTAAGCTGCTGCTGCTTGGCCTGACGCTGATCGATCTGCGCCTTGTAGGTCTGAGTGACGAGCTCATAGGCGGTGCGCAGCGCATCGGTACCGATTATGGCTCTGGTTGTGTCAACCGTGGCGATCTTGCCCTCCACCTGCGCTGCTGCGGGAGCAGCAGTGGTGAAAACGGCAGCAGCGGCAAGGCTGGCAGTGGCGAGGATTTTGGTGATGGTTTTCATTAGAACTGCGTTCCTACATTGAATTGAATGGTCTTGTCATCGTCGCCTTCCACCTGGCGAACAATGTGCGCAAGGTCGATCCGGAACGGCCCGAAGGGCGAGTTCCAGTTCACTCCAAGGCCAACCGCGATACGCGGGCTGGGCGAATTGCCCAGGAAGGTTTCACGGATGTTGGAATTGGGCAGGATCTCGCGGCGGTTCTCCGCACCGTTGGGATCAAGCGGCTCGGTCGTGAGAACCCGGATGATATTCCCGAACTGATCACGTACGAGGTTGCCCATATCATCAAGCGCGGGCGTGCTGAAGAGCGGCAGGCCGGTTGCCGCATCCGTTTGCTGGATACCGTTGGGATTATCCTGAAGCACCGGCGCAGTGATCGCCCAAAGCGCGCCGACATCGACGAAAATCGAGGGACGCAGGCCCAGCTCGCGCGCGCCCGAACCCAGCGGGATTTCCAGCTCTGCACGGCCAAGATAGAAATTGCGTCCGCCGATGGAATCGTCGCGCGTCTGATTGCGTTCGGTAATCAGGATCGGGCTGCCATCATCATCGAGCAGCGCGGTATTGGTGGTTGGATCAAGGCGATAGAACTGGGTCAGCACGCGCGGGCCGACGCCGCGAATGTCAAAGCCGCGGATCTGCGGTTCACCGAGGAAAAAGCGGTCAGTGAGCAGAATATCGTCAACCCCCGCGCCGGGCCGCTCCTGCAGTGGAATGATCGTCCCGCCCTCAGCCGAAAGCGAGAAGATGAAGCCGGAATTGCCGATCCCCCAGAACTTGCGCGCCCGGCCGCGGAAACGCACATAGCGCACATCGCCGCCCAGTCCGGCGAAATCGGCGCCGAGCGAGATCTGCTCACCGCGCGTGGGACGGAACAGCGAATTCAGCGAATTGTACTGCACGCTGAGGCCGAGAATGGAGCTCAGCCGATCGCCTAGCGCATCGCACAAGAAGCGGCCTGCAAGCAGCGGGTTACATTCGGTAACGCCATCGCCGTCAAGATCGGAGAAAAACTGGTTTTCATCCAGACTGACCTCATCGTAATTCAGCGTGTAGCTGCCGATCAGGTTCATATACTCGGTCAACGGCACGCCGAGGCGGGCGGCAAAGCCCGTCGTCGATTGCTCGAAAGTCGTGTTGCGATCACCGCCGCGGAAGTTGAAGCTGTTGAAATCGCGGCGATAAATATCGATACCTGCCGAGATATTGCGATCAAACACGAACGGCTCGGTAAAGCTCACCAGCGCCTGACTGGAGAACTGCGAATAGTTGACGCTAAGGCCGATCGTCTGCCCCCGCCCGCGAAAGTTGCGCTGGCGGATTGATGCGGCAAGAATGAATTGTTCGATCGACGAAAAGCCGGCAGAAAACTGCAATTCGCCGGTGGGTTGTTCTTCGATATTGGCTTCGAGCACGATGCGATCAGGTGCGGAGCCTGCAACCTGATTGACCTCGAAGTTTTCCTGGAAAAAGCCCAGTGAATTGATCCGCGCTGTCGTACGCGCGACCGCGATCGAGTTGAACGCATCCCCTTCGGAAACGCGGAATTCGCGGCGCACAACCTTGTCCTGCGTCAGCGTATTGCCGTTCACATCCACCCGCTCGACATAGACGCGCGGCGCCTCTCGCAGAACGAAGGTGATGTTCATCTTCAGCTCGTCCTTGACGCGGTCGAAGCGCGGCTGGACATCGGCAAACGCATAGCCAAACCTGCCCGCCAGTTCGGACAATTGCTCGACAGTGTCCTCAACCGCTTTCGCATCGTAGAAATCGCCGGATTGCATGGCGAGACCGGCTTCCAGCCGATCGCCATCGAAGTCGCGCAACTGGCTTTCCACCTCGACATCGCCGAACTTATAGCGCTCACCTTCCTCGACGACATAGGTGATGATGAAATCTTCCTGATCCGGCGTCAGCTCGGCAACGGCGGAAACGACACGGAAATCGGCGTAGCCTTCGGTGAGGTAGAACTGCCGCAGTTTCTGCTGGTCAAACGCCAGACGATCGGGATCATAGCTGGTGTTGGAGCTGAAGAAGCGGGTCCAGCGCGCCTGTTTGGTAACCATCTCGCCGCGCAGTTCGCCATCGGAAAACACCTCGTTTCCAATAATGTTGATCTGGCGGACCTTGGACTTGGGCCCTTCGCTGATTTCGAAGACCACATCGACACGGTTTTGCGGCAGCTGCACCATTTGCGGCTCTACCGTTGCCGCGAACCGGCCCTGGCGTTTGTACAGTTCGATGATGCGGGCAACATCGGCGCGCACTTTGGAGCGGGTGAAAATCTGGCGTGGCGCAAGCTTGATCTCGGGCAAAATCTTGTCGGCATCGAGCCGTTCGTTGCCTTCAAGAACGATGCGGTTGATCACCGGGTTTTCTTCAATGGTGATGACAACATTGCCATCGCGATTGGCGATGCGGAAATCGGCGAACAGTTCCGTCGCGCCCAGATCCTTCAGTGCCTGATCCGCGGCAATGGCGGTGTACTCATCACCAACGCGAAGGCGGATGTAGGAGAGGATCGTTGTCGG
>Ga0207419_1002941_pt1 | contig 10629 bp, 10 predicted proteins | sample ElkSloMetagenome_4_FD_184723 | JGI IMG/M metagenome (GOLD analysis project Ga0207419, IMG submission 184723) | Hot spring microbial communities from Elkhorn Slough, Monterey Bay, USA - MD2A (version 2) | ecosystem: Environmental > Aquatic > Marine > Intertidal zone > Estuary: Microbial mat ... | reverse complement strand
AATCACCCAGACATGTTCCCACTTCGCGCGCACTCAAAATCCATTCATGATCTAATGGAACCGTTTTTCTTTTCCCTACTACTTCCTCCAATGGAACAGGCACAGTGGTGTTGCCGCTGGCTGCTACCATTATTCCAAATGTTCCCTGCTGGATGTATCGGGTACAGGCAGTTCCCAGCCTGGTGGCCAGCAAACGGTCAGCTGCAGAAGGCGTACCTCCTCTTTGGAGATGCCCCAGAATGGTAACCCGCGCCTCAAGATTGGTTAGTCTTTCCAGCTCACTGGCAAGCTTTATAGTATTTGTGCTTCCCGCATTTTTAAGCTGCTTAATCCGGGCTTTTACTTTGCGGGCCTCTTCTTTCTTTCCTTCTTCCTTGAGGCTACTCACTTTTGTTTCAAGATTTTTAATCTGGGTTTGCATTTTGGCAGAAATTGCACCTTCAGCCACCGCTACAATACTAAATGACGATCCCCTACGCTGTCTGTTAAGAATTGATTCTGCAACCACATTGATATCGTAAGGGATTTCCGGTATAAGAATCACATCGGCGCCACCGGCTACTCCTGCGCCCAGGGCCAGCCATCCGGCACGATGCCCCATTATTTCAACTACAATAATTCGATGGTGACTATGTGCTGTACTATGCAGGCGATCTATGGCTTCGGTAGCCACACCAAGGGCAGAATCAAAACCAAACGTGATGTCTGTCATGGCAACATCGTTATCAATTGTTTTTGGGAGTGTCATTACATTTAACCCCTGCTGCTGCAAATGGAAAGCATTTTTTGTGGTTCCTCCCCCACCCAGGCATACAAGTACATCGAGGTGATGACGCTGGTAATTTTCTACAATTACATCAGTCATATCCATGATTTTACCACCAATATTCATCTTATTTGGTTTCTCTCTGCTAGTGCCAAGTATGGTTCCACCGATGGTAAGAATTCCTGAAAGGCTACTGTGATTTAGCCTGGTAACCCGGTTTTCCATTAGCCCGCGAAAGCCATCGCGAAAGCCTATTACCTCCATTCCATCAGTAGCCAGTGCTGATTTACCAATTCCACGAATAGCGGCATTTAATCCAGGTGTATCACCACCCGAGGTAAGAATACCAATATATTTCGCCATTTTATTCTTCATACATTCTTGTTTTACTTTCAGTTAGCAACTATATCATCTGTAGAATATCATATTGCTATCTCTAAGAAAGAAACACCTCAACTCTTTCATCGTCTTGCAATATCTTAAAAATACATTCTTTCTTCAAAAAAATCAAGCTTCATTATTCTGCAACTTCTGAAGCCTCGCTGCTTATGTAATTCTGTGCATATAAAAAGACACCTGCCGTCCATCCAAGAGAAATTGTGGCACAATACTCTGAATCATTAAGGGTTCCCAGGGTTGTGTATTTATTATAAAGGTGTCCGGGATTTCTTTTAACAGGCATACTTCCACAGGTTTCTGGTAATGGATACACAAAGTTTTGTGAAACAAGATCAAGATATTTCACGGCTATGCGGCGTGCATCAGCATGCATATCATAATTTCTTAGTCCCTCAATCACGTAATAGTGCATGGGAGGCATTGCGGATGGGAAATCCCACAAATAATTTCTCTCCCGTTCTTCTTCGGGACATACAGCCACACCCATATCATGTTCAAACATATCAAGGTTTTGCCGTGTACTCTCTGCTTGTTCTGCAGTAGCAATTCCAGCCATTAAAGGCGTAAATGCTGTAACTGCAGGCACGTTACTAAACCGCTCATTTTCAAAATCATAATCCATAAAAAGTCCTAACTCTTCGTTCCAGCAGTATTTTTGAATTAATAAACGACGGTTCTCAGCGCGTTTTTCCCAATCAGGTTCATCTGTGAGATTTAATTCTTCTGCCATCCATGCAAAATTCATTTCATACATGTACAGACAGACGTTTAAATCAAGGGCCGCAAAATCCGGACTCCTCCGTTCAAAACGAGGCGTAAAACTCATCCCTGATTCCACTTCTGCAAGGTATTGGGAAGCAGCCTTCATCATCATTTCCTGAGGCACCTGTGGTGGAAATTCCATACGGCTAACCAATTCTTTCGTATAAAAAAGCATCATTGCCATAGGGTTTTCTTCATGAAAATAACGACTTAAACCAGGTATACCTGAGGACCTTTTACCATGCAGCGTATCTGTGGCATTTGTCCAGAATTGATATTCCCTCTTCAGCAGGAGGTAGGCACTGTCCAGCCATTGAACTGAGGCCCCGCCAGAAATCTCGTAATATTCCCTAACCATTGATGAGAGGTAGGGAGGATTTGAACAGGCGGCTCCCCATCCTGTATTGACAGAAGGCACAAATCCAATCGCATCAATCTGGTGCAAGTGGTTATCGATATTATTGCGTGCTTGTTCATATTCACCCGAAATTAAAAGCCCTTTATTGATAAACCAGGTATCAAAATAATTCATGAGGTTACTTCCGTGGACAGATGATGTAAACGGATAAGGGATATTTGAGCCTGAAGATGTGTTATTCTGCCACGATTTTTCAATGTATTCAGCCACCTGCGGCCATACCGTATCATACTGGGCAACATAACCCTGTATGTTGTATTTGGTATCGTGTTTTTCCGGTGCACAGGATAATATAAATGTGCTGAAAATAAGTGCAATGAAAATAATGTTTTTCTTTTTCAAAATAGTAAATTTAATTGTTTAGAAAATTATGATTTTTTAGTGAGCTTTTTCCAAAGACGAAAAACGGCAAGAGAAGCTCCTGCAGAAAGTATTAATAATATTGATGCCTGAAGCATGTTTCCATAAATAAAATTGCCGGTAGAAAATAAAATACTGTATACAGCGATGCAGGCAAAGATCATACACATTATCCCGGTAGGAACATCCCAGGCCAGGTTGTCTTCTTTCAGCAGGGGCACCCCATCAGCTTTTGCTTCCCTGACCACTTTTTCCCAACCGGGACCACCGGGCCTGATTTTTTTATAAAAGCTACGAAGTGTTGCTTTATCTGCAGGTTTTGTTAAAAAGGTAACCAATATCCAGGAACAGGTAGTTAAAAAAACCACACCGGTAAATTTCAGGACATTCCAGTAACCTCGAGACATGGAGAATTCCCATAATTGCACATTTCCGTCACCGGAATTTATCAGTACAAAATTTTCAAGTATAATAAAAGTAAGACTAAAAATAATGGCTCCAATCATGGCCGACAATTCACTCCATGCATTTATTCGCCACCAGAACCAGCGCAGGATATAGATAAGCCCTGTACCGGCGCCAATCATTAGCATGTACTGAAATGCCTGCAGCGCATTCTGCAGGAGCAGGGCCAGTATTACAGCAAATATCATTAAAACCACAGTGCTGAAGCGGCCAAAGAGCACTTTTTGTCTTTCAGAAGCGGTAGGATTAAGAAACCGTCCGTAGAAATCATTCACCAGGTAAGACGAACCCCAGTTAAGCTGTGAAGCTACCGTGGACATAAAAGCGGCAATCAGAGACGCGACTACCAAACCCAACAGGCCGGCAGGCAAAAAATGCCTCAACATGGCCGGATAAGCAAAGTCATTTTTAATGTATTGTTCCGATACTTCGGGAAAGGCGGAAACCATAGAGGCAATATCAGGAAAAATTATCAGAGAGCCCAACCCTACGATTATCCACGGCCATGGCCGCAAAGCATAATGGAAAAAATTGAACAGCAATGTGGCCCCAATGGCATGTGATTCAGATTTGGCAGAAAGCATACGCTGGGCCACGTAGCCACCTCCGCCGGGTTCTGCTCCGGGGTACCAGGCAGCCCACCATTGCACAGCAATGGGGATAAGGAAAACTGAAAGAAAAATTTCCGGTTGAGACAAGGAAGGAATGAAGCTTAGTTTTGGCTCAACCAAGGGATGAGAAAGCATGTTTGCCAAACCTCCAACCTCTGGTGAACGCACCACATAAACCGCAGCAATTACTGCCCCAAACATAGCAAATCCAAACTGGAAGAGATCTGTCCACAAAATAGATTTTAACCCACCAAGGGTGCTGTAGAAAAGCACGATCACCGAAGCAATTACCAGGGCTTCCCACGGGGCAAGCCCTAACATTACAGCAGCTATTTTTATAAAAGCAAGGCTAACGCTTGCAATTACCATAATATTAAAGAAAAAGCCAAGGTAAACAGATCGGAAACCACGCAAGAATGCTGCAATTCTGCCGCTGTATCTAATCTCGTAAAATTCCAGATCAGTCATTACCTGCGAACGATTCCATAATTTTGCATAAATAAATACGGTAAGCATCCCGGTGAGCAAAAATGCCCACCACAGCCAGTTACTTGCCACTCCGCCCGAACGCACCATATCGGTAACAAGGTTTGGTGTGTCGCAGGAAAAAGTGGTGGCTACCATTGAGATACCCAAAAGCCACCACGGACGGTCCCGGCCCGAGAGAAAAAAGCTGGATGTATTTTTCCCTGCTCCGCGCGAAGCAAGAAATCCAATAAGTAAAAGCACAGCAAAAAATGCCAGTAAAATAATCCAGTCGATCTGCTCTAATACCATGTGTAAATGTAATTGTAAACTGCCAAGATAATTATTTTTAATGCTAATCTAAAACTGTTGCATAAAATCATGCTTTAGTGCCAGCAAATTTAGGTTGGCAAACCAGAGAACCGCCTTAAAGTTGATAGGTTATTTCCTTAAAGAGGTATGCCCTGATTTTACCATCACTTCTGCGAACAAGGAGCTCACCGGTAGGCAGAACATCTTGAATCTCTCCGGTAAATCGCCCTTCATCATCAACATAACCCATTGATTCGTGGTAGCCAAATAACTTTTCCAGGTACATTTGTTTAAGCTCTTCTAAATGTAGATTTTTCAGTAACTGATAATAGTGTAATATCTGCGTTGCCAGGGCATGGATAACTTGATCAAGGTTTAATTCTTTTCCCAGTTCAAGAGCAAGAGAAGTAACATGAGGTATATTTTCAGGAAAATTCATTTGATTCACGTTAACACCTGCACCAATAGTAACACTACCAAGAAAATTCCCCTCTACTGTGTTTTCTATTAAAATTCCACAAATTTTGCGCTTGTGTATCAATATGTCATTCGGCCATTTGATTTTAGCCACCACCCCAAAATTTTCAATGCCGTGAACAATGCCAAGCGACACAGCCATTGAAAGGTAAAATTGATCTCCGGCCGGCAAAAAACGGGGGGTAAGATTCATTGAAAAGGTAATATTTTTTCCTGCCTCAGAGACCCAGTTGTTGCCGGTTTGTCCACGACCCTTCTTTTGGTAAAAAGCCGATACAATATATCCCTCAGGGAGATCATTTGTTTTTCGTAATTGCTGGAGATAACCATTAGTTGAGTCGATCTCCTGTACGTAATTTATGGTATATGTAGCTTTCAAAACAGATATATTTTCAAAATACAGGCATAGTAATCAGTAAAAATTTCTCAAAAATACTAAATACGAGTGAAGGAGGAACAATTTTTGTATTCAATATCCGGTTGAAAAGCACAACTGCCAAAAAGTCATACAGATTATTATATAATGCGGCAATAGCCACAAACATTTTATTATAATAATGGTTAATATAAGAAATCAATTTATATCTTTAAACCCTGAATTAATTCTTTGATTAAACCAACCATGGGCAGAGAGTTTTTAATGTGAAACCTAAAATTTTTTAATGATAAAAAACACAATTGACACTTCAACAAAAGAACTTGTTACTTCTATTATAAGCGGCATCCAGGAAAAAAAAGGCAAAGAAATTTTAAAAATAGATCTTACCACCATCGATAACATCTACACTGAATTTTTTATTATTTGCACCGGCGACTCCAACCGACAGGTTAGTGCCATAACTGATTCTATTGCCCGGGAAGTAAAAGAAAAAAACGGAATAAAAGCATATCATGTTGAAGGAAAAGAAAATTCCCTTTGGGTATTGATGGACTATGGCAACATTCTTGTTCATATCTTCCAACCTGAAACCCGCAACCACTATAAATTAGAGGACTTGTGGGCAGATGGCGAGACAGAGCGAATTGAGGAAGGTTAATTTTATATAATGTAAAGGAAAAAATGGCAGAAAAAAATATTAATCAGAAAACCAAAAAAACACCCCCTTTAGGAACATCCGGCACAACCCAGAAAAAAGGCGATGCAGGAAATAATAAACCTAAATTTAATGCATATTGGATATACGGATTAATTCTTTTAGGAATTGTTGCACTTCAGTTTATGCAGATGGGCCAGGGACCCAAAGAAATAACCTGGCAAAAATTTGAGCGAGAAATGCTCCGTGACCACGACGTAAAAAAAATAGTGGTAGTGAACAGGGAACGTGCTGAGATTTACATAAAAGACACAAAGCTTGATCAGGAAGAATATAACGATGTAGTTGACGGCGGACTTTCCGGAACATCGCGCACTGGCCCGCACTATTATTTTACCATAGGTTCAGTGGAAATTTTAGAACAACGCCTGGAAGAAGCCCAGGAAGGATTCAGTGAAAGTGAACTGGTTAGTGTAAGCTATGAAACACGCACAGATTTTTTCCGCGAAATCTTGTCATGGGTTCTACCCATCATCATACTTGTTGCCATTTGGATGTTTATCTTTCGTAGGATGGCCGGGGGAGCCGGCGGCGGTGCAGCGGGTAATATCTTTAGTGTAGGAAAGTCGAAAGCCAAGGTATTCGATAAAGACACCAATGTCAAAACAGACTTTTCCGACGTAGCAGGACTGGAAGAAGCCAAACTTGAGCTGAAAGAAATTGTTGATTTCTTAAAACGACCCAAAAAATATACTGACCTTGGCGGAAAAATCCCAAAAGGCGCCTTGTTGGTAGGCCCTCCGGGTACCGGAAAAACATTATTGGCCAAAGCGGTTGCCGGAGAAGCAAACGTGCCTTTTTTTAGCATGTCGGGTTCAGACTTTGTTGAAATGTTTGTGGGCGTAGGAGCCTCCCGTGTCCGGGATCTTTTTAAACAGGCGAAAGAAAAAGCGCCGTGTATTGTATTTATTGATGAAATAGATGCTATTGGTCGCGCCCGGGGGAAAAACCCAAATATGGGTTCAAACGACGAGCGGGAAAACACCCTTAACCAGCTCCTTACCGAAATGGATGGATTTGGCACAAATGTAGGCGTCATTATTCTTGCAGCCACCAACCGTGCCGATATGCTGGACCGTGCACTTATGCGTGCAGGCCGCTTCGACAGACAAATTCACGTGGAATTACCAGATTTGAATGAGCGTAGAGAAATATTTAAAGTACACATGCGCCCTTTGAAAATAGAGGCAAACCTGGAAACTGATTTTCTTGCCAAACAAACGCCAGGGTTTTCAGGCGCAGATATTGCCAATGTATGTAATGAGGCTGCACTAATTGCTGCACGTAAAAATAAAAAGCAGATAGAACGACAGGATTTTCTCGATGCAGTAGACAGAATAATCGGAGGTCTGGAAAGGAAAAATAAAATTATCTCAACGCTGGAAAAGAAAACCATTGCTTTTCACGAGGCGGGCCATGCGACCATAAGCTGGTTGCTGGAGCATGCTCACCCATTGGTAAAAGTCACCATTATACCACGCGGAAGAGCACTGGGTGCAGCATGGTATCTGCCCGAAGAAAGACAACTTACCACCACTGAGCAAATGCTTGACGAGATGTGCTCGGCACTTGGTGGAAGAGCCTCTGAAGAAATAAATTTCAATAAAATCTCCACCGGCGCGCTTAACGATCTTGAAAGGGTAACAAAACAGGCCTTTGCTATGGTAAGCTATTTCGGAATGAGCAAAAAAATTGGAAATCTAAGCTTTTATGATTCAAGTGGGCAACATGAGTTTTCCTTTAATAAACCGTATAGTGAAAAAACAGCAGAAGTAATTGATCAGGAAACTAACCGCATTGTTACTGAACAATATAACAGGGCCAGGAAAATACTCTCAGAAAACAAAGATAAATTAGGTGAACTGGCAAACTTGTTGCTTGAAAAAGAAGTAATTTTCAGCGAAGATCTTGAAAGAATTTTTGGAAAACGAAAATTTGAACCTGCAGAAACTGAGTTGCTTATCAAAAAGGACAAAAAACAAAAGATGAATGGTGAAGAAAAAAAGTCTGCAGATGGAACACAGGATAAGCAGCAGGAAGCACCTAAAAACAAAGTAAAGAAAACCAAAAGTACAACAGAAAAAGCTGCCTCAAATACTGACAAAAAACAGAGCGAAAAGCAGAAAAACGAACAGGATAACAAAGAAAAATAATCATAAAGATTTCGTTGCACTTTGAAATCTGTTTTATAATATGGAGAAAGATTGGGTTGTAGCCTACTACGCCTCGCAAACATTTCAGGCGGAGATGATTAGAAAAATGCTTTCTGATCATGAGATTGAGGTATTTATCATCAATAAACAAGATTCCTCTTACCATATAGGGGAGATAGAACTATATGTAAAAAGGGATAATGTGGTACGGGCCAAGAAACTCATAAAAGATTTTGAAAATTGAAAAACATTGTCCAGCGTACCATTACCGGTGTACTATTTGTTGCTATACTTATTATTGCAATAATTGCAGGTGATGTTTGGTATTACCTGCTTTTTTTGCTTCTTTCTACTCTCTGCCTTATCGAGTTCTACAAATCTTTTAAAATACCCGAAACCAGTCCTCAGATTGTTATCGGCACGATAACTGGGATGATGCTTTTTACAGCAGGTTACCTGCACGCATCAGGAAATCAGCCATTCATCATCTTTCTTTCTCTTATTCCGGCTTATCTGGTTATACAATTGAGTGAGATATACCGAAAAAAACAAACCCCGCTGAAGAACCTGCAGCATACATTTTTTGGTATTATATATGTTTCTCTGCCCTTTGCATTACTGAGTTACATTGCACACAACAGTTCCGGAGCTTATAGCCTGGTGTATATTCTTGCCCTTTTTACTTTTACATGGGTAAATGATACAGGAGCCTATCTTTCTGGAATAACCCTCGGAAAACATCCGCTATTTAAAAGACTTTCTCCAAAAAAAAGCTGGGAAGGAGCAGTGGGTGGAATAATATTCACCCTGATTGCCGCATGGATTTACAGCTCCATCTTTAGTTCTCTTTCTCTATTGGCATGGTTAGGTTTTGCAATCTTAACTGCATTATCATCCATTTATGGCGATTTTGCAGAATCATTATACAAAAGAAACCTGAAAATAAAAGATTCCGGAAAGTTACTGCCTGGTCATGGGGGTATGCTAGACCGCCTGGATTCAATTTTAATGGGAATTCCGGTAACATTTGTATACCTCCAACTGTTAACCTATTTTAAACCCTGACGATATGCCAATACATAAAGAAGGATACCGCATTTTAACCAGCTTTTTAGTTTTATTCATCGTAATTAATGTTATTGTTTACTTTGCCGCTGACGGGAACATCTGGATAGTGCTACCGGTAATGGTGGTTTCTATTGTTTTTTACAGCCTTGTCCTGTGGTTTTTCAGGAATCCACTGCGGAAGCGCATTGATAATCAACTTGAAATCATTGCCCCTGCTGATGGAAAAGTGGTGGTAATTGAAAAAACACAAGAGAACGAATATTTTAATGATGAACGTATTCAGATATCCGTTTTTATGTCGCCCTTAAATGTTCACTCCAACAAATATCCTGTTTCCGGAAAAGTTAAATATTATAAATACCACCCCGGCAAATATTTGGTAGCCTGGCACCCAAAATCATCTACAGAAAATGAACGAACAACCGTGGTGCTGGAAACGGAAAATGGAGAAGAAATACTTGTGCGGCAAATTGCAGGCGCCGTAGCACGGAGAATTGTTTGTTACGCTAAAGAAAACACTAATGTAAAACAGGGAGACGAACTGGGTTTCATCAAATTTGGATCCAGAGTAGATGTATTCCTTCCCCTTAAGGCAGATGTTAAAGTACATTTAGATGATATGGTAAAAGCTAACTATACAACGCTTGCAAAATTTCTTCCAAAACAGTAACAGCGCAAAATTCTGAAATAAAGATTTTTTTATCCTTTTTTAACATTTGATTAACGTTCCGTTATAATATATCTGTTAGTTTTGTACTTGAATAAAAATCAAATCATAAAAAAGTAGAAATTATGAAAAAATTCTTAGCAGTATTAGCCCTTGTTGCATTTCTTGGATCATTCACCGCACCTGCAATTGCAGCCACAGCAGATAATGTAAATATAGAAATGTCAACACCTGACAAAGACCCTAAAAAAGCAGAAAGTAAAGATGCTAAAAAATCAGATTGCGCAAAAAAATGTTCTTCTGAGAAAAAAAGCAGCTGTGGCGACAAAAAAACTGATGACGACAAGTCATAAATAAAAAGAATAATTACAAAAGACCTCTGAGAACTTCTCAGGGGTTTTTTTTTGCATTTTTTTTAAGCTCTGTCTCAAGTAAAAAAACGTGATTGATTGAAAAGCATACCAAAATTCGGGACTTCAAAAGCTGGAAATATATCAGCTTTAAAAAGAGTTGGGAAAGGATATTTATAAGGGCTTGCTGAAAAACTCACTTTTGACACTAAATCAGTAAATTACAAACAATAAAATTGTTATAAGTGCAAACCTTTATTAA
>Ga0207419_1002940_pt1 | contig 10637 bp, 10 predicted proteins | sample ElkSloMetagenome_4_FD_184723 | JGI IMG/M metagenome (GOLD analysis project Ga0207419, IMG submission 184723) | Hot spring microbial communities from Elkhorn Slough, Monterey Bay, USA - MD2A (version 2) | ecosystem: Environmental > Aquatic > Marine > Intertidal zone > Estuary: Microbial mat ... | reverse complement strand
GATCAAATGCTCTGCAGCTTCTTTGTCTAATTCATTCTGAGTCGCGCAAGGAAGTGCAATATCAATGTTGAAAGGAACATCCCATGATTTTCCACCCTCCACATAAGTGATATTTTCGAAGTTATCATCCAATTCGCTGATGCGACCTCGGTTCACATTTTTGATCAGCTGTAATTCATCAAAGGCAGCCTCGCTAAATCCTTCTTCACAATGGCAGTAGCCTCCGGAGTCACTCACCGTAACAACCTTTCCGCCTAATTGCAATACCTTCTGGAAGGCATATTGAGCCACATTACCAGATCCGCTTATTGCCACAACCTTTCCTTCAAAAGAATCATTTTTGAGCTTTAGCATCTCTTGGGCAAAGTACACACACCCATATCCCGTTGCCTCCGGACGAATTCTCGATCCTCCCCAGTTAAATCCCTTACCGGTCAATACTCCGGTAAATTCATTTCGGATTCTTTTGTACTGACCAAACATGTATCCGATTTCTCGTCCACCAACGCCGATGTCTCCCGCAGGAACGTCAGTATCAGGGCCAATATGGCGAGAGAGCTCCGTCATAAAACTTTGACAGAAACGCATTACTTCATTGTCGGATTTTCCCTTTGGATCAAAATCAGATCCCCCTTTTCCACCGCCCATTGGCAACGTGGTCAAGCTGTTCTTAAATACTTGCTCAAAACCGAGAAATTTCAAAATGCTCAAGTTTACCGAAGGATGAAAACGAAGCCCCCCCTTGTAAGGCCCGATCGCTGAGTTAAACTCAACACGGTATCCTCGATTTACTTGCACGTTGCCTTCATCGTCGAGCCATGGCACCCTGAACATGATTGTTCTTTCAGGTTCTACCATACGCTCCAAAATCTTAGCCTTTTTGTACTTGGGATTTTCTTCCAAGTAAGGAATGATCACTTCCGCAACCTCCTCAACAGCCTGAAGAAATTCGGCTTCGTGAGGATTTTTGGCGCGTACTTGATCCATAAATGAATCGATAAGCGATTGATGCGCTTTCATAGGTTCTCTCATTAAAATATCGGGGGCAAATGTAGGGTTTTTATATATCCTACAGCGGTCAGCAAGGCGGTATAGTAGCACCTTTTTAAATATTGATTTTAAAGGTGTTAGGACATATTTTCAAAGTGTTTAAACTACACTTTGGGTCTTAGCAAGCCTCGTAAACCTTTCCCGGCAAACTTCTCACCAATCCATTGAGCTCCAGATTGAGCAAATGAACCATCACCTTACTCATTGGTAATTTTAAAGAAAGGCTTAATTCGTCGATCTGAACTTTTCCTTTTTCTCTCAGAAAAAACAGAACTGCCTCCTCTTCGGGGGTTAGTTCAACAAATATTTTCTTCTGAATGGATTTAGACTTTTCGGGCAAACTCCATCCCATCACATATTCTAAATCTTTTACTGTCTCGAATAGAGCAGCTCGATGCCGCTTTATTAATTTATTGCAGCCTTCTGATCTGAGGTCTCCTACCTTTCCGGGAATGGCAAAGACATCGCGGTGATAATCATTGGCCAATTCTGCCGTGATAATCGACCCACCTCGTGCGGCTGACTCTACGACTAATGTCGCATCACACATACCCGCCACAATTCTATTCCGCTGCGGAAAGTTCTCGCGATCAGGCTTTGATTCAATGCTGAATTCTGAAATCAAAGCCCCGCCTTTTTCGACCATCTCATTCGCCAGCCTGGTATGGACGGGAGGATATATTTTATTCAACCCATGCCCCAGCACGGCTATTGTAGGAATGCCAAAGTCGACACAAGCCTTGTGCGCTTCCCCATCGACTCCATACGCCAAACCGCTTACTACCGTGATACCGTAAGGCACCAATGTTTCAATCAAATTTCGAGTCATCGATTTCCCGTATTCAGTTACCCGCCTGGTACCGACAATACTCAGCATTCTGTTTGCCGATAAGTCGGCGTCTCCCTTCACAAAAATGACCAGCGGGCCATCTTCGCAATGCTTTAACCGATTGGGATAAAGCGAATCCGAATAAGAGATCGCTTTGATTCCATTTTTTTCGGCGTAGTTGAGCTCTTTCTCCACCTTATCCCACTTTGAAAAACCCGCAATAGCGGCAGCCCTGTAATGAGCCATTCCTTGCACCTGCATCAGCTCGCGTCCGCTGAGTCGAAATATTTCTTGGGCTGAGCCAAAGTGACCGATGAGTTTCTTGGCTGTTTTGATGCCAACATTATCAGCCTCACCTAGCGCAATTCGATAGAAAATCTCATCTTTATTTACAGGTATATTTGTCATCGTCTTTGGTCAACCGAAGCCGAAAAATAAAAAATAAATGATGAATACAATCGGAATCATTCCTGCGCGATTTGGCTCATCGAGATATCCCGGAAAGCCATTGGCCCTAATAGGGGGAAAACCGATGATTCAGAGGGTTTATGAACAATGCCTTAAATCAGATTTGAACTTTGTAATCGTAGCCACCGATAGCGATGAGATTTTTGATGTAGTGAATTCTTTTGGCGGAAATGCGGTAATGACATCTGCCGATCACCCGAGTGGAACAGACCGATGCAGGGAAGCCTTGAATTCAATTCAGGAGTCATTTGACTTGGTCGTCAACATTCAAGGCGATGAGCCTTTTATCAATCCCGAACAAATCAACCAAGTAATTTCGATACTCAAAAATACAAAGGCCGAAATTGCCACGTTGATAAGCCCTGCCATAAATATGGAAGAAGTGGAAAATCCAAATCGAGTAAAAGCAGTAACCGCGATGGATGGAAAAGCGCTTTATTTCTCACGGTATGGCATCCCTTTTCCAAGAAATAAGGAAGAGATCAAGCCCGAAAATTACCTGATTCACTTAGGCATTTATGGATTCACTTCCAGGGCATTGCAAAAAACCAAAAACTTGACATTGAGCTCACTTGAAAAGACAGAAGGACTTGAGCAACTGAGATGGCTCCAAAATGGAATGTCAATTTACACTTCCATTACAAATGAACGAGCAGATTCAGTAGATACTCCTGAAGATCTTCGTGCAATAGAAAAGAAGTATTTACTTTGACCGCGGTAACGGAAAATGTAACTTCGAATTCCCAATGATCACCGAACTGGATAAATACATATCTGAGCTTCTGTTCGACTATGATTGCGTAATTGTGCCGCAACTCGGAGGGTTTATGACCAACTACAAGCCGGCGTACATTAACAAAGGAATTGCCCACCCTCCGTCTAAGGAGTTGCGGTTCAATAAAAACTTGACGAAAAACGATGGACTATTGAGTCAATCGATTTCTAGTTCAGAGGGACTTACTATCCAAGAGGCAGATGCTATTCTTCACGAAACGGTCGAGAATTATCTCGGTCAACTCAAAGAAAGCGGTCGAGTGAAATTGAATAAAGTGGGCATTCTTTTTATCGACGAGAATAAGCAGCTGAGATTTAAGCCGGATTCGAGCGTGAACTATTTACGTCAATCGTTCGGCTTCGAGTCATTCGCGATGCCTGCTGAAGTAGTGGATCAAATTCCTACTGTAGAAGAAAAAGAATTTGAAACTGAAGTTGAAACACCCGTAATCCCTATTGGTAAAACATCCTCCTACAGCAATGGAATTTATTGGGTAGCTGCAGCTACCCTCCTGCCCTTTGTAGGGATGAGCATTTATTTGGGGATGACCACCGACTTTAAAAGTCCAACCCAAATTTCGCCCGCGGAACTAATTCCTTTAGTCAATTCTGCCAGCCCTAAATATGCTGCCCGCGAAATCAAAATGAGCAAAGCAGAATTAGAGGATGAAACGAATTACCCTGAAAATACCCTTGTGTTTCCATTCAACTTTGAGTCAAATGAAGTAGACTCTTTAGGTGTTTGGATTAATATGAGCGATATACCCGAGGAAGTTGCAGTTGAAAAAGCAAATACAACCAATGGCTTGTATCATATCATTGGAGGTTGTTTTGGAGAAGAACAAAATGCCAAGAAATTCGTCGATAGATTGAAAACACGTGGCTACGACTCCAACATATTGGATTTACACAAAGGCCTCTTTCGTGTGAAAATAGAGAGCTTCGACAATTACGAACAAGCTTTAAACGAACTCAAAACCACACGCGACAACGGGACTTTTCCCAATGCGTGGCTATTAAAGAAAAAAACATCTTAAAATGGCTGAGCTCAAAATAGAATTGAAGAATTGCTACCTCGAGCTTGATGGAGATGGTATAGTAGAATTGCACATTCTGCCAAACTGCACCGTTGAAACCGAAGAGATTGACGAAATTTTCGAAACCATTCACTCTGAAATTTCTTCTGCCCGCGGCTTACTTGTTACTGCCGGGAAAGAGGCGTCGCTGAGTCAAGAGGCAAGAGAAAAAGTATCTGCAGGAAATGTGACGAATCAAATCGTTGCCGATGCCATCGTGGTAGAGCATTACCAGCACCACATGACAGCCAATTTTTTCGTGAGGTACAATAAGCCTCAGCGCCCTACGCAGATTTTCAAGACGGAAAAAGAAGCCAGAGAATGGCTCAGAGAAAAAATTCAGAACTAGTTTTTTCTGAACTTTTTGTACAGCATTATTCCCAAACTAAGTAGTACTCCCAGTCCCACTATTCCGAATATCCCGTAAATGCCGCTCATGGTATTTTTAAATGTTGCCGTGAAGATGATGGCAAAGAGCAGAATCGTAGCCGCTTCATTGTAAAAGCGCAACTGCGTGCTGCTCATCGGATATTGATCACGCTGCAACTTTTTGTACATCCATTGAAGTGACAGATGATAACCGATCAACAACGCCACAAAACCCAGCTTCACATGCATCCAAGGCTGCTGAAGGTAATCGGGATTGATGGCCAGTAGCCAAATCGCAAACCCCGTAGTGAGAATAAATGCAGGCCAAGTGATGATGTACCAAAGTCTGTTTGACATCAGTTTTAGCTGATCTACCAATGCTCTGCGCTCAGTCTCGGGTTTCTGCGAAGCTTCGGTTTGGTAAATAAACAAGCGGGGCATATAAAAAAGGCCTGCAAACCAGGCCACCATAAAAATCAGGTGTAACGCTTTAGCCGTGTAGTACATCTTAGACCGTAAAGGTACGAACATCGAATCTATAGCGGTATCTTTGCGCGCAGAAAGCGGTAGTTATGAGAGAAAAGAAATTTGCGCGCGAAACGTTTGCCAGTACTTCAAAAATTATCCTTCCAAATGACACGAATACTTTGGGGAATTTGATGGGAGGGCAGTTGCTCAATTGGATGGATATTAACGCAGCCATCTCGGCTCAACGCCATTGCAGAAGAGTAGTAGTGACGGCGGCAGTAAATAATGTCGCGTTTAACAAGGCCATAAAACTCGGAGATATCCTCACCATCGAATCAAAAGTTTCTCGCTCTTTTGGTTCCTCTATGGAGATTTTTCTCGATGTGTCGGTGGAAGACCACCGTACGGGAAAACTCACTAAATGCAATGAAGCCATTTACACTTTCGTAGCGGTAGACCAAGTCGGCCAGCCCATCAATGTACCCGAACTCATTCCTGAAACAGACTTAGAAAAAGAACGATACGATGGTGCATTGAGACGACGGCAATTGGGCTTGATCCTTGCTAAGAAAATGAATCCTGAAGATGCAACAGAGTTGAAAGCCTTATTCGGCAGCTGAATCGACACTTTTCGATAATTCCGGTATCTCAGGCTATTATTTTCAACTTTAGATGAACTGCTAAAGCGCTTGAGCATTATGGCGATCGCCGAATTCGTGCAGCTTTTTACACCAAAACCGCTCATAAGATAAGAACAGTTCCATTAATTTTTCCCGACAACCACAAACTTCGCTACATGCTTTTTTCGCAGAAGGCAGTTGTTTGAGCTATCAATATTTCTCAGCTACCATTTTAAAATGACGAATCTCAATAGTCAACCCTCACTCCAAAGAGTTAAAATCCTCTTTGTTTCTCAACTCTACGAGCTGAGTTAGGCTTATTTAGAACCCCTTTAAATAACCGCTTCTGACAGTTCCATGACACTACGCCGATGCTCGGTTAAGACATTTGTATTCTTAAGAATATGGAAGAGCTCACACGTTTTTACACCATTGCCTTCAACCACAAGCGGTTACCGCTTGAAGTGGTAGGCAAGTTCCATATCGATGAGGACAATCAAGCTACCATTCTCTCTACTCTAAAAGAGAAATTAGGATTGGAAGAGCTGATGTTCTTGTCTACGTGCAATCGCGTAGAGTTCTTCATGGTGTCCAAGCACATCAAAACCGCCGAGGACATTCTCAACTCAGGTCTTTTCAATCTTTCTCAAGAAAATGCCCTCATTGCTAAATCAAACGCTGAAATCCATTTTGGAAAAGACGCCGTTAGGCATCTATATAAGGTGACTTCTTCACTTGATTCGATGGTGATAGGCGAGCGCGAGATTATCACGCAAGTGAGAAAATCATATGAATTTGCTGAGGAGAACGGTTTAGCAGGAGAGTTTTTGCGCCTATTGATGCGGAAGAATATCGAATCGGCGAAGCGCGTCTTTACCGAAACAGCTATTTTCAGAAAGCCGGTATCAGTTGTCTCTCTTGCCTTTCACAAACTAAAAGATCTCAATGTGCCTTCCGAAGCCAGAATGCTTTTGGTAGGGGCGGGAAAAACGAATAAGGCCATGGCCAAGTTCCTTTCCAAACACGGGTATAAAAATATTGCCATTTTCAACCGTACCGAATCACGAGCAACTGAATTGGCAGCTCAAGTAGGCGCGACGAGTTACGGTCTCGATCAGCTTGATGCATACGATAAAGGTTTTGATGTCTTAATTGCTTGCACGGGTTCCGAAAACCACGTGGTTAGCCGAGGAGTGTTCGATCACCTTTGCGGTAAGGAAACAACTCCCAAAGTGCTTATCGACCTAGCTATTCCCGCCGATATCGAAGCGGGGGTTTTCGATAGAACCGATTTGCGCTTGACGCACATTAATATTGAGGAATTGCGAGTGATTGCCGAAAAAAACCTTCATGAGCGTTCTCAGGAAATTTCAAAATGTGAAGAAATTGTCGAGGAAGGAATCGCAGACTTTGACCAAATTCACAAAGAGCGAATCGTGGAACTGGCAATGCGTGAAATTCCGCAAAAGGTGAAAGAAATTCGTGAAAAGGCAGTAAGTACAGTCTACGCAAAAGAAATTGAAGGCCTCAACCCCGAATCAAAAGAAGTGCTGGACAAGGTGATTTCTTACCTGGAGAAAAAATACATTTCCGTGCCTATGAAGATGGCGCGCGAAGTGATGCTGAATTCCAAATAGTGTCTGTTCAGAGAGTCCAATATCTCCGTTACGCTTGCTCTGAAAGCAGTCATCCGCCTGGGGCGGACTCTAATTTTTCAGAACTGCGCAAGCCTTGATCTTGGAATCACTTACCGAAACACCATGGTAAACGGACAAAAATAAAAGCAGTGAGTAGCAATGCAATTACAATAGGATCCAGAGGTAGCGATTTAGCGCTTTGGCAGGCTTACCATATCAAGTCCAAGCTTGAAAGCCTGGAACATTCAGTAGAAATTAAGATCATCAAAACTCAAGGAGATATTATTCAGCACTTGAGTTTCGACAAGATGGAAGGCAAAGGCTTCTTCACCAAAGAAATTGAGAAAGAGCTTTTGGAAAAAACCATCGATCTTGCCGTGCATTCTTACAAGGATTTAGAGACCAATTACCCGAAAGGGTTGACCATTGGCGCGATAACCGATCGGGCAAATCCAAGGGATGTTTTGCTCATTCGCAAAGAAAATGTGGACACTTCTCAAAAGTGGGAATTGAAAGCAGGCGCGTTGATCGGAACATCCAGCGCACGGCGAAAGGTGCAATTGAAAAAGCACCGTCCCGATATCAGTTTGGACGACATTCGTGGAAACGTACCCACCAGGGTCAATAAACTCCGCGAGGGAAAGTTTGACGCCATTGTTTTGGCAAAAGCGGGACTCGATCGCTTAGAACATGATGTGAGTGATTTACACGTGCACGTTTTTGACCCCACCGAGTTTATTCCCGCCCCTGCTCAAGGCGCCTTGGCTTTACAAATCCGCGAAGACGACGAACGGATGAAAGAAGTAATGACCAAGCTCAATCGCGAAGATATTGCTACGACCACATCCATAGAACGAAGAGTACTCAATCTTTTTGAAGGAGGTTGTCAGATGCCTTTGGGAGCGTATTGTTTGCCTGCGGGCAATGGGGAATTTGAGTTGCGCGCCGTTATGGCCGAGTCGGTTAATCATGGTCCCGTTGACGTGATGCTGACAGGAACTGATCCCGAGAAACTAGCTCAGGAAGCCGTAGCTCAGCTAAAGTCCAAAGCCCTTGAAAGTATTTCTTAGTCGAAATCATCCAAGCGACGCTTTAATCAACCACTCCCGAAAATCAGCTTGGGAACTCACTTGTTTTTCTTGCATTAAAAAGAGTCTTACCACCTCGAAAGACCCGCCCGAAGCGGATTGGATCTTTTTTTATAGCCCTGGCGCAGTCGGTCTTTACGCAAAAAAATTTAAACGATCGAACCATCGACTGGCGGCAATGGGTGAGGGAACCGCTCAAACCATGCGCGAGCATAAGATGAATCCCGAGTTCGTTGGCTCATCGGCAAATCCTTCTGAAGTGGTCAAGGAATTTTCTGAAGTGCTCACTATGGATGAAAAAGTCGTTCAAGCCAAAGGAGAGAAGAGTTTTGAACGAATGAAGGAAGTACTTAAGCCCGAGCAAATAATCGATTGGCCCTTTTATCGCTCAGAGCCTGCCGAGTTTATTTCTTATGTAGAAGCTGATTATTACATCTTCACTTCCCCATCCAATGTGGAAGCCTATTTGGCGAAACACACTTTGCCTCTAGACGCTGTTGCGGTGGTTTTTGGTGAAAGCACAAAAGCCGCGATTGAAGAGAAGTCAGGGCTAAGAATCCTTGTGACGAATGAGCCTGGAGAGGAGGGAGCTATAGAGAAAATCAAAGGCGACCGAGGACAGTAGTTTTTTTGAATTCAAGTCAAAAAACCGGTCCCGCATTCGCCCACCCGCATCGATCCACTCGTTCCTCCGTGAACCACATTCCCGCAAGCTCAAACCAACGCACAATGTTGGGGGAGTCGATTACGTCAATTATGCCGAGTCTCTGAAAAGTATCATTTCGATCTGACTTGCGAAAGGCGATCTGTTGGCTTTACAAGCTGACCTCTTCTCTGATATTTCTTTTTTAAGTAAAAGCGTTCTCGCCCGTAATATCCAGTCCCGTAATCAACAAGTGGATATCATGTGTCCCCTCGTAAGTCACTACTGACTCTAAGTTCATCATGTGGCGCATAATCGGGTACTCGTTAGTGATACCCATTCCACCGTGCATTTGACGTGCTTCGCGAGCTACTTTCAAGGCCATGTCCACATTGTTTCTCTTGGCCATTGAGATTTGAGCACTAGTGGCTCTACCGTCATTTTTGAGTTGTCCTAAACGATATGTAAGCAATTGAGCTTTGGTGATCTCGGTGATCATCTCAGCCAATTTCTTTTGCTGAAGTTGGAATCCTGCGATCGGTTTGCCAAATTGCTTGCGCTCCTTGCTGTAGCGAAGGGCTGAGTCGTAGCAATCGAGAGCGGCACCGATGGCACCCCAAGCGATACCATAACGAGCGCTGTCCAAGCAACTGAGAGGTGCACCCAATCCCGACCTTCCGGGAAGTAGATTTTCTTTGGGAACTTTGACATTGTCAAAAACCAACTCGCCGGTAGCACTGGCACGTAGGCTCCATTTTCCTTTTGTTTCGGGAGTGGTGAAACCTTCCATTCCTCGCTCAACGATCAGCCCGTGAATGCGTCCTTCCTCGTTTTTGGCCCATACCACTGCTATGTCACAAAACGGTGAATTGGAGATCCAAAGCTTTGCCCCATTCAGAACGTAGTGGTCTCCGGCGTCTTTGAAATTGGTGAGCATTCCCGAGGGGTTTGATCCATGGTCGGGCTCAGTAAGACCAAAGCTGCCGATGAATTCTCCCGAAGCCAATTTGGGCAGGAATTTCTGCCGCTGTTCTTCCGTTCCGTATTTCCAGATGGGAAACATCACCAAAGAACTCTGCACAGATGCAGTAGAACGAAGGCCGCTATCGCAACGCTCTAATTCTTGCATAATCAATCCGTAAGAGATTTGATCCATTCCTGCCCCGCCATATTCCTCGGGAATGTAAGGGCCAAAAGCTCCGATTTCAGCTAATCCCGGCAAAACTTGCTTTGGGAACTCTGATCGTTCGTAATACTCCTCTATAATCGGAGACACTTCCTTCTTCACCCAGGCTCTCGCCGTTTCTCTGATGAGTTTGTGCTCATCGGTGAGCAGCTCATCCATCATGTAATAATCGTGTCCTTTAAATTGATCGGTACGCATATACTTTTGTTTTACGGGCGCAAAGTTAAGCATATTGTCGTCGGAAATCGCCAGATTTGTGGTGCGAATGGAGCCAATTTTACGCCAGAATCCGATCCTTTTCGAGCCATGGATGGCAGCAGTGTTTCTGATTGCACTCGGTGCACTCGGTTATATCCGCATGGTCTATTCTAAGCGGTTGGGGCTGTTATTGAAAACAGCGGCTCGATTGCAAATTCTTCGGCAAGTTAT
>Ga0207419_1002939_pt1 | contig 10638 bp, 8 predicted proteins | sample ElkSloMetagenome_4_FD_184723 | JGI IMG/M metagenome (GOLD analysis project Ga0207419, IMG submission 184723) | Hot spring microbial communities from Elkhorn Slough, Monterey Bay, USA - MD2A (version 2) | ecosystem: Environmental > Aquatic > Marine > Intertidal zone > Estuary: Microbial mat ... | reverse complement strand
CCAGCGCCGCGGGTCTGGGATTGAGTATCGCGGGCCAGTGGCGACTGGGCGCCCAGTTGGAGCGGAACCGGACGGGCCGCCAGGGCCTGCATCCCGGGGTGAACCTGCTGGGCGCCCCTGGCCTTGCGCTGGGTCCGGGACTGGCGCTGGGGGGCATCGCCAGCATCGGGGTGACGGAGAGTTTCGCCGCCCTCGGGGTATTGCTGATCCTGGCCACCCTGGTGTTCAGCGTCGGTACGCTGTTGCTGGATCGGGAAGGCGGCGCACCCCCGGTCTCGGCCATGCCGCCGGGGCGGGAGACACCGTGAACCTTCGCACCCGCATCACCCTCATCGCCTGCCTGGGTTGCAGCCTGTTGGCGGTGGGTCTGGTACTGGAGGGACTGATCCGGGAGCGCAGCGTGGAGCAGCGCCTGCAGCAGTCGCGGCAGAATAGCTTTCGTTATGCCTGGAACGGTATCGTCAACACCGAGATCCAGCGCCTGACCCTGGAGATCTCCGCCATCAATCGCAATACGGCCGCCCTGAATGCGGTGGTCCGGGGCGATCAGGAAGCCTTTATCGAGGCCGTCAGGCCGCTGCTGCTGCGCTTTCAGACCGGCCTCACCGGCACCTCGGTGGAGGTGGCAAGACTCGACGGCGAGTTGTTCTTCAGCAACGCCGTCGAACCTCAACAGCGCCTGCTCGCGCCAGCGGTGATCGAGGCGGTACTGCGCCGGGGCGGGGCACTGTCCGGGCTGTTCCGGCGCGATGCCGGTGACTATGTGGTGGCCACCGCGTTTCCCCTGTTCTCGCGGGTGCAACCCACCGGTGTGGCGGCTTTCCAGATCCCGGTGGAACAGTTGCTGCGGCGTCTGGCCAGCAGCACCGGGGCGGCATTTTTCCTGGTGGAAGGTATCGGCGGCAGCCTCACCGCCGGTACCGATGGCGAACTCTGGCGCTTTCTCAGCGGGAACCGGCAGGGACTGGTGGGGCCGTTTCCCCGGCGGGTCTGGCAGGCGCCCCGGGCCAGCCTGGACAATCCCTATCCGGGGCTGCTGGACACCCGGGTGCTGTCGCTGCTGGCCCTGCCGCTGGACGGCGCCATGGACAGCCCCAGCTTGCTGCTGGCGGTGGAGGATGTGAGCGCTGCGTTCTGGCGCGACGGGCTGGCCAGCGCCCTGGGTTTTGGCATCGCCGGGCTCAGCGTGAGCCTGTTCCTGGCGCTGCTCTACTGGTATCTGCGGCGCGCCTTCGGGCCGCTCAACGCGGTGATCCAGGTGTTGAACAACCTGGCCGCGGGCGACACCCGGGCCAGCGTGGCGCTGCCTCCCGGTCCCGACGAGATCGGTCGCCTGGCCAGTACCGTGGAACGCTTCCGCCAGGCCCAGGAGGCCCACAACCAGTTGCTGGTGATCCGCCAGGAACTGGAGGTGGCCACCCGCATCCAGAGCGCCATCCGTCCGGCGGAGTTTCCCCGGCGGGCGGAGTTCAGCCTGCACGCGGAGATCCACACGGCGCGGGAGGTGGGGGGGGATTTTTTCGATTATTTCGATCTGCCGGACGGGCGCTTCGGCATCGTGGTGGCCGATGTCTCGGGCAAGGGTTTCGGCGCGGCGCTGTTCATGGCGGTGGCCCGCACGGTGATCCGCACCACCGCCTTGATCCTGCCCGCGCCCCGGGATTGTCTGGCCCGCACCAACGATTTTCTCAGCCTGGACAACCAGGCGGCCATGTTCGTGACGGTGTTCTACGGGGTTCTGGACCCCACCACCGGCGTGCTCAGTTACGCCAATGCCGGTCATAATCCGCCCTACCGGGTCAGTCCCGACGGCCATTGCGAGACACTGCCCCACACCGGCGGTATCGCCCTCGGAGTGATGCCGGATTTCGAGTTCCAACAACACGCCCTGACCCTGCGCCCGGGCGAGCGGCTGGTGCTCTACACCGATGGGGTCACCGAGGCCATCAACCCGGATAACGAGGAGTTCGGCGTCCGGCGTCTGGAGATTCTGCTGCACCGGGTGCATCAGCTACCCCCGGCGGCGCTGATCCAGCGGGTGCTGGCCGATGTGGTGGTGTTTGCCGACAGCGCGCCGCAGGCCGACGACATCACCCTGCTGGCGCTGGCCTATCGTCCCGAGCAGTCGCCGCAACCCGCAGCGACGGACATGGACAGCGTCCAAGCGGGCTCCGTACAATCAGGCGCCACCGCCCCGTTGCCGACCACCGTCGAGCAACAACGCCGGGAACGCTATTAGCAACACCACAGGGATGACGCCATCTTGCTGGAAATCCTTCCATGAGAATCTATATCAAGCTCGCCTCGGCCATTCTGATCATCACCTGCGCCGCCATCGGCCTGGTGAGCTTCATGAACTTCGTGAAATACCAGAACACCTATGCCGATCTGCTGGCGTCGCGCTTCGCGGTGGTGGCCCAGAGCGTGCGCCAGACCATCGAGAACGGTCTGACCCTGGGATTCAGCCTCGACCAGTTGACCAACGTCAGCATCATCATCGAACGCTATCGGCGGGAAGATCCCCTGATCGAGGCCATCGCCACGGTGGATCGCCAGGGTCAGGTGGTGTTCAGTACCGAACCGGCATGGGAGAACACCCGGCTACCCGGGGTCCCCGAGGAAAGCGCCATGACCGCCAGCCTCTGGCACGGGACGCTGGGGGATGCGCTACTGCTGGTGGGTCAACCGGTACTGGACAACAGCGGAGTGCCCATCGGCAGCGTCATCATCGCCTACTCCCGCAGCCTGGTGAGCGAATCCCTGCTGGATACCCGGCAACGCCTGATCCGCATCAGCCTGGCGGTGCTGGCGGTGAGTATTCTGCTGTCGCTGGGCTGCGTGCTGTTCGCCTTCCGCGGCATGCTGGGCAGCTTCCGGCGGATCCGCGACTGGCTGGGACGGGCCATGGAACCGGGTACGGGTGACCGTCATTTCGAACCCGCCCCGCAATCGGATCTGGAACGCCACTTCGCCCAGTTCTGGGAACGCGCTCGCACCACCCTGGATCGCCTCCAGGATCTGGAGGCGGGCCGCAAACCCGATTTCAGCCAGGAGTACCGGCGGGTACAGGCCCAACTGGCAGCCATGGGGGCGACCTCCAGACCCCTGCCCGGCGGCTATCGCGGCACGCAACAGGGTTGATTCCATGACTGGTACCACGCTCACGGAGAACTTCGAATCCCTGGTCCGGCGACTGTCCCTGGAGGCAATCCTGATGGTCTCGCTGGTGATCATCCTGGCCCTCTCGGCGCTGTCGTATTTTTCCCTGCAGACCTTCGAGACCCGGTTGATGCCGGAACTGCGCCGCAAGGCAGAGACGGTGGGCAAACAGGTGACGGACGCGGTGACCCGGGCGGTGGAACTGGGCATTCCCCTGGACGAACTGGTGGGTATGGACGAACTGCTGGACCAGGTGCTGAGATCGCAACCGGAAATCGGTTTCTTGCAGTTGGTGGACGGCAACGCCACCCCCCTGTACTTGCGCCACCGGCAGTCCTCCGGGGAGGCCGTGGTGGACACCCCGACGCCGTTTCAGCCGCCGGCATCTCCCCTGCGGGCGCCCCTGCACCAGGAAGGCGAGCGTTTTCTCACCACCGTGTTACCGCTGGACGTGGCCGCCGGGCACCTCGGTTATCTGCTGGTGGGCACCGATAAGGGTTATGTGCGCGAGCAACAACTGGAGATCATCTACGATATTCTCACCACCCTGATGATCTCCATGCTGATCACCTTCGAGATCCTGTTCGTGATGATCGCCCTGAACCTGCTGGACCCGCTGAAGCAGGTGATCCGGATACTGATGGAGGGCGAACAGGGAAATTTTTTCTGTCGTTCCCAGGAGGGGCGCTCCCGGGATGAACTGGGCAACCTGATCCGCGGCCTCAACCGGATCAATCAGCGCATCGCCGAGCATTACCACCGGGTGCTGGATCTCACCCGTATCAGCCAGATACGACTGGCAGCGGTGCTGCTGGAAGCCGATGCCGACAGCGGCGATCATGCCCGGGACCGGTTACTGGAACGCAGCCGCCATCCCCTCACCCTTCAGCAGGGTGGCCTCAGTAATCTGCGCCTGCCGTTGTTCGTGTTCTTCTTCGGCTCGGAGTTGTCGCGCTCGTTCCTGCCGCTACTGGCCGTCGATCTCTACCAGCCCGATATGGGCATTCCCCGGGACTTCGCGGTGGCCCTGCCGTTCTCGGTGTACCTGGTGTTTTTCATGGTGGCGACGCCCTTCGCGGGCGTCCTCACCGCCCGCTTCGGACCCCGCCGGTTGTTTCTGCTGGGACTGCTGCCCTCGCTGCTGGGCTTCGGCCTCACCAGCATCACCGGGGATCTGCTGGAACTGGTGGCCTTCCGGGCCCTCAACGGCATCGGCTACGCCATGGTCAGCATCGCCGCCATCGGCTATATCGTCGATGTGAGCGGCACCCGTAACCGGGCCCAGGGCATGGCCATCTTCTTCAACGCCTCCATGATCGCCGGGGTCTCGGGCAGCGCCATCGGCGGTATCCTCGCCGACCGTCTGGGTTACGGTCTCACCTTCGTGGTATCGGCGCTGCTCACGGTGGCCGCGGCGGGGCTGATCTGGCGTCTGCTGCCGGCGGCACAACCCCGACAGGTAGCCGCCAGCAGTGGCGGACTGCGCCTGCGCTATCTGCTGACCCTGCTGCGCAATCCGCGCTTTGTCTACCTGACACTGTTCTGTGCCATGCCCACGCAGATCATCCTCACCGGATTCTTTTTTTACCTGGTGCCCCTGTACCTCAGCAATCTGGGTAACTCCACCTCGGTGATCGGCCGGGTGATGATGATCTATTTCCTGGTGGTGATCCTGGTGGGCCCCCAGGTGGCACGGCTCACCGACAGCCGTGGATTGCACCGCCAGGCGGTGAGCCTGGGCGTGCTGCTGGCCGGTCTCGGCATGCTGCTGGTGGGCCAGTACGAGGGGATCCTGACGGTGGCCCTGGCGATCCTCGGGTTGGCCGTGGGCAACGCCATGATTCTCTCCAATCAGCCCTCGGTACTGCTGGCCGTCACCCCGGAGGAATGTCGCTCCCTGGGACAGACCACGGTGCTCGGGATCTTTCGCCTGCTGGAGCGGGCGGGGGGCGCGCTGGGACCATTCATCCTGGCGTTCCTGGTGGCCAGGGGCGGATACCAGCAGGCCACCGCCATCATGGGAGGTTTCGCCCTCGCCTGTGGCATCGCCTTTTTCCTGTCCGGGCTCAACCGTCCGGTATCGCTACCCCATCCCGAGGAGTCGCCATCATGAAGGTAGTACTACAACAGGGCCGATACCTCGTCTGCCTGTGCCTGCTGGTGCTGGGTAGCGCCAGCGCCCAGGTGCTGGATATCCAGACGCCGCCTGCCGCCACGGATCCGACCACTGCCTGGAACGGCCAGGGCCATCGTATCTATGTGGTCACCTGGCGCGGCTGCGAGGAAAGCTGCGAGGGTTTCCTGGAGTACTTCAAGGCCAACGAGATTGCCGCCCAGTTCATCATTCGTAACGCCGAGCAGGATCCGGCCCGTCTGCCGCTGCTGCGCGAGGAGGCCCGCCGCCTGCAACCGAATCTGATCCTCGCCTGGGGGTCCACCGTGACCCTGGGGCTAGTGGGTCCCTGGGACACCGACGACTCCCAGTACATCCGGGATATCCCGGTGGTGTTCATGTACGTGGCACAGATGGTGGAATCCAGAATCACCCGTTCCGAGGAGGTCACCGGGCGGCGCAACGTGGCCGGCACCGACTATTCGGTGCCCATCGAGAGTCAGTTGCGGGCCATTCAGGCCTACCGGCCCTTCGATCGCCTGGCGATCATCTACGACCCCACCCAGGAGGGTTCGGTGAAGCGGGTGGAGGCGGTGCGCCGCTTCACCGAGTCGCTGGATTTCAACCTGATCGCCGAACCCCTGCCACTGGGGGCCGACGGTCGCCCGGATCCGGCGAGCCTGCCGGCGGTGGTGGAACGGGTGGCGGCCCAGCGACCCCAGTTTCTGTATTTCGGTTACAACTCCTTTCTGATCCGCAACGTGCAGGAATTCACCCGACTGGCGGTGGCCCACGGCCTGCCGGTGTTCACCGGCGGCCCGCTGCCACTGGTGGAGGGCGAGGCGCTGCTGGGTCTGTTCAACCGGCTACGCAGCGTGGGCAGACTGGCGGCCTACCAGGCCGAGCAGATCCTGGTGCATGGGGTCAGCCCGGGGGATCTGCCTATCGCCCGCTTCAACCGCTATTCCATGGCCATCAACATGCCGGTGGCGCGTAAACTCAGGCTCTATCCACCCATGCTGCTACTGAGCTACGCGGAGATCCTGGAATGAGGATCCTGCTCTGCTCCACCCGGGATCTGATGGGCTGCCTGATTCTCAATCAACTGATTCCGGCGCTGGCCGGACATCGACTGGGCGTGCTACTGGCCGACAAGACCCGCAACGTGGACAGTGCGGTGGTGGAACTGGCGGAGATCAAGCTGCTGGAGCGGACCCTGCTGAACACCACGGTGTTCCCCCTGCTGGACAGCCTGCCCCCCGACCCCGGGACCCGACGCTGGACCTTCCAGGGACTGGCGCGGCGTTTCCAGGTACCTTTTCAGATCCTTCACGATGATCGGGAATTCGCCGGCGGACACCACTGGATCGGTGAATTCCGGCCCGATTGGGTGATCTCGGCCCGCTTCGGCTTCATCTTCGATCAGGCCGCCATCGATGCGGTGGCGGGGCGCATGGTGAACTTCCACCCCGGCGCCCTGCCCGCCTATGCCGGGCAGTTTCCGGTGCTGCGGGCCATGCTGCGGGATGAATCCCATATCGGCTGCACCCTGCACTACATCACCGCCGGCATTGATCGCGGCCCGGTGCTGGATCGGCGCTGGATCCCCGTGAACCGCCAGCATTCGCATTTTTTCCACCGGCGGGCCATCACGGAACTGGGCATGACGGCGCTGATCGAGTTCCTGGAACGGGTGGCCGGCGGCGAGCACCCGGCGGGAGAGACCCAAGATCGGCAGCGGCGCCACTACTACGGCTGGCCCGATGCCAGGGAGTTCGAGGCCGCCCGCAAGGCGGGGATCGTCAACATGAGCCCGGCGGAGTACCTGGCGCTGCTACGGGAATTCCGCCCCGGCCTGGAGGTGGCGGATCAACTCACCGCGCTCTCCGGAAGTTGACTCAGGGCATCCACCAACGGCGCCACCCCATCGGCCAGCGGATCCACCACCGCCAGCGCGAGGGACTCGCGCAGCTCCTGGCGGATCCGCTGCACCTCGGCCGGACTCAGTTCCGAGGTATTCACGCTGATCCCCAGGAAGCGCACGGCCGGTCGGCGACGCCGGGCGAAGTAGAGGTTGATATCCATCACTTCCTGGATAGAAGCCAGGGAATGGTGGGGCAGCCCGTGGTAGTGCCTGCGTGCCGGATTATGGCACAGCACCAGGGCATCGGCCTGGGCGCCGTTCAGCAAGCCCAGAGGGGTGGAGGTGATGGGCGAGAGCATGCTGCCCTGACCCTCGATCACATCCCAGTGATCCGGTGCGTTGGCCGGGCACAGTGCCTCCACCACCCCGGCCTGGAAATCCCCCGGTACCGCATCCAGGGCGATACCCTCACCGGCGATCATGATGCCGGTCTGACCGGTGGCGCGAAAATCGGCGTTCATGCCCCGGGCGCGCATTTCCCGCTCCAGGGCCAGCGCGGTGAATTTCTTGCCCACCATGCAATCGGTGCCCACGGTGAGGATTCGTTTGCCCGGGCGAAACTCGCCGCTGCCGATGCGTAGTCGGCGCTGCTGATGGCGGACATCGTACAGGCGGCCGCCGGCACGCTCGGCCACCGCCGCCAGTTCCGGCACCGATGTCAACCGATCGTGCAGGCCGCTGACGATATCCAGACCCAGTTCTGCGGCCGCCAGCAGGGTGGGAAACCAGCCCGGATCGAGCCGTCCGCCATGGTTGGCAATACCCACCACCAGCGTTCGTACACCCCGCTCGCGGGCCTCGTGCAGGCCAAGATCCGGCAGTCCCAGATCCACGGTACAACCCGGCAGTCGATACTGGCCGAGGCAGAACTCGGGGCGCCAGTAACTGAGACCATGGGCGGTTTTCGCCTCCATGGGGTCGGCACAGGCACCCAGAAACAACAGATAAGGCGGGCGTAGAGGCTGCATAACGATCCTTGATCCGGTGGCAACGGTGAATGCCGGTGGAAAACCGGGCTGAGACGCTAAAGCTGCTACCAATCGTAACCCAGCGGCCGCGGTCGGGGCCATTATCCGACGGTTTGCGGTGGCCGGGATATCCGGTACGATGGGCCTATTCTAAGTTAATTTTTGCTTACCGTGATCCCGGGTTCGGCGCCAGGCTCAGCGAGCCGGAACTGTCCCGGACTGCCCCGGAGTGGGATCATGATCCAGCGGATCCATATCAGCAGCACCGGAGAACTCGAGGATATTCCCGTTATCGGCGATCTGGTGCATCACTATTGCCGGCTTCATCAGGTACCCGAGCGGGTCACCTATCATCTGCGCCTGGCCCTGGATGAACTTTTAACAAATACAGTAAGTTACGGATTTTCAAAGGATGACCGGGAGCGACATATCCACATCCGGCTACAACTGAACCCACCGTGGTTGATCACCGAAGTGGAGGACAACGGACCACCCTTCAACCCCTTGCAGGCCCCGCCTCCGGATCTGCTGGCCCCGGTGGAGCAGCGGGCCATCGGCGGTCTGGGCATCCATCTGGTGCGCTCGGTGATCGATCACCTGGATTATCGCCACCATGGCGATTGCAATATTTTGCAACTTCGCCAGGCGCTGCCCGGGTTCGACGACCGCTCCGACGATTGACACCTTTAGCGATACAGGATCTACCCCATCATGGACATCCATCAGCAGCACCAAGACCAGACCATCGTCCTGAGCCCCCAGGGCAGGCTGGATTCCACCACCGCCGGGGAACTGGAGAAACACCTGCTGGGCCTGCTGGATCAGGGACAGACCCAACTGGTGGTGGATTTCATCCAGCTGGACTACATCAGTAGCGCCGGCCTGCGAGTGCTGCTGATGGCCGCCAAGCGGGTCAAGGCCACCCGGGGCAGTCTCGCCCTGTGCTGCATGAAAGACAGTATTCGGGAGGTATTCGAGATGAGCGGCTTCGATCGCATCTTCGCCATCTACGACTCCCGGGAGGACGCCACCTCGGCCATGGCGCGGGCCACCTGAGGCAACGGCCACGAGCATCCCACCATGGTTTTCGCAAGCTACCGGGAGGAGGAGGATTTTCCCACCGACGACGCCACCGGACCCGCGGAGTGGGCTAGACAGATCCGCTTCCGGCTGGCCGACGGTGAGTGTTTCCGGGCCTACGACACCGCCATCACCGCCCTGGAGCATCACCCCGGCGACAACGCGTTGCGACTGCTCTACACCCAGTCGATGCTCCGTACCGGGGCCCTGGAAGACGCCCGCGCGGCGCTGGGCGCCTGGTACCGGGAGATCTTGCCGGACACCGTCGCCGCCCCCCCCGATCAACCCGGAGTGACCGATACCCTCGGTCAACTGGGGGAGCTGTTTCTGGAATGCTGGCAACGAGCCGGCAACCAGGAGGATCTACAGCGGGCCCGGGATCTGCTGCTGTTGAGCTTTCGCCGCGATCCCCGGCGCCAGCGCACCGGCGTCACCGCCGCCACCCTGACCCACCTGGGGGGCGATCACCGACAGGCCCGCGCCCTGGCCCTGGAGATCCTCCACGGCGGCGATAGCGACCCCGAGGCGGGGGATTTTCACGGCTGGTTCAGCCGCGCACTGGCCTGGCTGCTGCTGGAGGACCGGGACCGGGCCTGGCAGGCCCTGCGCCAGGCGGTCGCCGGGGTCGGCGACCACTACCCCACGGTGGTGACCGCCCGCCAGGAGGTGGAGCGCTACGGTCGCACCGGGCTGCCGCTGTTCCCCGAGATCCTGGAAATTCTCGCGCCACCCACGGTGGTGCTGTTCGCCGGCACCCCTCTGGACCCGCCGGGCCTGGGCAGCGTGCGCTTTCCACCGGCGCTGGAGGCACCGGTGGCCGGAGCCATCGCCCGGCGCCTGGACCAACTGGAGGCCCGGATCGGCTACAGCTCCGCCGCCTGCGGCAGTGATCTGCTGTTCTGCGAGGCCATGCTGGCCCGGGGCGGTGAGGTGAATCTGGTGTTGCCGTTTGCCCTGGAGGATTTCATCCGCCACCGGGTGCGCTATGCCGGGGAGCACTGGGAACAGCGTTTCCGGCGGGTACTGGATGCTGCCCACTCGGTGAACTACGCCACCGGCGAGCGCTATCTGGGCCACGATATCCTGTTCCGCTACGCCAACCAGATCCTCATGGGTCAGGCCATGATGCGCTCGGCCTTTCTCAGCAGCGAACCGTATCTGCTGGCGGTGTGGGATCTGATGCTGTCCGGGGAACAGGGCACGGCCAGCGACTTCATCGACCACTGGCCGGATATCCTCAGGCTGCGGCTGGTGGATCTGGACGAGTTACGCGAGCAGGTGCCGGAGAGTGCCCTCAACGCCAGCCCCCCGCGCCCGGCGCGCAATCGTTTGCGCCACGCCCGCGCGGTGCTGCCGCGAGCCATCAAGGCCATGCTGTTCGCCGATGTGGTGGG
>Ga0207419_1002938_pt1 | contig 10638 bp, 3 predicted proteins | sample ElkSloMetagenome_4_FD_184723 | JGI IMG/M metagenome (GOLD analysis project Ga0207419, IMG submission 184723) | Hot spring microbial communities from Elkhorn Slough, Monterey Bay, USA - MD2A (version 2) | ecosystem: Environmental > Aquatic > Marine > Intertidal zone > Estuary: Microbial mat ... | reverse complement strand
AGAAAAAACGCAGTTTACTTATGTAAATGTGTATATTTCTAACAAGTATAAGCACTCCAACCGATTACAACCTGTTATGGGACTGTGCCAGTAAGTGTCTGGACACAGTCGACAAGCTCCATGGAAATACCGGGGCACAAAGGGCTGGCGGAATACAAAAGATTGGCGACACGACATCAAGGACCTTATGAGCGAGCTTAGAAAAGCATCGCGAAGTGGGGCCACAAAAAAATACCTGAAAAAGGCGGACAGGTTATACGTGAAACTTGAGAAGGGACTTCCCCAGCTGCCCATAAATTACGAAACCGACCTAGCCAACCTGGTTGGTTGCCCTGGAAGGCTACATGTCCTTGTTCGGGAAACATATGGGATTGGTGGATAGGCGTATATTAAAGGGTGAAAAGATCCCCACGAGGAAAAGCTCTTCTCCATATTCGAGACATACGCAATGGGTGAACAAGGGGAAAACGCGCCCAAACGTGGAGCTTAGCAAAAGGCTATCCATAACAACCGACCAGCACAACCTTATCGTGGACCATAAAATCATGGACGGACAGCAGGACAGGGATATATTGATAGAACTTGCCGATAGGGTTTTGAATCGGTACCCGGTCATGTCGTGGAGCTTTGACAAGGGCTTTTGGAGAAAGGAAAAAATAAGGAGTTGCTCACCAGTTCATGAAAAATGGGAAGAAGTTGCCAGTAAATTGGTTATCAGAAGATTTGAAGACGGCACAATTAAAGAATATAAAGGGTATGCAGGAGATACCATCAAGCAAGCCGATGTAAACCTATTAAGCTTTCCCCTGGATTACATTACAGATAAAGCTATTATTAAAAAGAACGTAGCCTACTACAACCCCTTGTTATCCCACGATGGACCTGCTATGAGCAGAAGTGTATACGCAGTCCTTTCTGCAAGGTTAGGAGATTGCCTACAAGCGAAAAGCTTTTTTGACCAAAGCTACTTGCCTTACAAAAAAGGCCCTTATGGAATGATCAGTGAAGCTACCGTTAATATTAAACCGTATTTTTTGACCGGTGCAGGGGGAATGCTTCAAGTTATCTTATATGGATTTGCAGGGTTGGAAATTACCGAGAATGGGTTGATTCAAAGTAATAATACATGCCTTCCCGAAGGATGGGAATCCATAACTTTAAAAGGAATTGGTGTAGATAATAAAACTATTATAATTAAGTAGCTTTTTAGCTGTTAGGGTTTCAATGATTGAATGATGACAAGCAAATACTAACCACGTCATCGAAAAAATTCGTTGGAATTAATATTTCAATGCTTCAATGAAGAAAAGCAAAGGGTTTTCGAAATATTCGAACGTAAACCCTTTGCTTTTAATTAGGAGACGCAAGTATCTTTACCTAGAGACGCATGGCAATGCGTATTTACCTGACAATCAACCGTTGGTTGATCATTTTTTTGTTGCTGCGTACAATTACCATGTACATGCCAGCGGATATTCCACCTAGGGGTATCGATACACGTTGAGATGCAAGATCTTGCATCTGTATATTGGTGCTATAGGCTACCCTACCACTGATATCCATGATACTAATGGTAGCATTGGTTTCGTTTTCAAAACCTTCCAATCCTATTTTCAGAGATTTTCCGACATCTAGAGGATTAGGGAATAATTCAATTTTTCCTTGGCTTGAATAATGATGAATACTATTAACAATCGAGAAATTGGCGCTGACATTCAAGTCGGCTTCCATAATTACGGTAACGGTATCTTTCGTTTCATCAATGCCAGTCCATCCATCAAACTGATAGCCATCAGCAGAAAGGGCGATAATCGTTACTTCAGTTCCTTCATCATAAACAGTCGACCCCGATGGGCTTACTGATCCCCCATCCGTTGGTACAGCCGTAGTGGTCAGGTTATATTCAGTTGGTTCAATGCCAAAATTTGCCGTAAGGTCAATATTTTGTTCGTTTAAGGTAATGACAATTTGTTGGCTGCTTGAAGTAGCATCGCCCGACCAGTTTAAAAATTCATAGCCTTCTGCGGCAATAGCTTCAAAATTCATGGTGCTGCCCGGGATTTTCGTGATCGAATCCACGTCAGGGATTATGCTGCCATTTTCAGCATGCAACGAAAAATAAAACGTTTGCATCTCTTCTCCGAACCATATATACCCCTTTTCACGAGCATCTTTTAACACCAATGAAAAGTTTTGGTTGAACCTGTCCCATCCATTTACTTTATGGAAATTCCAGCTTACCCCCAATTTTTCCATGGTTTCGGTAATGAACAATTCACCATCCACTGTTTGGCATTGCTTATCGGGATCCAATACCTGGGATTTTATGGTTTCATCGCATGGGAAGTTGGCCTCCGTGTTAAGTACCGCGTAATCCTTCATCACATCTTTGATGGGATCGGAGGGATAATCCTTTTCAGTGGTAACATAAGGATGAAAGGCTATGGATGCATTTGTCCAGTCAACGGAATCCTGATAGGTAGCCGTAAACCTCCCCACGGCATCCACCATGGACTCGCTATCCCATGATTTAGATACCGCACCCGTAATGCATAACAAACTTTGATGGGTTTCGGGTGCCATTTCTTTAATATAATCATACATATAGTACATGCTATCCAGCATGGCCCCTTTGAAATTACTGCTTCCAAATGCGGGTTCGTTGACAGGTTCATAAAACACATGCGTCCTGTTTTTATAGCGTGGCGCAAAAATGTCCCAAAAATCTTTGAGGTATCCCATTGTTGGTGCATCTTTATCACCATATTCCCCGGTATATTTACCTACATCATGATAATTCAACAGAACATACATGCCATATTTAGAAGCGAAATTCACTACTGAATCAGTATGTTTCAATAAAAAGTCAACCTCTTCCTGGTCGTTGTAATTTGTGCCCCCGCCCCAGTCATTTGATTGGGTGTAAACACAAAGCCGGATAAAATTCACCCCACTGTCCGAGAGTGTCTGATAATAGTCGTCTTGAAAGGCATACTCAAATTGGGACGGGTCGTTTAAAAACTTTGCCCTCCAGAGCCATATAGCCCCACCTCGTAAAAGGTTTCTGTCCGATGTTAGAACGGAATACCCATACCCATATTTATCCCCCACGATTACCCTGGGTCTGTCGGTGGGAAGGGATGGTGATTCTTCAGAATCAATTTCTATGGATGTCGGTTCAACCCCCATGGACAATTTCTTTATAACGATCTCTCCCCGGTTGGTTTCCTGATCATCATATAAAAACCGGATTTGGTTAATTCGGGTAAGATCAGCCCAGGATTTTGATACATCGACCAAATAGGTATGTAACTCACCATCCCCAATGAAATCAATGCTGAATTGGCTATAGGAACTGCCCCCTTGCGTATCCAGTATTTGAAGCTTGTAGGTGCTATCAACCGTGCTTTTGGCAATAATTTCAATGTACGGGTTTTCGGATATGTCCAGGCTATCCGTGAAGTTCAGGTTAATCTTCTCCCAAGAAGTACCTGTCTCGCTAATAATCAATGAGTCGTCCTGCACCAAGGTTATCGGCAAATAATCCGGTTCGGTTGACCACGTAAAATCGCTTGTGTTCAATGTTTGTCCGGCGAAATCATGCACGAACGAGGTACTTGTGATATCGTATGCTTGAAGTACCATTGCTTGTATAAGCAATAAAATAATCATGTAATTTTTTCTCATTGTAAAACCTCCTTTTTTAATTGTTTAACTTATTTTTTCCATATGTTTATTTATTTTCCTTAACTCATCACTATGCCGGTGTTTACCAAAAAAATCTTGTCAAGGGCTTTCTGATCAATTAAGGCTCTTTCAACCCTTTTCGACCAGATTTCCCTGACAAGGTTAGTTTGGTTTAATCCTGCCATGTTTTAGAAACCTGGCAAGATTGGTTATTGGTTAAAAGCAAAGGGTTTTCGAAATAATTGTACGTAAACCCTTTGCTTTTTGTTAGGTGACGCAAGCATCTTTACCTAGAGACGCATGTCAATGCGTCTTTACCTGACAATCAGCCGCTGGTTGATTGTTTTATTATTGCTGCGCACAACTACCATGTACATGCCGCTGGCCAAACCGTTGGTATTGAGACTTTGCTCAACCACGCTTCTGTCCATAGTCTGTACATTGGTGCTATAGGCTATCCTACCAGATATATCCATTATGGATATGGTAGCATTGGTTTCGTCTTCAAAACCTTTTAGCTCCACGTTCAACCCGGCATTGCTACTGGTCGGGTTGGGGTATAGTTTCATTGAAGCGCTTGCAGTTGTTCCTTCAAGTCCTGCTTCCGCACTGCTTAAGGTTGTATAAACTACCCTAATTACAGGACGCAGGCTTGCTGTGCCAGCATCATCGGAATGGTAGTCCAAAGCTTGATTAGGATCAGTTAATACCGCTAACCCAAAGAATCCACTTCCGTCCAATGCTGCTTGCGCTGCATCTACCATGTTGGTATTGCCTTCCAGCACAAGGGCTGCATCCGTTTGTGGGCTGCCCCCCGGAGGTGTTAAGTCAAGCGTTCCATATAAACCTGTAGAGGTACCATCAATGCTGCTGTTGAAGGCATCGTAAGTTACCACGTCTTCGTCAAATGAAGCTGTTATTGCACGTACTTCATGGCTTACAGAGCTTCCACCGTACAAGGTTTTTGAGTTATAAACGGTTAATTCAACACTGTCAATGGTAGCATTTGAAGGAATGGAACTGATATCAACACCAAGTATAAAGTGTGAATAATTATTGTTAAGAATAAAGTTCACAGCCGAGCCATAGTTACAATCCGAACACCATGTTGAGTGCAGCCTTGCACCTTCCATATCATAGGATGCTGATTGTACAAAACTCATAGACTCCTGGGTTGGGTTGCTCTCTTCAACAATATTTACATAGTTCATGTTGAAACCTCCTGATTTCAGGTCAATTCTCATTACCTGCTCACCGGCAGAGAGCGATAATCCTGTTACCTCTACGGTTGTCCATGTTTGCCATGCTCCTGTTGAAGGAAGTGTAATATCGCCGGTTGATACGGCCCCATCATTAAACGATATTTCTATCGTACCCGTACCTGTACCTGCCGATCGTATTTCTAATTTATACGTACTTGTACTTGCTACATCAACGGTATATTCAAGCCATTCGCCATTGGAAGTCCAACCAACGTTGTACCCTCCACCTGCATCGGAAGTGGTTTGTACATCAACATTATCAGTACGATATTGACCACCTGAATTTCCTGAAGTAGCATCGTAAAATGCTATATTTTCACCACCTTCGTCGTAATCCTCGGCTTCAATTTGTCCCGGGATAGTCCATGGTGTTCCACCATAAGGTGATTGACCATTTGGAGTATCCGTAACCGTCACCTCAACATTCGCGCTCTCACCACTTGCATCGTTGGCCGTGGCCGTAATAGTGGCCGTTCCTGCTGCATCGGCGGTTACCAAACCATTGGCGTCTACGCTTGCATAGGCCGAACCTGAAGATACTTCCCATGTTACGCTTTGATCAAGTGCATCGCTTGGTGTAATATCCACGGTAAATTGGTAGTTTTCACCCACCTCTAGGCTTTGGTCGCCTTCCGGTATGGTAATGCTGCTTACCAATATTGGACTAAAGTTGGCCGTTAACGATTTGTCGGCATCCATGGTGATATCCACTGGTGATGTGGTGTTCTCTGAAGCACCGTCCCAATCAGTGAAATAATACCCTGCATCGGCATTTGCCGTGGCGGTTACTGTAGTATTTGCATCGTACGTGCCTCCTGTTGGGCTTAAGGTAATATCGCCGTCGGTGGCAGAGGTAGTCAATGTGTATTGAACCGGTGCCGAACTACTGTTAAGTATTAGTTCACCAAATGTTGATGGATCGCTCCAGGCAACATCATCGGTTCCATACCAGGCTTTCTTTCCTTCACGTTCTCCTCCGTCATCATCATCATTCAGCATTATTTCAATGCCAAGAAGATCACTCTCTGCAGGAGTAACACCTAAGGTGCTCCATGGGAATTTGGCTTCTACTACATAGCCACTACTAACATCTGTAATGCTATATTCAACATTAGTAGTTGCGTTACTTTTTGTTTCCAGTATACCGCCATTCCATTCAAATACATATTGAAAATCGTTGGCATCGTAGGTAGTAGATTTGCTGTTGTCCGCATCGATATATACTTCAACAACATCATCTTTCCACCAAGTCTCTGAATCATCGGTTAATTGATCATCCGTTACTTCGACGATTACATACAAGTTGTCATTGTCCCACAAGGCACTCCATGTACCAGATAAATCTGCATCGCTGGTAACAGTACCAAGATTGTTTTTCGCGATGTCCATATCCACGCCTGTCCATGCACTTTCCTTACTACCATCGATAGTTGGGATAGTGGATGCATAATCAATCCCCATAAGTTCAAATGAAGCAGATATGGATTTATTGTCATCCATCACAACATCTACAGGGTTTGTGGTTTCGGTAGAAGCGCCACTCCACTGTACAAATTCATAATTTATTTCAGGTACTGCTGATACGGATACTGTTGTACCATGATCATAAGTCGTCTGATCAGGATTTTTATTAAGCATACCATTACCTTCCAAAACATTGGTGGTAAGTGTATATGTATTAATTGCAAAGTTTGCTGTCAGCGTTTCATCATTATTCATGGTAATATCAACTGACGTTTCGGTAGATGTGGATGCACCACTCCAGCCTGTGAAGGTGTACCCTTCAGTTTCTGTTGCTGTTACCGTTACAACATCGCCATCGTTATATTCAGCCAAATCAGGATTTTTAGATGTACTACCACCTTCTGATGGACTGGATGAAACAGTAAGCGTGTATTTTTCGATAGAGAAATTCGCTGTAATTGACTTATCACTGTCCATGGTGATAGCAACAGGGTTGTCCGTACTATTAGCACCTCCCAAATCTCCGCTCCAGTTATCAAACTGGTATCCATCTATTGCTTCGGCTGTTAACGAAACAGAAGTTCCTTCATTGTAGGTGCCTCCTGTTGGGTCAGAAACGATGTTTCCCTCACCATTTGCATTAGTTATCAGATCATATGTTGGAACTGTTTTGAAATAAGCAGTCAAAGACTTATCAGAAGTCATGGTAATAGATATTGGATTGTCTGTATTGTTTGCAGTTCCAATATCACCATCCCAATAATCCAGGCCATAGCCTAAATTGCCTTCAGCTTCAACGTCTATCACTTGATTTTCAAAGAATGATCCTCCGGATGGCGTAATTGTGCCATTGTTGCCATCAGCCACTGTTGTAAGGTCATAACTTACATTGGCAGCAAAATTAGCAGTGAGCATTTTGTTACTATTCATGGTAAGGCTTACTGTAGCATTTGTAGCATTTGAAGCACCGCTCCAATGACTAAAATGATACCCGTCTATTGCTTCTGCAGTAATGGTTGCCAAAGAACCGTCATCATAATAAGTAGTACCCTGTGGATTCACACTTCCACCTATTCCGGATTCCACGGAAGTGGTCAATGTATACAGCGTAAGGCTTGTGCTAAAGTTAGCTGTAAGGTTCTTGTCACTGTTCATCGTTACCATAATGGTATCGTTGGTTTCAGTAGAAGAACCGCTCCATCCATCGAATGTGAACCCGGGGTTCTCTTTTACCACTACCATTACCTCATCACCTTCGTTGTATTCGCCACCGGTTGGCCTTAACTGAATAACACCTGCACCGGTTATTTCTGTTTCTGTTGAAATAGTATAGGTGTTGGTAGTTGTAAAGTTGGCCGTGATGGCTTTGTTTCCATTGATTGTAATATCAACCGGATTGGCAGTGCTGCTTGCCCCACCCAAATCACCTGACCAGCTATCAAACTTGTAACCAAGCTTTGGCCTTGCTTCAAAAGATTTTACTGAACCATCGATAAAATAGCCGCCCGGAGGGAATACTGTTCCCTGTTCTTCGTTGTTTTCGGCTATCACTTCATGTTGTGTCAATAAGTTGCCCGTGCTTTCATCAAACCATATATAATCTTTAGCACGTGCATCATTAAGAATAATAGTCCAGTTGGGGTCGAATGCATCTCCGGAAACCTGATGGTTCATCCAGCTAATTCCCAAACGCTCCATGGTTTGGTTTATAAACAGTTCGCCGTCTACCTGTTGGTATTGTTTATCTTTATTTTCAATAGGCGGAGAGAAATTATTCACTTTTGGAAAGTTAGCTTCCTCGTTTACCACGGGCCATTTGGCCATGGTTTTCAATATGGCATCGGATGTATAATCCAAATTATCCGTGTATGGGTGGAATCCAATAGAGGCATTGCTCCAGTCAATCAACCCCGGGTGACGTGCCTCGAAGTTGTTTAGCACATCATACATGGTTTCGTCGGTATAACTTTTACCAATTGCCCCGCTGAATCCAAAGTTCATAATATGGGTTTCGGGCGCCAAGTTGTGTACCATTTCATACATGTAAGCCATGCTGTCGATAATTGCTGTTCCCCAGGAAGCGCCAAATTCAGGCTCGTTTACCAACTGGTATATCACATGTGTACGATCGCGGTAATAGGGTGCAAACGTATTCCATACATCTCTCAGATACCCTATAGTTTCTGCATCTGGCTCAAGGTAATCTCCCGTGTACTTACCTACATCATGGTAGTTCAATATCACGTGTAAACCATATTTTGATGCATTATCTATAATAGTGTTCATGTACTTTAATAAAGTATCTACCTCGGCAGGGTCGTCAAAATTAGTGATTAGCCCCTGGGCTATGGCATTGTCATCATTGCTGTTCGACCAGGGATCAAAAAACCTTACACGCAATGCGTTGTGGCCGCTATCAGCCAAGGTTTGGTAATAGCTTTCCTCGTACATGAACTCCAGTTGTTCAGGGGCATTCTCATGCCTTGCTGTCCACCATCCAACTTCGCCACCACGTAATTTTTCGCCGTCAGCGGTAACCACGGTCATACCATATTGGTTGGTCTCGATTTTCACCCTTGCAGGGTCTGTGGCCAATGGTGTTGATTTGTTTATGCTCTGCTCCGTATAGCTGGCTGTAATGGATTTGTTTCCATTCATGGTAATCACTTCGGTAGTTTGCGAGCCTGATAAATCACCGCTCCAGCCATCAAAAGTGAAGGCATAGTAGGGGTCAAGCGTAACCGTTACATCCTGGCCACTGTTGTATACCCCACCAGAAGGATCCAGGGTAATAGCACCACCATTTATGTTTTCGTTTACATCCAGTGTATAAGTTGTAGCTGTTGTGAAATTAGCCGTAATTGAACGGGCCATGTCCATGGTTACCGTTATGGATGGATCCGTGCTATTGGCACCGCCAATGTTGCCACTCCATGAATCAAATGCGTATCCTGGCTCATCTATTGCTGTAAGTGTTACGTCTGAACCATCGTTGAAGGTTCCGGCATTGTCACTTAAGTCAATACTTCCTCCTCCACCTAACAAATTGGTGGACAAGTCGTATGTTGATACCGCATTATAATTGGCAGTGATATCTTTATCGGCATCCATAGTAAAGGATACAGGATTGGTAATATCGTTAATGCTACCACTCCAGCTATCAAATGCATAGCCTAACACATCCAATGCTTCCAGTTCTACGTTCTGTCCATCAAAGAATGATGTTCCATTGGTAACCGGAGACACAAAAACATTATCCACGGTTGTACCGGTAGCATCAAGCGTTAATTCATATTGTGAAGCAGAAAGGCTTGAAACCAGTTTCATGGCACCAAAGTATTGGGGGCTCATCCATGCATTGTTTTCGGTAGCAAAAGCAGCAATCTTTGAATCTACCACATTGCCGGCATCGTCATCACCTACCTGTAGGTCAATCCCCACGAGGTTGCCTGCTGCAGGGGTTGTACCGAGGGTTGACCAGGGCAGCTTGGCCTCGAACACATATCCGTTCTCCGTATCTTTAAATACGTAACGTACGCCGGTGGTGGTACCATGCTTGGCTTCCGTAAGCTTATCCCCATAATTAAAACCAAACTGGAAATCCTCATTACCATAGTTCTCGGTTTTGCTGTTATCGGCATCGATATAAATCTCTACACCATCATCTTTCCACCATGTGTCTGAGTCACTTTTCTTTACATCGTCTGTTACTTCTGCAATTACGTAAAGAAAATCATTGTCCCACATGGCTGACCAATTGGCTGAAAGGTCATCTTTCCCGGTAATGTTCTCGGGCCTGTCCGTTACATTGTTCAAAGGATACCTTGCGGAAACCCACGCATCATCCCTAATCCCGTCAATACCGGGCACGGTTGAAGTCTGTAATATTTCGGCAGGTGCATAATTTGCCGTTAGTGTCAAATCACTTTGCATGTCTATCTCCAATGGGTTTTGTACCCCACCAATATCTCCTGTCCATTCTACAAACACGTAACCCGCAACCGGCTTGGCCGTTACAGTTGCCATCATACCGGGTTCATAGACCCCATTGGTCTCGTTATACTCCACAGATCCGGATCCGGCAGGGCTGATTACCGAATCAATATCATAGGTAGGAACGGTGGTCCAGGTAGCCGTGATCGATCTGTCCTGATCCATGGTAATATCCACGGGGTTATCGGTAGCCGTAGCGCTTCCAATTTGTCCTGTCCACTCGTCAAACCTA
>Ga0207419_1002937_pt1 | contig 10638 bp, 5 predicted proteins | sample ElkSloMetagenome_4_FD_184723 | JGI IMG/M metagenome (GOLD analysis project Ga0207419, IMG submission 184723) | Hot spring microbial communities from Elkhorn Slough, Monterey Bay, USA - MD2A (version 2) | ecosystem: Environmental > Aquatic > Marine > Intertidal zone > Estuary: Microbial mat ... | reverse complement strand
GCTGGGGCGGGGGGTGCCTGTGGAGCCCCGGGGGCGAGCCCCAGCAACAGAGCTTAATCTCCCAATCCGACTGTCTCAAAGTCGTTGACACGTTCCGCGGGTCATGACTTCGCCAAGGCAAATTCCCGACTGAGAGTGGAGCCTGTGAAGTTTTCGAGGTCCCTTCACGTTATACCGTCCGACGAATGAACTGACTTCATTCGTCGGACGGCCGGCGCGACTGCGCCGGCGCGGCGAAGCCGCGCGCCCCGAAGGGGCGCTGCGGCGAAAAAACAAAGACTCGGTATCACCGGCGCCCCGAAGCGACCAGCCGGACGAGTCAATCCAATCCTCGGGCGGTATTAACTGTGCGGCCCTTGTGACGGGTGGCCGATGATGCAAGGTGGGAAGGTGCCTGTGCGGCATGGCCGGCCTGACCGCCCAACCCCGAACACAATCAACCGCCTCCCGCGAGGCCGCAGGAGCGAGCATCACGGTTTCACCCATTTTCCATCCGGACATTTGACATCATTGGAGGTATAGTTGTGGGTGGCTTGGACGCCCGTGCGCGGACCAGGGCGATCGGCTGCCACGGCGGCTCGAAGCCGGGGCGAGGAGGACACGGGTCCGCTGAAGTGACCCACATCCCGAGTAACGCGTGCAATGCTTGACGATCTGGATATTCGAACGGCGCTGTTTGTCTCGCTCTTGGTCTCGTTCTTTTTTGGAATCGCGCTGACCTTTTACGCCTATAAGCACAAAAGATTTTGCGGCATATATACGGTCGCGGTTGGATTCATTCTGCTGGGCACGGGGTATATTCTCCTGGCCCTTCGGAATTACATCGACGATTTCCTGTCGATCCTTGTCGCGAACTCAATGATCTATATCTCGATTGCGGTGGTGCTGAAGGGGCTGTTGCGCTTTCTGGACATCAACGTGAGAGGCATTAATCAAATCGCGGTGGTTTTGATCCTGATCTTCATAGGAATGCTGTATTTCCATACATATGTTCATCCGAGCGTCAACGCGAGAATCATCGAGGGCTCCGCGTTTTGCGCTCTATTTTCCTTGATCGCCGTCTACGCCTTTTTCAGGGTGCGCAAGGCCTATGACCGCCTGCTCATGACGTTCCTGATCGGGGTCTTTTCGGCGTTCGCGCTCCTTCACGGGATCCGGGCGGTGTGGACGGTCACCGAAGCGCCCCTCTTCGACTTCATGAACGCCGGCACGCTGAGCACCATGACGGTGATCGCCTCGCAGATCATCGCCTCCTACACCTCGCTGCTGATCATCTGGATCGCCAGCGACACGCTGGAGAATGAACTCGCGACGATGGTGCGCACGGATCCCTTGACGTCGACGCACAACCGCCGCGCCCTCGAAGAATACTTCAATATGGAAATCGCGCGCGCGATTCGGAAAGGGCGGCATTTCTCCGTTGTTGTTTGCGACATCGACCGCTTCAAGTCCGTGAACGACAAATTCGGCCATCAATTCGGCGACGAGGTCCTGGTCCAGTTCGCCACACTCCTCAAGCAGAACGTCCGCCAGATGGACTTCGTCGCGCGTTATGGCGGCGAGGAGTTCGTGATCCTGTTGCCCGAGACGACGCGCCAGCAGGCGGCCCACATCGCCGACAAGCTGCGTCGGCGGGTGATGGAACACGGCATGATGGCTCCCGACGGCACCTCGCTGCACATCACGGCCAGCTTCGGCGTGGCCGAATCCGGACTGGACGGGACGGACAGCGACGCGCTCCTCGGCGCCGCCGACACGGCCATGTACGAGGCCAAACGCCAGGGCCGGAATCGTGTGGTGCTGGCCGGCGCGGAGCCATAAGCGCGTCGTCTCTTCCGCCCCGGCCCGCGATCGGCTATGCAGCGCCCCATGGCCCTTCTGCGCTCCATCGCCACGGTGAGTGGCTACACCCTGCTCAGCCGCGTCACCGGTTTCATCCGCGACATCCTGGTGGCCGGGATGTTGGGCGCCGGCACTGTGTCCGACGCCTTTTTCGTCGCCTTTCGCTTCCCCAACCTGTTCCGCCGCCTGTTTGCCGAGGGCGCGTTCCAGGCGGCCTTCGTGCCCATCTTCGCCGGCCTGATCGAGACCGACGGGCGCGCGGCGGCGCATCTGTTCGCGCGCCGGGCCTTCAGCGTGCTGGCGGTGATCCTGCTGGTGTTCACGGCGGCGCTGGAAGTGTTCATGCCGGTGGTCATGGTTGTCATCGCCCCGGGCTTCGACGCCGTGCCCGGCAAGATGGAACTGGCCACCGAACTGACGCGCATCGCCTTTCCGTACCTTCTGTTCATCTCCCTCGTGTCGTTGCAGTCGGGGGTATTGAACTCCTTGGGGTACTTCGCGGCGGCGGCGGCGGCGCCCATCCTGCTCAACCTGACCCTGATCGCCGCCCTGATCGGCCTGACCCCGGTCCTGGAGACGTCCGGGCACGCGCTGGCCTGGGGCGTGTTCGCCGCCGGCGTGATCCAGTTCGCGTGGCTGTTCTGGCATTGCCGGCGGGTCGGCATGACGCTGTGGCCGGTGGTGCCGCGCCTGACCGAACGCGTGCGCCTGCTGGGCAAGCGCGTCGTGCCCGTGGTGCTGGGCGGCAGCCTGTACCAGATCAACCTGCTGATCGGCACCATTCTGGCGTCGCTGCTGGCCGACGGCGCCGTCTCGTGGCTGTACTACGCCGACCGCGTGACGCAGTTGCCGCTGGGGGTTGTCGGCGTGGCGGTCAGCACGGCGTTGCTGCCGGCCCTGTCGCGGCGCCTGAAGGCGGGCGACCACACGGCCGCGCGGAACGACCAGAACCGGGCGCTGGAGGTCGCCCTGCTGCTCACCCTGCCGGCGGCGGCGGCGCTGATGGTCATCCCCGGCCCGGTGATCGGCACCCTGTTCGAACGCGGCGCCTTTTCCAAGGCCGACACGGCGGCGACGGCGGGGGCGCTGGTCGCCTTCGCCACGGGGCTGCCGTCGTATGTGTTGGTCAAGATCCTGGCCCAGGCCTTCTTCGCGCGCGAGGACACGGTGATGCCGGTGCGCATCGCCGCCGCCGCCATGCTCGCCAACATCGTCCTCAACGTGATCCTGATGCAGGTCTGGGGACACGTGGGGATCGCCCTGGCGGCGTCGCTGTCCAACTGGGGCAACGCGGCGGCGCTGGCCTGGGTGCTGCAGCGGCGCGGACACCTGGGGGTGGACGCGCGCCTGCGGGAACGCCTGCCCCGCATTGTCGGGGCCACGGCCCTGATGAGCGTGGCGCTGTGGGCCGGCGCCTGGGCGCTGACGGACCCGCTGGCCGCCGGCGATCCGTGGCGGCCGCTGGCCCTGGCCGGGCTGGTGGCGGGGGGAGTGATCGTTTACGGCACCGCCGCGCAGGTGACCGGCGCGGCCCGGTTCGACGACCTGCGTGCCATGCTGCGGCGGCGGCCATAAAGCGGATCGCGACGGGCCTATGCGCCCGCGCGCGGCAGGCGCACACAGACGACCGTGCCCGGGGTATCGTCGCTCCTGTCTTCGATCCAGATGTCACCCGAGTGGATGCCGCAGATCTTGCGCGCGACCGTTAGTCCCATCCCGGCCGAGATCGGCTCACCGGGCGCCGGCATTCGGACAAAGGCCTCGAACACCCGGGCGCGCATGGCGGTCTCGATCCCGCGGCCGTTGTCGCCGATCCTCACGACGGCGCCCTCGTCGTCGACCGTGGCGTCGACCGTCACCTCGGGCGCGACACCCGCCCGCGTGTAGCGCAACGCATTGTCGAGCAGGCCCCGAAACAGCACCCGCAGTAATCCGGGATCGCCGGTCACGGTCGGCAGGTCGCCCACCGTGACGTGGTCCCGCAACGACACCACGTCCGCATCCAGACAGGCGAGCGCGTCCCGTACCACCGGGCCAAGCGCGACCGGAACGAACGCCTGACGTTGGGTGACCACCTGGACGAAGCTTTGCAGGGCCAGCAAATGCTGTTTCATGCGTTGGCCGGCCGCCTGGGCGAACCCGATGTAGTCCTTGGTGTCGGGCGACAAGGCCGATCCGGCGTGGCGCTGCAGCAGATCGAGGAAGCTGACCACCTCGCGCACCGGTTCCTGGAGGTCGTGGGCCACAACCTGGCTGAACCGCACGAGCTCGGCATCCGCTTTCGCCATGCCCTCGACGCTGTTCTCAAGGGCGGAGAAGAACGCGCGCCGTTCCGTCAGGTCGGTCAGGACACAATGCGTCTGCACGAACTCGCCCCCCTGGGTGCGTCCGACCCGCCCCTCGAACGAGACGCGGCGCGCATCCCCGTCGGCCGTGATCATGTCGAACTCGACCCCGCGCGCGATGTTCTGCGCCTTGAAGGCCTCGAACCGGGCCGGAAAGCGGTCGCGGTCCGCCGGCGCCAGGAAATCACCGAACCACTGGCCGATCACCTGCTCGCGGCGATAGCCCAGCACGTCGAGCCAGGCGTCGTTGATCGCGATCACGTGGCCGTCGGCGTCGAGCGACTGATAGGGCACGGGTGCGTTTTGGAACAGGCGGCGGAACCTCTGTTCGCTCTCCTGCACGGCCGCCTGGGCCTGCTCCAGCGCCGCCACGTCGCGCAGGGTGATCACGGCGCCGATCAGCCGGCCGGCATCGTCGGTGAGGGGCTCGCCGGACACCTCCACCGGGATCCGGGTTCCGTCACGGCGGACCATGACCTCGCGGATGTTGCGGAAACTCTCGCCGGCGGCAATGCGGCCATGCACCGGACACGCCATCATTGGATACGTCGCGCCGTCGGGACGGCGGGGATGGAGGAGATCATGCATGGGCTGGCCCATCAGGCCGTCGGGCGAGGAATGCCCGAGCATGTCCGCCAGCGCCTGGTTGGCGAAGGTGCAGGTGCCGGCCACATCCACGCCATAGATGCCATCGCCGGAACAGGCCAGCAGGCGTCGCGCCTGATTCCCCTCCGCCCAGCCCCGGCGCAGCATGGCGCGCGTGCCGAAGAACAGGAACAGCCCGGTCACCGCGACGAAGGCCCATCCCTTGGCGATGGACCAGACGGCATAGTCCTCGACGCTAGGTACCACGGCCCGCAGCGCCGCGTCCGAGAACAGGATCCAGAGCGCCGCCAGGCCGACGTAGATCGCGGCCAGCGTCAACGCGCGGGCGCTGGAGACCGACACCATCATGCCCAAGACCCTTTGCCCCCTCCGCGCGGCGGATCTCACCCATCCGCCACGCCCGGTGTTCCATTGAGTATCACAATCTAAAGCAGCTTGGGGTTCGGTGGAAACGCTTTGGCGCCGCAATTGTCGGCGACCGACTCCGGTCTCGACGGCCAAGCATCCCTCTGTGCGCCACGCGACTCCATGGGCGGCCCCGGCGAGGCGTGCACACGGCCTGCCAATTCCGACTCGGTGTGTTGGGCTTGGCGCCCCCGGGTCTGCCCCGCGCATCCACCGAATGATGGAGGTCGCCGCCGAAAACGTGGGCAAATGACCCGAAAAATAGTGCGGCCTTATGCGCGTGCCTCCACCATCTGGTGGAGGCGCCTGCCCTGAACGCCTCCACCAGATGGGGAGGTGCTCGAAAAACAGGTTTACAAGCTGTGAACGCGGCACAATGATATTTATTGAAAATTGCTTGTATCCGGGCATCCCTGGCCCAACGTGTCGTCCAAGGGCCTTTCCGGGCAGGTCGAACGCTGGCTTCCGGATCCGTCTGGTCAAGCGTCAAGCAGGGACGTGCGGCGGCGCCACCGAAGAGCAGGGCAAACGTTGACCGCCAGGAGTTCAGACTCATCGCACCGGCGGACAGCCACCAAGGCAGCCGGTCTCGAGGGAGAGGGAGACAGGGCAATGAGATACTTTTCGCGAACGAAAACGGCGCTTGGGATCGCTGCGATGTGCGGTGCGCTGAGCATGGCCGCCGGCACCGCGCACGCGTCGCTGATCCAGAACGGCAGTTTCGAAACGGGTCCGACCGGCGGGCAGAGTGCGACCGGTCTCTATGGACTGACGTATTCGGAGCTCCTTGACGGTTCCGTGGGATCCGACGGTAACAAGGGCTGGGATGTCTACGCGGGGATCGACCATTGGTCCTCCAATCAGGGCACCGGAATCGAGGTTCAGACGGAGGGGGCCATCGGCTTCACGCCGAAGGACGGCGACTACTACATCGAACTGGACAGCGAGGACGTCACCGGCTCGGACGCCAACAGCAACGCGTATCAGACCGCCATCAGCCTCGCGGCCAATACGCTCTACAATCTGACCTACTGGTTCACGTGGCGGGAAGACTCGTCGGCGGCTGACAACCAGATCACCGTGACGCTCTCCGATGGTGGTGGCGCCGTCGAAACGTGGGATCCGAACACCCAGTACGATGAAACGGGCACGATCCCGGATTGGCAGTTCATTTCCCATGCCTTCAGTGTTGATGCCGCTGGCGACTATACGCTGGCGTTCGCGGCCACGCCCGTGGGCAGCGGCAACGAGTTCGGCGGGTTCATCGACGACGTTGCGCTGAACGCGGTGCCGCTGCCGGCCGCCGCGTGGTTCATGCTGACCGCGCTCGGTGGTCTGATCGGTACGCGTTGGCTGAAGAAGGGCCAAGCTGCGTAAGCCATCCAGCCGAGAGCAAGGTGTCAGACCGCCTCTGGTTCCGGCCAGGGGCGGTTTGCCTTTTGTGCGCTGACGCGCGGGCGCCGGCGTCGGCCGGGTCCGCCTCGTGGTCGACACCGAACGCCGCTGTTTGAGGGGCGTGACGGGCGGCCGTCACGTGCATCAAGACGCTGTCCACCGACACACAGGCCATCGCCGGCACCCCGCCATCGTCGACCCGCACGCCAAGGCGGCGTGCCTAGGTGAGCGGCCGGCGCGCCGATCTCGGTTTGGACGCGGCCGCGGCCGGGCGTCGGCGGCCCCGGCCGTGCAATCAATTGACTTCCGCCGGTGGGACGCGCTATGTCCGCGCTCCCCCTGGTGGACCACCGTGTGCCCGCCGTTTCCGAAGTCCCGGCCCGTGCTGAAACGACAGATCGAGAAGGCCCTGCACGAGACCACGGGCCGCGTCACCCTGGCCGGGATGCCGGAGGGCCACGACGTCCTGGTGCTCGCGGCCCTGGCCCGCGCCCGCAAGGGCTGGCCCGTGCTGCATGTGGCGCGCGACGACGTGCGGCTGGCGACCGTGGTCGAGGTCGCCCGTTTCATGGCGCCGGACCTGCGGGTGCTGGACCTGCCAGCGTGGGACTGCGTGCCCTATGACCGTGTCTCGCCGCACGCCGACATCCTGGCCCGGCGCATCGAAACGCTGGCCGACCTGGCCGCGCGGCCGCCCGACCAGTCCACGCCCGGGCCGCTGCTGATCGTCACCACCGTTAACGCCATCACCCAGCGCCTGCCGCCGCGCGAGTCGCTGGCCGGGTCCGCCTTTCCCATCGTGAAAGGTGAGGCGCTGGACATGGAGGCCCTGCTGGGCTTCCTGGCCCGCACCGGATACGTCCGCGCCGAACAGGTGATGGAGCCGGGCGAATACGCCGTGCGCGGCGGCTTGGTGGACCTGTTCCCGCCTGGGCAGGCCGATCCGTTGCGCCTGGATCTGTTCGGCGACGAGGTGGACGGCCTGCGCGTCTTCGACGCCGTCAGCCAGCGCACCACGGGCGAGGCCGAGCGCGTCGTGCTCAAGCCGATGAGCGAACTGACGCTGGACGACGCCTCGATCGCCCGGTTTCGGTCCGGCTATCGCGAGCTGTTCGGCGCGCCCAAGCGCGAGGACGCGCTGTACGAGACCATCTCCGCCGGGCAGGCGTTCGCCGGCATGGAGCATTGGTTGCCGCTGTTCCACGACGGCATGGACACGCTGCTGGCCTACGCGCCGGACGCCGTGGTCACCCTCGACCCCGACGCCGAGGCCGCCCGCGCCGCGCGCTGGGAGCAGATCGAGGAATACCACGCCGCCCGCCGTGACATCGCCCTGTCGGGCTCGGGCGAGGGTGGCCTGATCTACAACCCGATCCCGCCGGAGCGCCTGTACCTGACCGATGAGGACTGGTCGCGCCTGCTCGGTGCCGCGCCGCGCGTGTTCGACCTGTCGCCTTATGCGCCCGCCGAGGTGGCCCCGGACACCGTGGACATGGAGGGCCGGCCGGGCCGCGACTTCGCGGACGTGCGCGCCCGCACCGGCGAGAACGTGTTCGAGGCCGTCGCCGCCCACGCCGGCGAGCGCATTGCCGCCGGGAAGCGGGTGGTGCTGGCGGCGCACTCGCTGGGCTCGCGCGACCGGCTGGGCGGGCTGATCCGCGATCACGGATCGGCGCCCGTGGAAACGGTGGAAAGCTGGGCGGATCTGGCCAAGGCCCACAAGGATGCCCTGGCCCTGGTGGCGCTGGGCCTTGACCGGGGGTTCGAGACGCCCGAGTTGGCGGTGATCGCCGAGCAGGACGTGCTCGGCGACCGTCTGGCCCGGCCGCAGAAGAAGAAGCGCAAGGCCGATTCCTTCATCCGCGATGCCTCGACCCTGGTCGAGGGCGATCTGGTGGTGCACGTCGATCACGGCATCGGCCGCTATGACGGGCTGGAGACACTGACCGTCGGCGGCGCGCCGCACGACTGCATCCGGGTGATCTATGCCGGGGAGGACAAGCTGTTCGTCCCGGTCGAGAACATCGAGGTCCTGTCCCGCTACGGCTCCGAGATCGCCGGGGTTCAGCTTGACAAGCTGGGCGGGGTCGGCTGGCAGGCGCGCAAGGCCAAGCTGAAAAACCGCATCCGCGACATGGCGGAGCAGTTGATCCAGGTGGCCGCCGCCCGCCACCTGCGCAAGGCCGACGCCTACGCCCCGCCCGAGGGCCTGTATGACGAGTTCGCCGCGCGCTTCCCCTATGCCGAGACGGACGACCAGTTGCGGGCCATCGGCGAGACCATCGACGACCTGGGCAAGGGCAAGCCCATGGACCGTCTGGTTTGCGGCGACGTCGGCTTTGGCAAGACCGAGGTGGCGTTGCGCGCGGCCTTCGTGGCGGCGCTGTCGGGCCAGCAGGTGGCGGTGGTGGTGCCCACGACCTTGCTCGCGCGCCAGCACTACAAGACGTTCAGCGAGCGCTTCGCCGGACTGCCGGTGCGGGTGGGGCACCTGTCGCGTCTGGTCACCGGCAAGGCCGCGACGGCGGTGAAAACAGAACTGGCCAGCGGCACGCTCGACGTCGTCGTCGGGACGCACGCCCTGCTGGCCAAGTCGATCCACTTCAAGAACCTCGGCCTGCTCATCATCGACGAGGAGCAGCACTTCGGCGTCGCCCACAAGGAGCGGCTGAAACAGCTCAAGAGCGACGTTCATGTGCTGACCCTGACCGCCACGCCGATCCCGCGCACCCTGCAACTGGCGCTGACCGGTGTGCGCGAAATGAGCCTGATCGCCACGCCGCCGGTGGACCGTCTGGCCGTGCGCACGTTCGTGCTGCCGTTCGACCCGGTGGTGATCCGCGAGGCCATTTTGCGCGAGCGGTATCGCGGCGGGCAGTGCTTCTACGTCTGTCCGCGCCTGAAGGACATCGACGAGGTGGCCGAGCGGCTGGAGTCCCTGGTGCCCGAGGTCAAGGTGGCGGTGGCGCACGGCCAGATGGCGGCGCGCCAGCTTGAGGACGTCATGACCGCCTTCGCCGACGGGCAGTACGACATCCTGCTGGCCACCAACATCATCGAGTCCGGCCTCGACATGCCGCGCGTCAACACCATCATCATTCACCGCGCCGACATGTTCGGGCTGGGCCAGCTCTACCAGTTGCGTGGCCGCGTCGGCCGGGCCAAGGCGCGCGGCTATGCCTACCTGACCATCCGCCCCAACCGGAAGCTCTCCAAGGCGGCCGAGAAGCGGCTGGATGTCATGCAGACGCTCGACACTCTGGGGGCCGGGTTCACGCTCGCCAGTCACGACCTGGACATCCGGGGGGCGGGCAACCTGCTGGGTGACGAGCAGTCCGGCCACATCCGCGAGGTGGGTATCGAACTCTACCAGCACCTGCTGGAAGAGGCGGTGGCCGCCGCCCGCTCGGGCGAGGGCCTGGAGGCGGCCGAGGAAACCTGGTCGCCGCAGATCACCCTGGGCTCGCCGATCCTGATCCCCGAGGGCTACGTGCCCGACCTGGGGGTGCGGCTATCGCTGTACCGGCGCATCGGCGACGTGACGGCGGACGACGAGGTGGAGACCCTGGCCGCCGAGATGATCGACCGCTTCGGGCCGCTGCCGACCGAGGTCGAGAACCTGCTCAAGGTGATCCGAATCAAAGTATTGTGCCGCGCCGCCAACGCCGAGAAGATCGACGCCGGGCCGAAGGGGGCGGTGATCACCTTCCGGGGCAACGACTTCCCCAACCCGGCGGGCCTCGTCCAGTTCATCGGCAAGAACACGGCGACGGTCAAACTCCGCCCCGACCACAAGCTGGTGGTCAAGCGCGACTGGGCCGACGCGGCCCGGCGGTTGCAGGGGTTGCACCGGCTGATGAAGGATCTGGCCGGAGTGGCGGGGGGATAGGGGGCGCAAGATTGCACTGCCAAAATACGTTCATTGAGGGCAAGTTTGTGCTGCGCATTCAGGGGAATCGGGTGAACGGGTCATGCCGTGACGACGCTTGCGAGGTAGTCGTCGTCCCAGGCGGCGAGCTTGCGTCGAAGGCGAAGGGAGTCCTTG
>Ga0207419_1002936_pt1 | contig 10638 bp, 10 predicted proteins | sample ElkSloMetagenome_4_FD_184723 | JGI IMG/M metagenome (GOLD analysis project Ga0207419, IMG submission 184723) | Hot spring microbial communities from Elkhorn Slough, Monterey Bay, USA - MD2A (version 2) | ecosystem: Environmental > Aquatic > Marine > Intertidal zone > Estuary: Microbial mat ... | reverse complement strand
AAGTTATGAAATAGCTTTTACCCCTAAGCTGTCAAATAGATAGACGCACATGCTCAATGAGCCAATGGTAGCTCTCGTTTATTTAAACCAATTTTTTAATAGCTTCAATCAAATCTTTTTTGCGCTCGCGAGAGACGGGGATGCTTTTACCCGACTTCAAAACAACCACTTGATCATTTCCGTGAAGAATCTCACGTGCCTCTTTCAAGTTGATCATAAACGAGCGATGAACTCTATTGAAAAAGTCGGGTAGTAGGGCCTCGTAAACTTTCAGCGTGCGCGTATCGAGGTATTGCTGCCCATCAATAAAATGAAGGATCGTGCAATTTCCGCTACTTTCTAAAAAATCAAGCTCTGCAATTTCGATGATTCGGATACCTTTTGAGTGATGAATCGTAATTCGCTCGGGCTCCTTATTTTCCTGAACTTCTTCCTTGAGACTTATAAGGTTCTCGTGAGTGTTGAGATTCTCTGAGTTGGCGCGTGAAACCATTATTCTCTTCACCGTTTCGCGCAGATCAGTTTCGTCAATCGGTTTCAAGACATAATGAAGTGCTCTTCTTTCAAAAGCTCTGATGGCATAATCTTTAAAGGCCGTCACAAAGACAACCTGGAAGGGCTCTCCTTCAAGGATTTTCAATAAGTCAAAACCTTCCGCTCCGGATGGCATTCTGATGTCCAGAAATACCAAGTCGGGTTTTAGTTCGCGAAAGACTTTTTCAGCAGATGAAACACCGTCGGCTGTTCCTACAACTTCAATTTCAGGAGAGCTTTCTTCTATCAAAAACCTGAGATTTTCTCGTGCGTGCAGCTCGTCGTCTACGATTAAAGCCCTTATTTTTTCCCCTGTGGTTTCCAATGAATTCCTATTTGTTCTCCGATGATTGATTCGCAAAGCCCGTTCCTCTTTTGAGCCTCAATTAATCTCTAAAGTTGAAATAAATTTAAGATGAATAAAAACTTAAAGCTTATGATTTCTTCTTTACCACGTTTGAGGGTTTCAGCAAATTTATCAAGATGGATTTTTTCTGATCGTTGAACAACGATTGGATTTCTCATCGACGAGAACCCATTGTTTGTAACTCATTCGGAGTTTATTACGTACGCTAAGCCGATTTGAATAAATCGGAATATGTCAGATTTTCAAAAGAAAGTGCAGCTAGCGGTCGATGAGGAAAATACAACCTTAAAAGTTGGGTTTGAGCCATTGTCATCACAAACGATTTATGACATCTGTGATTTTCAGGGAAGAATTCTTAAGTCAGGCGAAATAGAATCATCCGAAACAAAAGTCGACTTGAATGGTCTTGACAAGGAGCATTACATTCTTTTGATTTTGGATGGAGATCGAGTCTTCACCAAAAAATTTGGCATCGGCCCGGTAGACTAAGCCTTCATTAAGTTCTCAATTTCTTCTGCTTCGATCGGAATGTCTTTCATCAGATCGATAAATCCATCTTCGGTAATGATGATGTCGTTTTCCAATCGAATACCTAGATTTTCTTCTCGGATATAAATTCCAGGTTCTACGGTAAAAGCCATACCGGCCTCTATCGGCTCAGTCCACAAACCTACGTCGTGCACATCCAATCCTATAAAGTGAGATGTGCCATGCATAAAGAACTTCTTATACGCAGGTTTTGACGGATTCTGATTGTCCACTTCTTTTTGAGTAATCAGTCCCAACTTTATCAACTGCTCCTCCATGAGCTTTCCTACTTTTTTGTGGTAATCTGCCAAGAATACCCCCGGCCGGAGCAGTTTTTTCGACTCCTTCATCACGTGAAGGACAGCATTGTAAACGTCTTTTTGTCTCGGGGTGAATTTCCCGTTGACAGGAATGGCTCGGGTCATGTCGCTGGCGTAATTGCCGTATTCGCATCCCACATCCATTAAAATGACCTCTCCGTCATTGCATTCGTTTTCATTGCTGATGTAATGCAAAACACAAGCGCTGAAACCCGAAGCTACGATCGGCTCGTAAGCGAAACCCCTGGATCCCTGTCTGAGAAATTCGTGCATAAATTCAGCTTGGATCTCGTATTCTTTTACTCCCGGCTTTACGAACTTTAGAATTCTCCGAAATCCATCTTCGGTAATTTTACAAGCGCGCTGCATCTGCTCAATTTCTTCTACACTTTTTATGGAGCGAATTCTGTGCATATGTGGTGAGAGTCTTCCGTAGTTGTGCAAAGGATATTCTTCCCTGATCCATTTTGAAAACCGTTCTTCCCGAGTTTCCGTTGTAATAGACCTGCGGGTGTGTTCATTGGCCGGGAGCAACACTGTTTCAGCTTCTGACATCAACGTCTTCAGGACAGTTTCGAAGCTATCCACCCACATAATGGTTTGAATTCCCGTAAGCTTCTGTGCTTCCTCTTTGTTCAACTTGGCTCCTTCCCAAATGGCTATTTCGGGGCTGGTTTCCTTGAGAAACAAAATTTCTCGTTGCGCTTTGTTGTGTGCACTCGGAAAAATTACAAGAATGGATTCTTCCTGATCCACACCCGTTAAATAGAGCAAATCGCTGTTTTGCCTGAAGGGCATATTGCCGTCGCCATTGGTCGGTAGGATGTCATTTGAATTTACGATTGCCATCTCCCCGTCTGACATTCGGTCAGTTAGCTTTCGTCGATGGGTAAGGTATGTTTTTGCAGAGAGTGCTTGATATCTCATAATGATTTTTTCAATTTTCTCAAAAGTAAACTTTACGATTTAATCAGTGTTTACTGGTTGTGAAGATCGAATATGCGTAGAATGAATTTAGATAGAGGTCCTTTTTACTTTATTCCCTTTGGAGGCTTACATTTGTGCTTAAATTTTGAACAACTGCTTTTACCATGAGTAATTCTGCATTGATAAAATCAAGCTTAGCCAAAAAGTATTGGATGGCCTTTACGGGTCTCTTTTTGTGTCTCTTTCTAATCGGTCACTTGGCCGGGAACTTCCAGCTTTTTATACCCGGATATGTAGGTAAACTACAGTTCAATGAGTACGCTGTATTCATGACTACCAATCCGGCGGTGAAAATTCTGAGTTACGTTGTATACATAAGTATTATTTTTCACGCCATTGACGGTGTGGTACTTACAATCCACAATAGAAAAGCTCGGCCGCAAGGTTATGCCAAAGTAAAGCCTTCGGCGAATTCGATCTGGAGTTCTAGAAACATGGGGATACTCGGTACCATCATTTTGGCCTTTATCGTCTTCCACATGCAAGATTTCTGGTATGATTTCAAATTCGGCGAAATGCCATATATGACCAGCGAGGACGGTTCAGCCATCTTGTTGAAGTCAGGAGAGGAAGTAACCGGGGCGACAGTGAATGCAGATTATCAAGTCGTAGCAGAGAGCGGGAAAATTCTCGGTCCGGTCATGAAAGATTTGCACGAAGAAGTGATGGTCGCTTTTCAAGAGTGGTGGATCGTACTCCTTTACGTAATAGGTGTAGCTGCTATATCTTTTCACCTTTGGCACGGCTTCCAGAGTGCCTTTACTTCTTTAGGCCTTAAAACGCCCAAGGTTGAAAATGCCATTAAAATTGCGGGATACGGCTTCGCAGTATTAGTGCCGTTGGCTTTTGCCATTATCCCCATTTACATTCATCTAATTTTTTAAGTTTTTCGTCATGACAAAGCTAGAAGCAAAAATACCTGAGGGTCCGATTGATCAGAAGTGGACGAATCACAAGAACTCTATAAAGTTAGTCAACCCGGCCAACAAGCGACTCATTGATGTAATTGTGGTAGGTACGGGATTGGCCGGAGGTTCAGCCGCCGCCTCACTTGCCGAGATGGGATACAATGTGAAAGCATTCTGTTTCCAAGATTCTCCCAGAAGAGCGCACAGTATAGCGGCTCAAGGAGGAATTAATGCCGCAAAGAATTATCAAAACGACGGGGACAGTGTTTACCGTCTTTTCTACGATACCATTAAGGGGGGTGACTATCGTTCGCGTGAAGCGAACGTGTACCGTCTCGCTGAAGTTTCTACCAGCATTATCGACCAGTGCGTTGCGCAAGGGGTTCCTTTTGCTCGAGAGTATGGAGGTCTTTTGGACAATCGCTCTTTTGGTGGAGTGCAAGTTTCGCGAACGTTTTACGCCAAAGGGCAGACCGGGCAGCAGCTTCTTCTCGGAGCCTACTCAGCGATGTCTCGACAAATTTCCAAAGGAAAAATCACCATGTACAACCGTCATGAGATGATGGATGTGGTTAAAGTTGATGGAAAAGCGAGAGGAATTATCGCCAGAAACTTGGTGACGGGGGAGATTGAAAGACACGGCGCCCATGCCGTGGTCATCTGCTCGGGTGGATACGGAAACGTATTCTTTCTCTCCACAAATGCCATGGGTTCAAATGCATCTGCCTCTTGGAAAGTGCACAGAAGAGGAGCATTTTTCGGAAATCCTTCTTACACGCAAATTCACCCTACTTGCATTCCCGTTTCGGGAGAGAAACAGTCAAAATTGACCTTGATGTCGGAGTCGCTGAGAAACGATGGACGAATCTGGGTTCCCAAGAAAAAAGAAGATGCTGAGGCTATTCGCCAAGGAAAAATGAAGCCCGTCGAACTGGCTGAAGAAGATCGCGATTACTACCTCGAAAGGAGATATCCGTCTTTTGGAAACTTGGTGCCGCGTGACGTGGCATCACGAGCAGCCAAAGAACGTTGCGATGCCGGTTTTGGAGTAAATAAGACAGGAGAAGCCGTATTCCTCGACTTCGCTGCGTCATTTGAGCGCTACGGAAAAACCGAGGCTAAAGTGCAGGGCTTGACAAACCCTTCCAAAGAAGAAATTATAAAATTGGGTCGGAAAGTAGTTGAGTCGAAGTATGGAAATCTCTTTGAGATGTACGAAAAGATCACGGACGACAATCCATACGAAACTCCGATGAAAATTTATCCGGCCGTTCACTACACGATGGGGGGAATTTGGGTTGATTACAACTTGATGACAACCATTCCTGGTTGCTACGCCTGTGGCGAAGCTAATTTTAGCGATCACGGTGCGAACCGTCTCGGTGCATCTGCGCTGATGCAAGGGCTAGCCGACGGATACTTTGTGCTGCCATACACCATCGGCGATTATCTCGCAGATGATATCAGGACCGGAGAGATTGACACCGACACTCCCGAGTTCCAAAAAGCCGAAGAAGAGGTTAAATCAAGTCTCGAAAAGCTTTTGAATATCAAGGGAACCAAAACGGTAGATCATTTTCACAGACGCTTAGGAAAAATCATGTGGAATGAATGCGGGATGTCTCGAAATGGTGAAGACTTGAAAAAAGCCATGAAAGATATCCGCGAGTTGCGCGATGAGTTTTGGAGTGATGTAAAGGTATCGGGAGAATTGAACGAGATGAATGCCGAGTTGGAAAAAGCATCCAGAGTGGCCGATTTTCTGGAATTGGGTGAACTCATGTGCTTGGATGCGCTCGATCGTGAAGAATCAGCGGGCGGTCACTTCCGCGAAGAACACCAAACTCCCGAAGGTGAAGCACTGCGAGATGACGAGAATTTTTCTTTCGTAAGTGCGTACGAGTACACGGGAGATCCTGGAAAAGAAATATTGCACAAAGAACAACTCGAGTTCGAAGCCGTTGAAGTAAAAACTAGAAGTTATAAATAACCTGTTCGATCAGGTCAAACGATAAGATCATGAACTTAACACTAAAGGTTTGGAGACAAAAAGGGCCCGAAACAAAGGGAAGCATGGAGACCTATCCGGTTTCTGATGTAAGTCCTGATATGTCCTTTTTAGAGATGTTGGACGTGTTGAACGAAGAATTAGTAGAAAAAGGTGATGTACCGATTGCATTCGATCACGATTGCCGCGAAGGAATCTGTGGATCATGCAGTTTGTTCATCAACGGTGAGCCACACGGCCCCATGCAACGTACTACGACATGTCAATTGCACATGCGCTCCTTTAAAGACGGGGACACCATATTCATTGAGCCCTGGAGAGCGAAGGCGTTCCCGGTCATTAAAGATTTGGTGGTAGACCGTTCGGCCTTTGACCGCGTAATTCAAGCAGGTGGATACGTGTCCGTCAATACCAGCGGAAATACGCTCGATGCAAATGCGATCCCCGTTCCGAAAGAAGATGCGGATATGGCTTTTGATGCCGCGACATGCATCGGTTGTGGAGCTTGTGTAGCCGCATGTAAAAATGCATCGGCCATGTTGTTTGTTTCTGCCAAAGTATCTCAGCTTTCATTGCTTCCGCAAGGAGAAGTAGAGGCCAACGAACGTGTAAAGCACATGGTAGATCAAATGGACAAAGAAGGCTTTGGTAACTGTTCGGTCACCGGCGCTTGCGAAGTAGAATGTCCGAAGGGAATCAGCCTGGAGAATATCGCACGAATGAACCGTGAGTATTTGAAAGCAAATGTTTCTCCCGGGAAATAATTCCACTTAATTAACGATATTGAAAGGTGCCATTGAGCACCTTTTTTTATGAGCGAAGAAGACGAAATACTCGACTTAAAAAGAAAGCCTCGCCAAGGATTAAATGTCTATTTGATCTATGCCGCGGCCTTGCTATTTTTTATTTACTGGTTTCTTTCTGATTATTTGTTCTGGCCTTTCGGCGAACCCGCTCTATTGTGTGGAATGATATTGCTTTTGATCGCCGCAGTGATCAGGCTTAGGAGATCTGATGAAAAACGATTTACTGCCTATGCTTACTTCATCGGGCGTGTTATTCTAATCGCCGGAGTTTTCCTCCATATAGTTGGTTATCCGCAAGCAGAGTATTTGCTTTGGACATCTTTTTTGTTTTTTGGAATTGGTCTGGCAGGGCTGTATTTCGGGAATAGAAACTAGGTATTGTAAAGCTTTAAAATCCCCTTTAAATCCTCCAATGTATTGGCCTCTTCGGGTTTTTTGTCCTCACGCCTTCTCAATATCCGTGGAAAACGCAGAGCTATTCCCGACTTGTGGCGAGTACTCGGGGCAATGCCTTCAAAACCTATTTCAAAAACGAGCTCGGGTTTCACGCTCCTCACCGGGCCAAAGCGTTCAATGGTGTTCTTTTTGACGAATTGGTCCACCGATTGCATTTCCTTATCGGTTAGCCCGCTGTAAGCCTTTGCAAAAGGTACGAGCTCTTCTCCTTTCCAAACGGCAAAGGTGTAGTCGGAATAAAGGTTTGCACGCCTACCGTGGCCGCGCATGGCGTAGATCATCACGGCGTCTATGCTCATCGGATCCACTTTCCATTTCCACCAATCGCCTCGCTTGCGGCCTACTTTATAGGTGCTGTTTTTGCGCTTTAGCATCAGTCCTTCAGAGAGAACCTCCCGACTCTTTTCGCGAAGTTCGGCCGCTTTTTCCCAAGTCTTTGGCTCGATTTTCTCGCTGATTAACAGGGTGTCGGCGGCCGTTTTTTTGACGATTCCTTCCAGTAATTCACGTCGAACCTCCATAGAGGTTTCCCGTAAATCTTTTCCGTCTTTTTCCAAAAGGTCGTAGGCGATCATCACCACGGGAGAATCTGCCATGATTTTTTTCGAGACCTTCTTTCTTCCGATTCGTGTTTGAAGGTGATTGAATGTCAAAGGGAACCCATCTTTGTATCCCATGATCTCTCCATCGATTACGCAGTCAGTGGGAAGAAAGTCTTTCAGTTTTTCCAATTCGGGAAACCTCTCCGTCACCAATTCTTCTCCTCGGCTCCAAACGAAAATTTCTCCGTCACGAAGAATCAACTGACCGCGAATACCGTCCCATTTGTACTCGATTTGCCATTCATCTATATCTCCTAAATTGGACGGGGTTTCCTCCAGCGGGTAGGCCAAGTAAAAAGGGTAGGGTCGGGAGAGATTCTCGTTTTCATCGGGCTCCACCAGCAATTTTTCGAATGTGGTATTCTGAGGGCTCCAATCCCCCATCAGTCGATGAGCGATGAGGTTTTCTTCTTCGCCTAGATTTCTCGCCAAGGCACGTACAATCAGTTTTTGCGAAACTCCGATTCGGAAACCTCCCGTGATAAGCTTGTTAAAGACAAAGCGTTCGGTCTTGTTCATTTCCGCCCAAGCGGACAACATGTAGGCCTTTACTTCCTCTTCTTCCAGTGTTTTGAGATGGAGGAGATCTTGCATGCGATCATCCAGTGATTTATCGCTGGTCTCGGTCACTTCGGGTAAAATCAGCGCAACGGTTTCTGCCAAATCGCCGACCACATGGTAGGACTCTTCCAACAACCAGAGCGGAATTCCTGAAACTTCTGCGGCCCACTCCCTTAGCAAACTGGTCTTGACAGGACGTTTGGGTCTTTTTCCGCTCAGGAGTGCGACGAACCAAAGCTTATCTGCATCGGTGGCAGAATTCAAGAAAGCGACCATGGAATCCAATTTATCATTGGTCTTCGTAGTGGCATCAAGAGCCAAAATGAGTTCTCCGAAATCTTTCATTCCGATTCTTTTTCTTGGTTCGTGCCTTCGCCTATTTCGGAGAGTTCGCCTTCGTATTCCGTGACTACCGGCTCGGCGTCAATACCTTGAGACTTGAGCCAATTAGAAAAAATATTGGTGTAGCCGTGGGTCACGTAGACCTTTTCAGCTTCCGAAGCTTCAACGGCCTGATTGAGCTCATTCCAATCGGCGTGATCGGATAGCACAAAGCCCTTATCCACATTTCGTCTTCGGCGAGCTCCGCGCAGCGACATCCATCCCGAAGCGGTTCCCACTTTGTAAGGCTTAAGTTTCTTCATCCAAGGCGAGCCAAATGCCGACGGTGGCGCAATGATCAGGGCTCCGCGGTATTTTTCTTTTGGGGTGTCTTTGGTAATGAGTTCGGTTTCCGGAAGGACGAGTCCTGATTCCTTTAACGCCAAATTGCTATTGTGGATGGCGCCGTGAAGGAGAATGGGGCCGATGCCGGGATCGATCGAGCAGAGAATGCGTTGTGCTTTTCCGAGCGAGTAACCAAGGATAACGGACGCCAGACCTTGCTCTCTGTTCTCTCGCCACCATTGGTTCATCTCGCTAAAGACTTCTCTCTGCGGCTTCCATTTGTAAACGGGTAAACCAAAAGTAGATTCTGTCACGAGACTGTGGCATTTCACGGGTTCGAAAGGCGTTGAAACACCGTCATCAATAAGCTTGTAATCTCCTGTGATAACCCAAACTTCTCCTTTGTATTCAATCCGAACTTGAGCCGACCCTGGAATATGGCCCGCAGGAAAAAGAGAAACTTTCACCCCGTTTAGACTTCTTTCTTCACCGTATTCCAAACCTGCTACATTGATCTCACCGAGGCGATGCCGCATAATGGGGATGCTTTTTTGGTGGGTTAAGTAGCTCTTCATTCCCCATTTAGAGTGATCGGCATGGGCATGAGTGATGACTGCTTTATCAACCGGTCGCCAGGGATCGATGAAAAAATCTCCTTGAGGACAGTAAAGTCCTTTGTCGGTAAATTCGATGAGACGCATAAGTGGTTAACAGGTCAAAGGCCAATTGGTTGGTTTAGTTGTAAGCCTTTATGTAGTTTCGAGAAAAAGAAATGAATGAACGAAAAATACAATTCTGAAAAAGCACCTGAACCCGTTGGGCTTTATCCGCACGCCAGAAACGTTGGAAATCTTCTTTTTTTAAGTGGTGTAGGGCCCAGGGAAAGGGGAACGAAAAAGATACCGGGAGTAGAACTGAATGACGATGGAACCATCCGCAGTTACGATATCGAAGCGCAGTGTCATTCGGTTTTTAAAAATGTACGACTCATTTTAGAGGCCTCAGGTTCTTCGTGGGATAATCTGGTGGATGTGACGGTTTTCTTGACCAACATGAAAGACGACTTCAAGACTTACAATAGAATCTACGCCGAGTACTTCAAGGACAATCAGCCGTGTAGGACTACAGTAGAAATCAATTGCCTACCCACTCCTATCGGGATTGAATTGAAGTGTGTTGCGACCCTTAATGCGTCTGCGTCATGAACACGTACAGAGCATTAGTGGTAAGAGAGCAAGATGAAGAGTTCTCCAAACAAATTGAAGAAGTTCCCTTTGATTTTCTTCCCGAAAATGAAGTGTTGATCAAGGTCTCTTATGCAGCTTTGAACTACAAAGATGCCCTCTCTGCTTCGGGGCATAAGGGAATAACCAGGAAATTTCCACATACTCCCGGGGTAGACGCATCGGGTATTGTCGAAAAGAGTTCATCTCCTGAATTTTCACCCGGTCAAGAGGTAATCGTGACCTCATTTGATTTGGGAATGAATACCAAAGGAGGCTTCGCAGAGTACATTTCTGTTCCTGCGGGATGGGTTGTTCCATTACCTGAAGGTTTAACACTAAAAGATGCGATGATCATGGGAACTGCTGCATTTACAGCCGCTTTGGCATTGCACAAAATGGAGAAGTCAGGACAAAGCCCCGAGATGGGAGAGTTGGTAGTGACAGGGGCTTCAGGCGGTGTTGGCTCCATGGCTGTGGCCATTTTGGCAAAGCGTGGATATCGGGTGATTGCCTCCAGCGGAAAACAAGAGCACTACGCTTGGCTTAAAGGCATCGGAGCAAAAAGATGCATCAGTCGAGAAGAGGCAAGCGATGATTCGGGAAAACTGCTTTTGTCGGCGCAATGGGCTGGTGGAATTGATACGGTGGGTGGAACTACGCTTGCCACAT
>Ga0207419_1002935_pt1 | contig 10640 bp, 13 predicted proteins | sample ElkSloMetagenome_4_FD_184723 | JGI IMG/M metagenome (GOLD analysis project Ga0207419, IMG submission 184723) | Hot spring microbial communities from Elkhorn Slough, Monterey Bay, USA - MD2A (version 2) | ecosystem: Environmental > Aquatic > Marine > Intertidal zone > Estuary: Microbial mat ... | reverse complement strand
CGAGAATAATACATACGATAACGAGAATTATACAAAAAGCACAAGAGAGACCTTTGTGCTGGATGGATATCAAAATTACATACAATTATATGACTGATCGATATATCACTCCTGAAGGTTTAGAAAAAATCCGAAAGGAACTCGAAGAACGAAAAACGACTATTCGGCAAGAAATTGCCAGTTCTATTAAAGAAGCGAAAGAACAAGGAGATTTGAGCGAAAATGCTGAATATAGCGCTGCACGTCAACGTCAGGGGGAAAATGAAGCCCGCATTGCCGAATTGGAGGTTATGATAAAGACCATGAAAGTGGCAGAGAAAAGTGGCAATACTTCTTGCGTGGGATTTGGTTCTACCGTATCGGTAAAGATGGAATCAGGGAAAGAGATGGCATTTACCATCGTTGGCACGAATGAAGTAGATCCTGCTTCTGGGAAGATTTCCAATGAGTCTCCTCTTGGAAAAGCATTTATTGATAAATGCGAAGGGGACACAGCAGAAGTAGAAACTCCCTCTGGAACGATGAAATATTCCATTGTTTCTATTGCATAATTTTCTCTCTATGATGAAGATATTTTTTTCTTGGCACTGGCAAAACAATAACTCGTATGAGGGTGTTTCGTCATGTCTTTGGTAGATTTTTCTTCTCTCTTAGGTGACAAAAAACCCTCATGTGAGGGTTTTTTGGTTCTTTTTGGGGGATGTCCATGAATGACTTTGAGAGAGAAGAGAGAGTCAGAGAGCTTAAACTCAAAAGGCTGGTTGCAAATCTTGAGAATTCTCAGGAAGAAAGAGATCAGGCAAATGCCGAGCTCGAAAAGATAAACGAACGAAAGAGAAGGCGTGCAGAAAAACGAAAACCGGGATGGTAATCGTAATTCGGGAAAGGACTCCTTTCCCGTTTTTTTTCTTGCCATCATGAGGCATTCCAGGTACAGTGGAAGAAGATTATTTGGTTCATAATTTTTTGTATGCGAGAAGATATTATTGAAAAGAGAAAAGATAAAGTTCATTTTTTCAAAAATTCCGGAATCGATCCGTATCCAGAAACGACCGGGCGCGATCGAAGTATCGATGAAGTGCAACAAAATTTTGAAGCTCTCTTGGCGAAAGAAGAAAACGTAATTGTGGTGGGGCGCGTGAGATCCCTTCGTGTTATGGGAAAAATTGCTTTTGCTCATATCGAAGATGAGAGTGGAAAGATACAAGCCTTTTTTGAAAAAAATATGCTTGGAGAGGATTTCCAACTTTTTGCGAAGGGATGTGATTTGGGAGATTTTACAGAAGTTTCAGGAACGGTTTTTTTGACGAAAAAAGATGAACGAACCATAAAGGTTTCTTCGTGGAAGATGCTTTCAAAATCACTCCGTCCTATTCCAACAGAACACTTCGGTATGAATGATGAAGAAGAGCTTCTCAGGAAGCGCTACCTTGACCTTATGGTTCACCCTGATACCCAAGAACTTTTCCGTAAGAAAAATATCTTTTGGCAAACGGTCCGAACTTTTCTTTCTCGCCAAGGTTTTCTTGAAGTGCAAACACCTGTTTTGGAACATATTCCCGGAGGGGCGGAAGCAGAACCTTTCACAACACATTACAATGCTTTGGATGAAGATCTCTATTTACGAATCTCTCTAGAGTTGGCGCTTAAGCGATTGCTTGTGGGAGGATATGAAAAAGTATTTGAGATTGGGCGAGTTTTTCGTAACGAAGGTATCAGTCGTGAACACTTACAAGAATTCGATCACATAGAGTTTTATTGGGCGTATGCAAATCGTGAAGATGGTATGCAAATGGTAGAAACAATGTATAAAGAAATTGTTCAGGCGGTTTGTGGTTCTATGAAAACTCAATATGACGGACAGGAAATCAGTTGGGGAGGAGCATGGGAACGCGTGGATTTTTATGAAGCATTTCTGAAAGAAACAGGAATAGATCTTTCGAAAAATAGTACCGTTTCCGAGCTTCGTGCTAAGGCAGAAGAACTTAAGATTGCTTATGATAAGACTGCTGGAAAGGGGAGACTTATTGATACGATTTATAAAAAAACGGTTCGACCAAAACTTATTCAACCTTGTCTTCTTGTGGGGCATCCTGTAGAAGTTTCTCCCTTGGCAAAAATCGATCCCGATAATCCAGGAAGAACGCTTAGATTCCAGCCGATTGCTGTGGGATCGGAATTGGGAAATGGTTTCGCAGAACTCAATGACCCACAAGATCAACGGGCTCGATTTGAAGAGCAAATGAAGCTTCGCGAAGAAGGTGATGCTGAAGCACAAATGATTGATGAAGATTTTCTTGAAGCACTTGAATATGGCATGCCCCCTGCATTTGGATTTGGTATGAGTGAACGATTTTTTGCTATTCTCATGAACCGTTCTATTCGTGAAACCGTTATCTTTCCTCCCGTGAGAGAAAAAGAATAGTTTGTGTACAGAAAAGATATGGAAAATACTTCTGTAGAGCTTGCGAAAAAAAGTCAGAAATCTGTCATGCGAAAACTCCTCGAGTTATATGCGCATGATTTTTCTGAATTCGATGGTCTGGATATCAATGAATATGGAGAATATGGATATCCGTATCTTGATTGTTACTGGAATGAGAAAGGGAGATTTCCTTATCTCTTTTTTGTGAACGAAAACATTGCCGGTTTTGGACTTATTCGAATCGATGAAGAGGGATATTTTTCTGTCGCTGAGTTTTTTATTCTTAGGAAATATCGCAAGCTCGGTTACGGAGAGTTTTACGCAAAAATGCTTTTTAAAAAGCACGAGGGAAACTGGCGAGTATCTGTACTTGACTGCAATCAGCCCGCAATCCATTTTTGGAAAAAAGTGATTGTGGATTTCTCAGGAGGGGAGTATCATGTGGCAAAAATGAAAGATTGGGATGGACCAGTATTTGAATTTAAGAACGGTAATTGACATGAAAACCGTACTGATCTTTGGAACATTTGATGGTATTCATGAAGGGCATAGGGATATGTTTCGTCAGGCGCGAATGCATGGAGAAAGGCTTTGTGTTGTCGTAGCAAGAGATGTGACGGTGGAGAAAGTAAAGGGACGAGAGCCTTTTGAAAATGAGAATATTCGAATGAAAGAGCTTGAAAAGGAATCACTTGTTGATGAAGTGGTATTAGGGAGTTTAACGGATTACAGAGAGCCTATATTCACCATAGCTCCTGACATTATTTGTCTTGGATATGATCAATCGGCTTTTATAGAAAAACTTCAAGAAGAGGAATTTCGCTCGATAGAGATTATTCGCCTCACTTCGTATAAACCGCATATTTTCAAATCATCTAAACGTACTAAGAAGAAAATGCGACAAGATATGCAAACATGCCTTGTTGCTATAAAAGAAGAAGAGAGAAAAAGAGAAAGGAAGAATATTATAGAAAAACTTCTTTCCAATCAGACGATTCAACAATCGAAATCACTTCTTGTCTATAGTGCACTGCCCCATGAAGTTGATCTTTCTGAGGCAATAGCTCTGTGGCGAGGAGAGGGAAAAATACTTCTTTTTCCGAATGTTCAGGAGGGTAAAATAGTTCCTGTTGTATGGGAAGAGGGTATGGGGATGATAAAAGAAAACGGCATTCCTTGTCTTGTGGGAGGGGTGGAATATAGGGGAAAAAATATCGATGTAGCTCTTGTTCCGAGTGTGGCAATAGACAAAGACGGGTGGCGATTGGGAAGAGGAGGTGGATACTATGATCGTTTTTTGAAAACAACGACTGTATCCTATACGATCGCGCCCATTTTGAGTAAGCAGTGGGTAAATCGTGTACCACGGGAAGTTCACGACGTTCGTATTGATCATGTGATTTGTGGAGAATAAAATATATGAATAGTTATAACGAAATAAAAAAATCACTCCAGGAACACAATGGAACTCCAGAAAAAGTAAAGATTCTTTCGAGTTTTTTCAAGACGGGTAAGGGTGAATATGGAGAAGGAGATCAATTTTTGGGTGTAACAGTTCCCGATCAAAGAAAGATTGCCAAACAATTTTTCAAAAAAGTGACTTTTGATGATATCGAAAAACTTCTCTCGAGCAAATGGCATGAACATCGTCTTACGGGACTTTTTTTGCTTGTGTATCGCTATGAAAAAGCGGATGAAAAAGAAAAGAAAGAAATTTACACTTTTTACCTTGAGCATTTAGAGGCAGTCAATAATTGGGACCTTGTCGATACGACGACGCCAAATATTGTCGGTGCGTATATGTGTGAGCACGAGGAAGAAAAAAAGAAACTCAAAAAATGGGCGAAGTCTCAAAATCTTTGGGAACGACGTATTGCTGTGTTGGCAACTTATGCTTGTATAAAAAAGGGTGAATATAACGATACGATAAAACTCGCTGAAATGCTTCTCCGAGATTATCACGATCTCATTCATAAGGCTGTCGGCTGGATGCTTCGAGAAGTCGGAAAGAAGGATGAAAAAATTCTCTGTAATTTCTTAGACAAGTACGCGCATGAAATGCCACGCACGATGCTTCGTTACGCTATTGAGAGGCTAGAAGAAAAGATGCGAAAGCATTATTTATCTCGTAAGGTGTGAAAGGGCTTTCTCTAAAAAGTCCTTTACGTATGGATGGAGCGTTTTTTGTACTTCTGGGTATGTTTTTTCGGTAATAATGAAAGGTTCCTCGTGAACGTCATCGAGATTGAGAGATCCTTTGCCTTGAGCGAAATAGGTTAGGTTGAATGTATCCGTTCCTTTGCCATGTCCAAATGGATCTGTGGAAAAATAGGTTCGCCCACAGCCAAGCTCAATAATATTTTCGAGCTCGAGATGTGCTTCTGCCCAAGTTTTTTCTCGCAAGGAGAGTTCAGTAGGGATTCCTCTTTGCACTCGTCCTCCGATGGGCCAGAGCTCGTCCATTCCTGGGTGATTTTTTCTTTTTACGAGAAGCAATCCCCCTTCATATTGAATAAAAACATCATGACAGAAAATAACGAGACTCTCGTGTGCTTTGGTATAGTCCGCTATGTTCATAAAAGGCGCTTTGAGGGCGTCGATAGGAACACTCCCATTCTCGATAGTATATTCTTCCATAGAAAATTTTTTAAAAAGTATACGTGCCAGTATAACACGTTTTCTGCATCATTGGTGATCTTTTTTGTGAAAGATGTTACAAAACTCAAGAAAGCTATTTTTTATTCTCAGAGCTATTTGAGATAATAGAGAAGAAAAGAATGTGCTATGGTATAAAGGGACTGTTGCCAAGCTCCGTTTTCTACTGCAATATTTCAAATTTTCACTTGGTTATTGATCAAAATTTAACGAAACCTGCCTGCCGGTAGGCAAGGTATCCAGATATTCCTTATACATTTTTACAATTTTCGTGAAAAAATTTGAAAATTTCGTAACGTGCATGAGTTCGGCAACAGTCCCATAAAAGTAATGAGGAAAGCTATGAAAATCTTTGTACGCGTAAAAACAAACACGAAAAAGGATTACGTCGAGAGAAAGGATAAAAATCACTTTGTGGTTTGGGTTAAGGCTGAGCCAAAAGAAGGAAAGGCAAATAAAGCCGTCCTACATAATCTCTCAAAATTTTTCTCTATTCCCAAATCGTATATTTCCTTTCGATCAGGGCTGTCGAGTCGCGAAAAGGTATTTGATATTTTAATTGATGAGGATGAAGTATAATGAAACTTGGGAGTGATTATATTATGGAAACTGAGAGAATAAGAATATTTTTGTATGCAAAATAGAAATTTTCAAAAAATAGAAATTTTTTTCTCTGATACAAAGGATGGAAATATGGCGTTTCATATTGGGGATGAAAAGGAAAAGGTTCTTCAAAGCAGAGAACATTTATTTGAAAATGTTCAGATAGATTTGCGTAAAGCTATCTTTGCTCAACAAACACACAGCGATCATATTCAAATCGTTACCCAAAAAGACGCTGGTCGTGGGACAAAAGACCACAAAAATGCTTTCGAGGACACAGATGCTTTTATAACTTCAGATACAGACATTGTTCTTTGTGTGCAGGTAGCAGACTGTGTTCCCGTAGCTTTGTGGGACTCGAAGAAGAAAATTATCGCATCTGTTCACGCTGGGTGGCGAGGAATGGAAAAGAAAATTATCAAAAAAACGGTTGAACGAATGATTCGTTTGGGATCTTTTGGAGAAGATATTCATGCATGGATAGGTCCTTCGGCGGGACCCTGTTGTTTTGAGGTAGGACCGGAAGTGCGTGAAAAGTTTGTACATGTTCGTGGGAAATGCGTTGACCTTTGGTCGGAAGCTGTAGATCAAATGGGAGAATTCGGTATTGATGAAAAGAATATTCAGGTGGAAAGGAAATGTACAATATGTAATGATCGATATTTCTCCTATCGTCGAGATGGCGAAAATGCTGGGAGAATGATTATGGGTATTGCTCGTGGTTCAAAAAACATGGTAGGGTAGTGTTGTATCAATCTATGTTGTGGATTATGAGAGAGAATAAAAATAGATAACAGGCGCTTATGAAACTTCTTGCTGAAATTCGAGAATCTGATCTCGAGGGTATATCACCATCACCTCACGTCGAGCAATATCGCGTACGTCGTGCTGTTCGCGCTATTATTTTTGATGAAGAAGGAAATACTGTTCTTTCTCATGTCGCGAAGGGGGATTATTGGAAAATTCCCGGCGGGGGTATCGAAGAAGGAGAAAGTATTGAGGAGGCATTAGAGCGGGAAGCTATGGAAGAAGCTGGGGTGGAGATTGAAATAGGCGATCCTATTGGTGTGATTATCGAGTATCGCGATGCGTGGGAACAATTACAAATATCGTATTGTTATCATGCTCGTGTTGTTGGAGAAAAAAAGGTTCCAGAATATGATGAAGGTGAAAGGGAAAAAAGGTTTTCATCACATTGGATGCCGTACCAAGAAGCATTGAAATATTGTAATGTCAATGTATCGGACAAAATATATGAAGCAAAATTCATGCAAACTCGCGATGGGATATTTATGAGAAATATACAGTTGTAATGCAAATTTTTTTTCATTGGCCAAATATTTAGATATATGAAATCATTTCTTTCTACTTATAAAAAAAGTGTATGGATGCCATCTTGTTTTCTTGTGGGAATGTTCTTTTTGCAGGCGTACTTTCCCGTAATCGTATCGTCCCTGTTTGGACCATTGCAATCTGATGTTTTCAAAAATATATATATTATTTTTCTTGCGATTGCACAGTCATTAATACTTATAGGGATAATTGGAGCGATATATGCTGGGGTATATCAAATAAAACAAGGAAGAAAGATGCTGGGATGGTGGAATGTGTGTATCGGACTCCTTCCTGTGGTATTAATAATATCGATTGTTTTTACTTTTATAATTTCACCTCCAGGTATGTGGAGTGTAAACGGATAATGACTATGCAAACAGAATACGAAGCAACTTTTGGTAATGTAAATAAAAAAGATGTTCGGAATCAATTACGTTTAGTAGGTGGAGTGCTTGAGCGAGCAGAATATTTGCAAAAACGCATAAATTTTTCATTGCCCAAGGAGAGTTCCTATTACGAGACTGGCTGGATGCGTGTTCGTGATGAGGGTGATAAAGTGACGATGAGTATCAAGGCTGTAGCGGATAAGGATGTCATAGAAAGTCAAAAAGAAATATGTCTTGTGGTTGATAATTTTCAAATGGCTCGTGATTTTGCTCTTTCCTTGGGGTGCCAAGAAAAGTCGTATCAAGAATCAAAACGGGAGCTGTGGATGTTGGGTGATGTAGAAATTTGTATTGATGAGTGGCCATGGCTTGAGCCGTTTGTAGAGATAGAGAGTACCTCCGAGGAAAAAGTAAGGGAAGTTCCTGAGCAATTGGGCTTTGATTGGAAGGAGGCACTTTTTGGTGCTGTGGATATGCAGTATGAGAAAAAATATGGTGTATCTAAACGTGTAATCAATAATGAAACCCCTCGATTTGTTTTTGGTGAACCATGTCCCTTTCTTAAAGATAATTCCTAGAGAGCAAGAAGTATATATGATATCCCACCTTTTTTTTGATTTTGATGGAGTTTTGCATAATACCTTTGATGTGCATCTTCAAGGTTTACGGGATTATTCTGGAAAAGATCTCACTGAGCAAGAATATCGAGATCTTCATAATGGGAATTTTTTCAATCATAATCAAGGAAAGCTTAAAGACCTCGATTGGTTGGGTTATAGAGAATATATGAGAAGTCACATGGCAGAACTTACTATGGGAGAACAAATGAAAGGTGCCGTGGAGTCTCTTGGAAAAAAATATTCTTTTGCTATGGTGAGCTCTTCGGGAGAAAAAATGCTCCATGCTTACTTGGAAAAGAATAAGATACAAAATCTTTTCCAAGATATCTTAGGGGCAGAATTTCATCATTCCAAAGAAGAGAAGTTTAAGTATCTTTTTAAAAAATATGAAATCGATTCATCATCAGTATTGTTTATTACGGACACACTTGGAGATATTTTGGAAGCCAATGCCGTTGGTATGAAGACAATCGCCGTTACATTTGGATTTCATGACCGAGAGACGTTGGCAAAAGGCGATCCAAAAGCGATTGTAGAGAGTCCGGAAGAATTATTGGAGAGTGTACTTGCGTTGCCTAGCTTATAACTTTGCGCGTTATTGAATTTTTTTACAATGGAAGGTATGAAATGGATAGTAAAAATAATTGTTATCTTCTTTGTAACATTTGTCATATTTTTTATATGGCAAATGTTTCGGATGCTAGTATGCTTTGATAGTTACCCAAGCGAAGGATCTTTCTTTTGTCGATATAGGTTCTATACATGGCTCGAGGCCTTCTTTTGTCTCAGTTTCGTTCTTGTTAGTTGGTTTGTTGTTAAAAAAATAGGAACAAGTCGTGAGAAGATTTAGTTTTTTATGGAGGAGTAAAATATGTCTGAAGATAAAGTTCGAGTCGGCGTGGGGGTAATTGTGGTTCGTGATGGGAAGGTACTTCTAGGACTCCGAAAGAGTGAACATGGAAAGGGTGTATGGGGATTTCCTGGGGGACATTTGGAATATGGAGAATCACCCGAAGAGTGTGCATCTCGAGAGCTCGAAGAAGAAACAGGGATGTTTGTTGATCCAAGATACGTACGAAGAGGCCCATATACGAATGATGTTTTTGAAGAGGCCCGAAAACATTATGTAACGATATTCGTAACTTGCCATATAAAAGAGGGTGTATGTCCTAGGGTGTGTGAGCCAGATAAATGTGAACGATGGGAATGGTTTTCGTGGGATGAGATGCCGGAAAACCTCTTTTTACCCATTGTTCATTTGCGAGAAGAGGGATATACTCCAATATAGAAAGAGTCATAATGGTAGATATATGATTGACGAGTCTTCATTTGAATCATTTTCCACAGAAAGAACAAATTCTCTTACTGAAGAAGAAAAGAGAATACTTTTACATGAGATAGAGAATGCAAGAATAGTGGGAATGCCACTAGCAGATGAGGTTATGAATCTTATTCCTTCTCAATATCAAGCACTTTTTCATCCTGTAGCTGATATGAGAGAAAAGCGATTGCGACGGAACAAGCTAATCGTGCGTCTTGAGGATGAATTATCCAAAGATGAGAGAATATGGTTTGAAATAGCAATAAAATTTCTAGAAAAATATACAATGTGATAACAAGAAAAAAGATAATATTTGAGAATTGCTCTTATGCTAGACATTCAATATATCCGAGATAATACCGGAAATGTTCGAGAAGCTGCAAAGAATAAAAAGGCTCATGTTGATATTGATGAGCTTTTGGACGTGGATGGGCAAAGACGATTACTACTTCAAGAAGTAGAGATTTTGAGGGCGAAAAAAAATGAAGTGAATACCGAAATTACAAAAGCGTCCAATGGTAAAGAGAGAAAAGAAACTATCGAGAAAGGAAGGGATATCAAAAGAGAGCTTGAAGAAAAGGAGCCGTTACTCAAAGATCTCGAGAGTCGTTATATTGAGCTTATGTATCTTGTCCCGAATGTGCCGAGTGAGGACACGCCTATCGGAAAAGATGAAGATGAAAATGTTGTTGTGAGATCATGGGGAGAAAAGCCGAAATTCTCCTTTAAACCAAAAGAGCATTTCGATATTGCTGAGAACTTAGACCTCATGGATAGTGAGCGAGCGGTAAAGGTAAGCGGTTCGAGATTTCTCTACCTCAAGGGCGATCTCGTTATGCTCGAATGGGCGATGATGATGTTTGGGCTTCAGACATTGACCAATGAAATAATTCTCAAACACATCGCTGATGATGCAGGATTGGAAGTGAACACAAAACCCTTTGTTCCTGTTTTGCCACCAGTGATGATTCGTCCTGATATGCATCGACGCATGGGACGGCTCGATCCGGAGGAAATGTATATGCTCGAGCGAGATGAACTTTCTCTTATTGGAAGCGCAGAACATACTCTTGGCTCTATGTATGCTGATGAAATCTTGGATGAAAAAGAACTTCCTCTTCGTATGGTAGGATTTTCGAGCGCTTTCCGAAGAGAAGCGGGATCGTATGGAAAAGATATGAAGGGAATGCTTCGACTCCATCAATTCAACAAGCTTGAAATGGAAACATTTACGCTTCCTGAGCATTCACGAGCTGAACAAGATTTTATTGTAGCGATTCAAGAATATCTCATGC
>Ga0207419_1002931_pt1 | contig 10645 bp, 4 predicted proteins | sample ElkSloMetagenome_4_FD_184723 | JGI IMG/M metagenome (GOLD analysis project Ga0207419, IMG submission 184723) | Hot spring microbial communities from Elkhorn Slough, Monterey Bay, USA - MD2A (version 2) | ecosystem: Environmental > Aquatic > Marine > Intertidal zone > Estuary: Microbial mat ... | reverse complement strand
CGTAGATAAAATTTGAAATCTTGGAATTTGGAATCTTGGAATCGCTCCACTTTCCAATTTGGAATTTAGGCAGATCTGACTCAGCACCCTTACTCATTAAAAGAATTCCACAGGGTCGTAGATAAAATTTGAAATCTTGGAATTTGGAATCTTGGAATCGCTATACTTTCCAATTTGGAATTTTGGCAAATCTGACTCACTAAAGGAATTCCACAGGGTCGCAGGTTAAATTTGGAATTTTGAATCTTCGAATCACTCCACTTTCCAGATTGAGTTTCGAGCAACTTCGGACCCAGTCCTCGTCTTCGTCCTGAAATACTAGCTGTAACGCAAAGGCGCTTTGCTTAATTACGAATGACAATGCTTTCAATCCTTCAATATTTTAATTACGAATCCAGTAATTAGTTTCTCGAATTAATTGAAGGATCCGTAATTGAAGGATTCAAAGATTTAAATTCCTTCTCCTTCTCTTTTTATCTCCTTCTATCCTTCTCTGCTTTTACTTAATTTTAGCCTTCTCAAATACACCTAGAAAGATGATCAAAGACCAAAAAATCCACCAACTCATCCAAGACGAAACCGACCGCCAAAAACGGGGGATCGAACTGATTGCTTCCGAAAATTACGCGAGTGAATCCGTGATGGAGGCGATGGGTTCGGTGCTGACCAACAAATATGCGGAAGGCCTGCCGGGTAAACGCTACTACGGGGGTTGTGAAGTGGTGGATCAGGTGGAACAATTGGCTATTGATCGCCTAAAAGAACTTTTCAATGCGGAATGGGCCAATGTGCAGCCGCATTCGGGAGCTACCGCCAATGCGGCGGTGATGCTGGCTTGCCTCAAGCCGGGGGACGCCATTCTGGGCTTTGATCTTTCCCATGGCGGACACCTCACCCACGGTTCTCCGGTGAACTTCTCCGGAAAACTCTACCAACCGCATTTCTACGGCGTAGAAAAAGAAAGCGGCTTGATCGATTATGATAAGGTAGAAGCAAAAGCCAAAGAGGTGCTACCCAGAATGATCATCTGCGGAGCCTCGGCCTACGCCCGCGATTGGGACTATGCGCGTTTGCGCGCCATTGCCGATGAAGTGGGTGCCCTGCTATTGGCCGACATCTCCCACCCTGCCGGATTAATTGCCAAGGGAATTCTAAATGATCCTCTGCCCTTCTGCCATATCGTGACCTCTACCACGCATAAAACCCTTCGCGGACCGAGAGGGGGAATCATCATGATGGGGAAAGACTTTGAAAATCCCTGGGGCATTAAAACGCCGAAAGGTCAAGTGCGAATGATGTCCTCTTTACTTGATTCGGGCGTATTCCCGGGTACCATTGGCGGACCATTGGAACACGTGATCGCAGCCAAAGCGGTGGCTTTCGGAGAAGCGCTTACAGACGACTTTATGGATTATCAGTTGCAGGTGGTCAAGAATGCCAAACTCATGGGCGAGGAGCTGGTAAAACGAGGTTATCAGGTGATTTCTGGAGGTACCGATAACCATTGTCTATTGATCGACTTGAGGAATAAGGACTTGAGCGGCAAGGCAGCGGAGAAATTGTTGGGCTTGGTCGACATTACCGTAAACAAGAACATGGTGCCTTTTGATGATAAGTCGCCTTTTGTGACTTCGGGGATTCGCATCGGTTCGCCGGCGATCACATCGCGTGGATTGAATGAAGAGCATATTGTGAAAGTGGTGGATCTGATGGATCGGGCCTTGAGTACCGCTGAAGATGATGAAGCGGGATTGAGTGCGATCCGCAAGGAAGTGAATGAAATGATGGTTGACTTTCCGTTATTTCCGAATACCTGAGGCTTAATTACGAATCCTTCAATTGGGAATCCATCAATTACGAATCCTCCAATTACGAATCCTTCAATTGGGAATCGTTTAATTACGAATCCTTCAATTACGAATTCTTTAATTTTTTCGTAACCGAATATTATCAGGTTGTAGCATAGAAAATTGTGTTGTACCTTCTTGTAATGAAAAGGAATAACCCATTATTGACAAAGAGCTTTGATTTCGGTGTAATGGCTTCTAAAGTTGCTATGCAAATTAGGAAGGAACATAAAGAATTTGATCTAAGCAGACAACTACTTAGAGCATCAACTTCAGTAGGTGCAAATGCAGAAGAAGCTATGGGAGGTCAGAGTAGTAGAGATTTCTATCATAAGTTGACCATAGCTTACAAGGAAGCCAGGGAAAGTCATTATTTTATTCGGATTCTATTTGCTCTAAAACTCGTCGATCAGCCAACAAAAGATGAACTTATTTCTAAAGCAGAAGAGCTATTGAGAATAATTGGAAGCATTCAAACTACTATGAGAAAGAAGCAAGGAATAAAATTCGGCAAGCATTAGTCTTAAAGAATTCTCAATTAAATCGTTGAAGGATTCGTAATTGAAGTATTGAAGGATTAAAAAAGCCTATTCAACAATCAGCTTCTGAATAGATACCTCATTCTCATCCATCAGCCTTACCTGATATAGTCCTGACGAAAGACCAGAAAGATCGATCTGAGTGGGCTGATTAGGTTGAATTCTTCCTTCTTGGACAAGCTGTCCTAAAGGTGAAATCAATTGATAATTGGCAGATTCTGAAGCATTGTACTGCAGATACACCACTTCCCTTGCCGGGTTCGGATAGATGCTCAAGTCCTCTTGCCCTTGCTCAAAGCTCTCCACTGAGACCGGCGCCCGATCGATAATCACCACATCGTCGATGGCGATGTCTGACTGGAAATTGGAGCCTACCTCGGCCCTGAAGATCAACTTTACGTTGCCTTTATAAGGGCTAAGATCTACCGTGCGTAGGTTCCATGAAGAACCCTGATTTCCGGAGATCACCGGCATGATGTCACGGATCTCTACTCCATTGATATTGATGTCCAAATGAAGGTCGCCCATTGTTGCGCCAAGCATATGGAAATAAAACTCCAACTCTGGCTGGTTCAAATTACTGAGGTCGAGGCATTTACTGAATAAATTCGCCGTACGCCTAAAAAAGCCGGTGGCTTCTAAGTAGATGTAATTGCCCGTGCCGCTGGTATGATCGGCAGTCGGACCGGTAGAACTGGAGACCGTGCCTCCGGTATTCACACGCCAATCGTGATCGTCTCCGGCGGGGTCATTAGACCAGCCGTCCACGATACGACCGGGATTACCTACCCCGAAATTGTCAAAGTCGGTGGTGTCTGGAAACGCATTATTCAAAGCAGAAGTGTTGATACGGTAATTCCGTATGCTATCGTTCGATAGATTTTGATCGCCTGGAAGCTCGGTCCAGAATTCAAAATTGTACGTCCCTACCGTGCCCATATTCACCGTCTGCTGAAAGGTAAATCGTACGGTGTCATCCTGCTGCACGCTTAAAAAAGCAGTATCTCTAACCAAATTGCCGTTAAATGTATAGGCCAAGGGAAGGGTATCCTGAGTATCTGCACCTGAATTTGCGATCTCGACGGTTACGAATTGATTCGCAGAACCGATGCAGGCTGCGGCGGAGGGAGAAAAAACACCGGCCAGGCCAATGTCATCATTGAGCGGCTCGATGATCGCCACATCATCAATGGCAATATCCGAGCGAAAGCCACTGCCCATTTCCGCTCGAAAGCGCAGTTTAATGGCATTCCCTGCGTATGCAGATAGATCTACCGATCTGAGGTTCCAGTTGGAGCCCTGGTCTCCTGAGATCACCGGCATGATGTCCAAGACCCACTGTCCGCCGAAATAGACGTCCAAGTGCAGATCACCCATTTGGGTTTGAAATTGATCCCACATGTGGTAGTAAAATTCCAGGCGTGGATTGCTAAGGGCACTGAAATCGTAACATGGCGTATTCAGAATAGCGGTGGTATTGGCAAATCCGGTAGCCTCGGCATAAAGGTAATTGGCATCTCCCGGGCTATGATCTGCCGTAGGACCGGTACCAGCGGATCTGGCAGATCTATCAAACACCCACCAATCGTGTGTTTCGGTGAGGTCGTTCACCCAGCTGTTCGCCAAAGTGCCCCCCGTAGTCAATCCATTACCCGGAGTAAAAGTGGCAAAGGTCTCGAGGTAATTGTAACGTGACACCACACTACCTACACAGGGAGGTGGTGGATTGGAGATCACCTCAAACTGGGTGCAGGAATTTGCCGAAGGAAATGCACCCACATTGGCACAAGTGGTATTATCTGTGGCTTCAATGGTATAACAAATCGTATCGCCGATACTGGCCGCCGGCAAGGTTCCGCGCCAATTGTTTCCAGAAGTATTACTCATGCTCACCGGAGTCTGAGCCACACCGTTTAAGGTGTAGTTGATGGTGGCAGAAGCCACTCCGCTGGCGTCGGTAATGTCAGCGTTGATGGGGTATGGTCCTCTGAAGGCGGTGGTGCCTTGGTAAGTTGGAGGTGTCGGACCGATACTCGGTGGGATCAATTCACAGGGTGCCCCAATGATCGAGATCTCATCCAATAACCAACCGTAATTGTTCACTGCTCCGTTGTTATCGGCATCGATCAAGACAAACCTCACCTTTACTTGGGTGTTACCACCGCTAGCCGAAAGATCGAAACTTTCCGTTTGCCACCAGCTATTGGTTGGAGTGGCGTTCACATTGGCCGGATCCCACAAAATATAAGAGACAGAAGAAAAACTGTTGTTTACAAAACTTCCGCTGCCGGTATATTCGGTGGTAGTGAGGGTGGTCCAAGTCCCTCCGTTATTGATGCTGTATTGAATTTGCGCCCGATCGAAAAAATCGATCTTACAGATCTGATCAAAACGCATGCTGACACTGGAAAATCCCACCGTATTGAAAGCAGAGGTTTCCAAATAGAGGGTATCGCTCAATTTCACTTCCGCACTGTCTGATCGTAGGCCGGCCGATTGGAAATTGGTATTCAACGCCCAGGCTGAATTGTTGGTTCCACTTTCAGAACTGGAGGTTAAACCGATGCTTGCTCCTTCAAAATCTTCCGTGAAAAGCGTCGTTTGGGCGTTTGCCTGGGAGGCAAAAACCATGGCGCACAAAATTATTAAGTAGCCCAGATGAGCTGTTTTCATTACTGATTTAAACGCAGAAATTTGACCGAAGCCAAATTCCTGCACTTTACTGTATGTATATTCTCGAATCATTATTTATTGATTACCATCTTTCTCGTATAGTTCTTCCCATCAATGTTGAAGGTGTAGAAATAGATGCCTTGGGCATAATTGCTCACGTCCAACTCCATATTGCCCACACCTTGATTCATCTTGGTGATCGCTTGCTCAAACATGAGCTGTCCGGTTAAATTCACCACCCTTAGACCTACTTCAGAAGATTGAGGTAAGAAGTAAGGGATGCTGGTTGACAATTCAGCCGGGTTGGGCACATTCTGTCCCACATACACCTGATCTTCGGCAATCTCACCGAATTGATCTTCTAAACCTACCGGAGCACAAATATCCGGGTCGATGGTTTCCAGGCAGAAATTGTCGATCGCAAAACCTTCATCAGTCACCGTGGCATCCGATTCAAACCTAAAGTGGAATACGGCGAAGTATTGGTTTGAATTTCCAATAAATTCGATAGGAGGTACGTCAGGATTCGTGCTAATTCCGAAAGGATTGGTAATGCTATTGGCAAAACCTCCAAAAACATTTTCTGAGAATATCCATCCATTGGAGTTTCCGGTCCAACCACTGTTTAGCGCGTTGTTTGGAATGGCTTTGATGTTATTGGCATTGTGCCAATTCTTTTGAAAAGAGCCCGTCATGGCTAGGGACGTGTCGTCAATGATCACTGAATCCCTTTCATCGTAAAAGATGGTGCTCCAGCCCCTTCCACGGTTAGCTGAAACCTGGAATTGGGCTCCATCGTTAAACTGATCGCGAATCACGTAGTTGCTCCAGAAGCTCACTTTGTAACAGGAATCCATGCTTATTCTGAAGAAAGGCGACAACAAGCCGGCACTGTCCACGTTTCGGTAATTGGCCGAATCTCTGGTCATCCATACTTTGTTTCCTGATATTGCAGAGTTGATCAGATTCTTCCGAGGCGTTACTCGAACAAAAGTTTCTTCTCCATCTTGGTTTTGAGCAATGTTACCCGAATTTGGATAGGGGTTGTACGAGACCCACTTGATCTGAGCGGTATCTTCAAAAGTGGTGCAATATCCTCGCCCGTCACTGATTACATTTCCATTGGAGTCCAATTGCGAAATCGTGCTCACCACGGAGGTATCGATCACCGTAAAGACCTTGATCAAGGTATCGTTCTCAGGTAACAGGTCGGGCAATCCATTCGGATTGTTTACCCAAGCCATGATCGTATGTTCTCCAGGCTTTAAGGTATCCGGATCAAAGGAGGTGATTCGTCTTCTGGTATATTGCAACCCACCGTCCAATGGCGGATTGATCACGTCGTTGATCACTTGCCTTTTTACTTGAACCGGACCTCGGTCAATTTGAAGACCCACATCAATGAAGTTGATACTATCCAAGCCATCGTTTCTCCATCGCACGTCGTAGGTGTACAGGTCTTCCACCGGAAGGGGAAAATTATTGGTCAAGATAATATCCAGGAGTTCTGCAGAACGCTCGGGCGGACAGTTCCAATCAAACAATTTTGGTGGAGAGGCACCGCCCAGTTCGGAGTCTACAAAGACGGTGTCGTTCTCTCCGTCAAATGCAATGAAAGAGTATCTTGAAATGGCGGTGTCTGCATCCCCTAAGTTGAAGCGCACCTGTGATCCGTCTTTGATACAAATATTTACTCGGTTCGTATCCGCAGGATCAAATTCACGATAATCATCGGTGATCACATATTTATCATTACCATTGGTAATGTCAAATCTCCAAAAAGACGAGTCGAGGGCTGTTGTTCGTCGCGTCCAGAAGTTCGTGATGGCTTCGAACACGAAACTACATCCTTCAATATTTTCTACTTCTTGCCAGAGGGTATCGTTAGCGATGCAATTATCACCAGCTGCGTTGACTACAGTAGCCACGCGATAGTAGCCAAATTGTGACATGTCGAAACGAGGACCTGAAGTAAAAATATGAATAGTGTCCCTAGGATCGATGGTGCGATTGATGGTTTCTGTGGCGATCTGGCGCTGGTTAGGCCCCGGACCATCAACAATGTAGGTAATATCAAAAGAATTAACGGCTACTGCACCGCGATTTTTGATCACTGCTCTGAAGGGCTGCGTAGGCGTTAAATCGCATTTTGTTAGGGGTCTGAGTATGTATTGTGACTCCAGATCCACCCCTCTTTGATCATAAAGTAAGAAATTGTCGATGCTCATCCCTGCGCTTCCACCGGGCACTTCTTCTGCAAAGAAAATGAATCTAAATAACAACTCGGCTTGGTTTTCCAGTTCATCAGGCAGTAACAATTCAGATTCTACCCAATTGTTCCAATTGTTCTCCATGTGTCGTGTAGTATCTGATAAACAAAACTGTCCGCCGAAACCGCCGGCAGAAAGGAATGAATTGTACCAGCGTTTGCCGATCACTGTATCTCCCGGAACGGTATCTGCGGGATTGTCAAGATACTCCCAGCTGTCTCCACGATCTAGAGAATACTCAATAAAGACGCCATCCTTAGTAAGTTCCATAGCCCGGTTGTTCATGAAAGAGATGATCACCGAATCAGCTCCCCGAGTATCGTAGAATTGAGTGATCAATTGTTCTACACTTCCCGATCCGGAGTATCCTCTATTCAACAATACGTCCCATGAATTTGGCTCAGTGAAAGCTGAATTGGTACGGTCGAAATTGGGGGTTCCAATTTCCCATCTGTTGCTGAAGGTAGCTGTATCATTGGCCAATCCAACCCATAAGGTATCTTCATCAAAAAATTCTTTGGCACAGTCGATGGTTCTGTAATTCAGTCCTCTAGAATTCGCCTGAGTTTCGTTATTCGAGGCTACCTCATCGCGATAATAAGTGAGCCAGGCCCTTACCGTATATAGACCTAAAGGAGGCAAATAAGTGGTTCCAGGGATGGTGAAGGTAAAGTTGGTTCCCGGCTGAATGACATCATTTCTTCCAAAAGGACCTTGCGCCCCGGTGATAGACACGCCATTCGCATCTAATACTTCGTAGTATACATCAAAGGTATCAGATGGGATGGCCCCTACATTTTGAACGTTGATGGTTACCTCGTCAGGATCGCCTGCAGGCACGTACTGTCCTAAGATCACCCGGTCCATTCGAAGGTCGTGAATTGGTGCAGGGATGATCTTCACTGAATCAAACCCAATGTCAGAGTTTTCCGAAGCCGAGGCCGGACTGGCTCTGAACCTGAATTGAACGACCTTATTCTGGAATTGGAAAGTACCAAATTCATAAGGCAGCCAAATGTCTCCTTTGTTCCCGCCGATCGGAGGAATTACATCGTTGATGAATCTTCCGTCGGGGAAATTCGGCAGTACCGGCGTAGGATCAAACACATCCAGGTGAAGGGTGTCGCCCCCTACCCCATTCTGATTCAAGTAAAATCTCAACAAGTTGTTGGGTTCTTCAGAAAGATCGATACAAGGCGAGATCAAATAGGCTATACTGTCTCTGAAGCCGGTAGCCTCCAGGTAAAGGTACTTTCCACCGCCGGGTAGGTCATCAGACGGACCGGTATTCGGATAGTCGGGCCCTAGCCCGGTGCCCACGTAAAAATCGTGAAAATCGCCCTCTGCATTCACCCAGTTTTCGGCGAGTACACCTGAGGTACTTACTACGAAGTTTGGACCGTTAAAAGTTTGATAGTATGGGAAATTAAAGATCGGTTGCGTTCCGCATGATTTGGGCAAATTTCCCCTCACCTCAAAGGCCGTAAAACCGGAAGGTGGATCTTGGATGCTGTTGGTACACGGACTACCATCAATGGCTTCCAGACGCCAGTACACCGAATCACCCGGGGTGATCACGTCGGGACTATTCGTTAAGAAGTTAGTAAAAGCCGAAGGAATGTCTTTTTCGTAACGGGTAAACCCAAGAAAGTTCATGCTCAGGGTGTCTTTGAACACCAACGCCCTAGGGGCTGTCGACTGCGGGATTCCCGAGGTATCTCTTTTTATGTAATATTCGATAAAAGCCGAATCAATGGTAGAAGGATCTGAGATCGCGGCATTAAAGTCGTACGGTCCGAGCCAGTAGACTCGATCTTCATAACGACTCACGTAATTCACGGGTGGATCATCCAACACTAAATTAGGTGGCGATACATCCTGACAGTTTGCTCCACGAATGCAGAAATTATCTACCCACCAACGGTGCGTACCTATGGTTCCGGAAGGAGAAGAAGGATTATCGCGCAATCCAAGACGGATCTGCATGGTATCCGGAAAGACGCCGTTGTTATTTCGCGATTCTCGGTTGATAACCGGCCCCATCTCAAAGGTTTCAGTAACCCAGGCATTGACTGAGTTTAGCCTGTTGTATACAAAGAAAGAGTCGTTATTGGGCCATAGCGGCGAGGAGATTTTACTGAAGGCAAATGTGGGCAGGTAGAATGAACCAGTATGCACGCGCTCGTTGCTACCGAGGTTGTTGATCGATCCAGGCACTCTAAACCAAGGGCCGTTGTCAAAAGAGACTTCCACGATGGCTTCATCAAATTGCTCGATGTAGCATATTTGATCAAAAGTGACACTCACCTGGTCGAAATTGGCAATTTCAACCTTAGGCGATACCAAGTATGAAGTGGTTCGGTTACCTATGGTATCCGTTGCAGAAAATCCTGAACTCCCTTTTCGCACGATGGAATCTTTTTCGAATAGCACCAGTCCGGAGGCCGGCACCACCAATCGATCCATGAGAAAACCATTGATCCCCAGGCTGTCGAAGTCTTCACAAAAGAGTTCAGTAGTCTGAGAATAAGCCTTTTGATTAGGCAAAAAAGTAAATAAAGCAATAAATAATAACGGTAGTAGTAAAATCCTTCTCATAAGGGTATTGTTACGATAATATTAGAGGTTGGCTAATTTAATTAATAATCCGCTCTCATTGGCAATAATACCAATTTGCGATCACATCTTTTTCCATCCAGATTCAAGACGCCATTCGAATCGCATTAGTTGCATACTTTTCTGAAGCACGTCTAGATAAATATTACCTTTGATCCAGACCAAAAAGATAGTAAACCGATGAGTAATTTCAATGCCAATGATCCAGCCAATCGCAGCTGGTTAAACCCTTCTGAAGATTCTGACTTTTCCATCCAAAACATTCCATTTGGGATCATCAAAAAATCACAGGGTGATACCGTGGTGGCCTCCAGGATCGGAGAGTATGCGATCGACCTCAGCGCCATCCATGCAGCCGGACTTTTCAGCGAATTGGATTTTCAGGCCTCCGACTTCACCAGTCATTCCTTGAATGCCATGATGAAAAAAGGAAAAGCGGCTAGCCGAAAGCTTCGGAATCGTATCGCCCAACTTTTCTCCTCAGCTAATCGTGAGATCCAAGATCATGAAACACTAAAACAAAAGGTACTGATCCCGGAAGGAGCATATCAAAATTTAATGCCGGTTGAAATCGGAGATTACACCGACTTTTACTCGAGCATTGAACATGCCACCAATGTGGGCACCATGTTTCGGGATCCCGAAAATGCGCTTTTGCCCAACTGGAAATACATCCCCGTAGGTTATCACGGTAGAGCTT
>Ga0207419_1002930_pt1 | contig 10649 bp, 9 predicted proteins | sample ElkSloMetagenome_4_FD_184723 | JGI IMG/M metagenome (GOLD analysis project Ga0207419, IMG submission 184723) | Hot spring microbial communities from Elkhorn Slough, Monterey Bay, USA - MD2A (version 2) | ecosystem: Environmental > Aquatic > Marine > Intertidal zone > Estuary: Microbial mat ... | reverse complement strand
TTACTTGAAATTTTATTATAAAAACCTCTGGCGTGATATAAATTTCACTTAAAGATCGGATCATCCGCTACCCAGGTAAGATTTTCTCACATATTGCCGTTTTTCGCCCAATAAGACATCGTAATTTTAGATCACATTTTAAATTTAACATCCTTAATGAAAAAATTATTCTATCTATTCTTACCGGCATTAATTGTTTTGTGGTCATGTAACAAAGAAAATGCAAATCCTGAAACAGAAGAAAACGGAAAAATTTAATTAGCTGTAGCGAAAACTTCACCTGTTGAGCCGGGGAGTATACGGATTAATAATGATTTCAATTTGTTTTAAACCTATGTTCAAAAAAATTTACATAATTTTGTAATTTATTAGTAATGTTGCATAACAGTGCTCGCCATGTTACCCATTAGAACAGCTTCCCAGGTCGGGTCTTTTGCTTTATTGTCCACCTCTAAACCACGAAATTCATGATTTACATTAAACCACAACTGAATATGAAGTATTTCTTGAATATTTAACCGGATAATCTATTTTCTAATCGAATGGATTAATTAATGCTAAAATATGCTGTTCGATTCATGGAAGCATGGCAAGAAGAACCTTCGGGCAGCTTCTAGCTAGATTATCTACTTCCTTTTTAAAATCAATGCACTCGCCAGTGAAATAACCAGCCCCATAGGTAAAATTTCCATCAATGTAAAACCTATCCTTACCAAAGGTTTCTGGTAACTGGCTTGAAATTCCTCCATTTCAGTAATCTTTGCCTGCATTTCTGCGGTAGATAAATCACCTTGTTTTACCTGTTCGATACTCTGCTCGAAAAAACTATTCATAATTTCCGGATTTTGTTGGTAATAGATCATCCAGCCGATCACATACCATACAGAAGCGACAATGGTAATTGCCAAACCAACCAGAAAGGCCTTGCCAAAACTGATCTTTTGTTCAGGTTGCAAATTGCGATAGCTCCTCACGCCAAAATAAATCATGGTAAAAGCCAATATCATGGAAACATATCCCAGTATTTCTCCCATGGAAAAATCATTTTCTTCTATCCAGAAAGTGTGGGTTAACCAAAAGAATAGGGTAATAATAGCGGTGGCAATGGTGCCATAAATTAGTGCTGTTCGTATCATTGGTTTCATCGTGTTTTTGCCTGACAAATAAAGAACATACGGGGAAGAAAACAATCACCCAAAAGTACTATTTTCTTTGAAGATGAGGATTTGGTACTTTTGGGTGATTTAAATGATTTGCAGTTCCCGGGCTTTTACAATTGCCTGGGTACGGCGTTTTACCTGCAGTTTTTCGTATATATTGGTGGTGTGAGTTTTGACTGTATGAATGGAAACAAAAAGCTGATCCGCGATTTCCTGGTTACTGAATCCATTGGCCATAAGCTCCAGCACTTCCAGCTCACGACGGCTTAGTAGTTTAAGTTTATGGTGATCAATATTTTCAGCTGTTTCGGCTAGTGCTTCACTACTTTTTTTCTTTTTATAATTAATGCCTAACCATACACCTAACAATATAGCCACGGCTGTTAAGGCACTAGAATAATACTCTAAGGCAAGGTGGCCGGCAAAATATTGCATTTTAAAATATTGCACCACCAATATTATTACAGCCAGTAAAGTACCATACAGAAAGATTTTCTTCAGCATGAAACAAAGATAAAATTAAATGCTAAAAAACCAGTGTTGATGTTTTAGTAATCCTAAATTTGCAATAAAAAAAGCATGCTGAAAGCAGTAATATTCGATTTTGACGGGGTAATTGTAAATAGTGAACCATTGCATTACCAGGTAGAAAAAGAAATGTTCCGGGAGAAAGGAATGGATATTTCATATCAGGAGTACTGTGAATATGCCGGTATATCCGAAGCTGAAACCTATCAGCTTCTTAGCCAAAAATACAATGTGCCACTAGATGCTGCACAAATGCTACCGGATAAAATTGAACGATTTAAGCTAATGATCGAAACCCTGAAAGAGTTGCCGGTAGTAGAAGGTGTAGAAGATTTAATAAAGGATCTTTTCAGCAACAAAATAAAATTGTGTGTCGCTACTTCAGGTACTTATCAAATTGCTGAAGCCATGTTAAAAAAATTACACCTTTGGCATTTTTTTGATTTCACAATCGCTGGTAATCAACTGGAAAAAGCAAAACCAGATCCGGAAATTTTCAATAAAGCCAGGCAAAGATTAAAAATGACCAAGAAAGAATGCATCATAATTGAAGATTCTTATAATGGAATAAAAGGTGCTATTGCAGCTAATATACCCGTTGTAGCACTGGATTACCCAGACAGCCTTCCAAAGGGCAGGGTAAAAAATATCAAAAAATTAAAAAATATAAATTTTAAACAAATCAATAAAATACACGATGAACTGTGGAATTGAATAATATTTAAAAGTAAATGTTAAATAAATAATTTTTTTTCTTAAACAAATTCAATAGCTGCCTTTTATCCAAGTATAGTTTATATTTTTTATGATTTATTTTTTTAACTAGAAGGAGGGGTAAAATGAAATTTAAGCCATTTTACAAGAACAGGAAAGATGCAGCAAGTAAATTAGTCACATTTTTAAAAAATTATAAAAATTCAGATACGGTAATTTTATCAATTCCGAACGGAGGAATTCCTATTGGCAACAGACTTTCAAAAGAATTGAAGCTACCGCTTTATTTTGCACCAATTAAAAAGATAAAGCACCCTGATTCAGATGATGTAAATATAGGTGCACTGTCTATCAATCATACAATAATTGATCCACATATGGGAATAGAAGAAAATGCTGTATCCCAACAAATCAAAAATTTACGAGCCGAATTAAAAGAAGAAATTAAAAGTAAGGACATACAAAACAAACAAATATCTTTAAAAAATAAAAACATTATTCTAACTGATGATGGAGTTACTACAGGAAGTACAATGCTGGCTACATTGCAACTGATACAAAAAGAAAATCCGGCAAAAAAAATATTAGCAGTTCCAGTGGCCACTTCCAGGTCATTACAAAAACTGCATGATTATGTAGATGAAATTGTTTGTTTGCATATGCCTGAATCGGTAGAAAATATAGCCGGCTATTATGAAAATTTTGATAGCCTATCGGATAGAGATTTGGAGTCGATACTGGCGAAGTAATGAGGCTATGCCAGTTTTAAAGATGTTTTAATAACAACAGTAAAGATTGGGCGGTTAAGCTTATAAAGATTTTTTAATATTATGGGATTTGCAGAAGTTATTTTTTCATTAATTATCGCTATTATTATTACTGTTGTTTTTGCTTTAGGATTTAAGAACAAAGGACCGTGGGGTACTATCTGGGCTTTTTTCCTAATTATATTTTTGGCCGTGTGGGCCGCCAGTTTATGGCTTACTCCTACCGGGCCTTTTGTTATAGGGGTTGCCTGGATACCTATAGCATTTTTTGGGGTTTTAATAGCGCTTATAGTTTCAGCAGCTGTACCACCAAGCAACAGAGAAACAATTCAACATAATCGTAAAATGAATCCTGAATTAAAAGAGTCAGGTAGATTCTCAACTTTCAACATTTATTTTTGGCTGTTAATGGTATTACTGGTGCTGGCTGTAGCATTTGGCTACTATTTGGCAAAATAGAAAAAAAAGATCATGGATAGATTATTTAGTGAATCATTAAATTGGTATGGGATACTGTTTGCCATCGTAATTGCTATAGGCATAACAGTTATTTATTGGTTTGTTTTAAAAAATAAAGGTCCGTGGGCTCGTTTCATGCCTTTTTTCTTTGTCATATTCTTGGGCGTATGGGCTGCAAGTTTTTGGCTTCATCCTTTTGGGCCGGCTATCGAAGGTGTAGCTTGGGTGCCAATGCTTTTCATTGGTATAATAATCTCGCTTTTACTTTCAGCCGCGTTGCCTAGCAAGACAAGAAAAAAAGCCACAGAAAATCAAGACAGTGCTCCTGACCAGCCCAAGGGGGCTCTATATGCCTTTTTGTGGTTACTTGTAGTTATCTTAATAATTCCTATATTAATCGCTGTTTTTTCTTGAATAAAAAATAATTAGTATGATTTTCAAAACTTTAAACCCGGTAATTTTCTTTTTTTTCGCTTCATTGAGCATATGTAATGCGCAAGATAAAGTGATTGATGATCGTGATATAAGCAGTGTAATTAAAAATAAATTACAAAATGCCCAGGAAATCGATGTTAGCAAAATGGAAGTAAATAGTGACCAAGGGATTGTTCGACTAAAAGGCATTGCCAATAATTTGTTGGCTACTGTGCATGCAGAAGATATAGCATTGGCGGTAACTGGCGTACGAGGCGTGGTGAATTTGCTTGAGGTAAAACAAAAACTAGTAAGCGATGAGAAAATAAAAGAAAGAATAGAAAAACAACTTACCAATCAATTAGCACCATCCATTGAAAACCTGCGGGTAATCGTTGCTGATGGCAAAGTACAAATGAGCGGTGTGGCTCATTCATGGCAAGAAATGAATCTGGCTGGAAAAGTGACTGCTGGTGTTTACGGTGTTACAGGCCTTGACAATAATATTTCATTTGAACCGAAGAGGAACAGAAAAGATGAGAAGATTGAAGCTGAAATTGAAAAATTTTTATCGATGAATACACGTATCGATGGAGATTTAGTAGCGGTGGCAGTAAAAGAAGGTAAGGTTAAATTATCTGGTTCAGTAGGTAGTGCCTGGGAAAAAAAATATGCTCAAAAAATAGCCTGGGTTACAGGTGTGATGGATGTAAAGGCTACTAATCTCAACGTCGAAAAATGGGCTCGTGACGAAGCTTTTCGAAAGGATAAATACAGCAATGTTTCGGCAGAAAATACCCGGCAAGCAATATTAGATGCTTTTTTATATGATCCAAGAGTGTCAAGTTTTAAAATTAGTGTTGAGGTAAAAAACGGAATAGCTAATCTGTCAGGTAAAATTGAAAACTTAGAGGCCAAGCTTGCAGCCGGTGAAACCGCCAAAAATATTGTAGGTATTTGGCAAGTAAAAAATAACATTGATGTAAATCCTGCTAAGCGAGTTGCTGATACTGTAATAAGTAAAAATTTAGCGGAGGCTTATCAATGGGACCCTTATTTAAATGATAACTTATTTGATATTACTGTTTTTGAAGATACCGTATATTTAGATGGAGCTGTAGATAATTTTTTTGAAAAGAGGCTATCTGAGGATATTGCCAGTAGCATTGAAGGAGTTGAAAATGTAAAAAATCGGTTAACAGTTGATGATAATTATCCCATTGGTTACTATGGCAATTGGATTACCGACGATGATTCTGCAGTACCGGTCGGCTCTCCAAAATCAGACGAGAAAATAAAAAAAGATATAAAAGAACAATACATTTGGTCACCATTTGTAAATGTAGATGAAGTTGTAGTGAATGTAAATAATGGTCAGGCAACCCTCACCGGCACAGTAGACTCCTATGAAGAGTATCGATATGCCGAAAAAAATGCCTATCAGGCTGGCGCCGTTTTTGTTGATAACAACCTGGATGTGTCTATTAACATTCCAGAAAATTGAAATACATAAAATGTTTTTTTATGAGAAAGTCATTATAAAAAAGTAATGGCTTTTTTGGTTTATAATTAAGCCTTCACCCAATTCGGGGTATTGCATTGCCAGTTCATACCTTTTTATAACAAAATAACCACCTCATTCTCAACTAATATTGAGATTTAGCGTTTTATTTTCATCTTGATGAGGAATCCTAAAGTTTTTCATCAAAATTAAATAAAGGATAAAATCATTTTTTTATCTTTAATGATTAAAACTTAAAATTTACTAGATGAGCAAAACGCTACCTTTCCTTTTTATTTACTTTTTTTTTATTTCTCATGATACGTATGCCCAACGGGTAATAACCGGCAAAGTGGTTTCTGCCGAAGATAATACTGAAATTCCCGGGGTAAATGTTTTGGTGAAAAATACTTCTGTAGGTACTACCACTGATGTAGATGGAAGTTTTACTTTGGAAGTTCCCACCGATGCAAATACATTGGTTTTTTCATTCGTGGGGTTCAAAACCCTGGAGTCAGAAATAGGTAACCGATCTAATATAGTGGTTTCGCTGGAACCGGATGTCACTGAGCTGGAAGAATTGGTAGTTACCGGTTATTCTTCCAGGCAAAAACGTGATGTAATAGGTTCAATAGTTTCCGTTACGCCAGAAGATTTGAAAGATTTACCCATTGGTAGTATCGACCAAGCTTTGCAAGGGCAAGCTGCTGGTGTTCAGGTAAATCAATCATCGGGTACTCCCGGGGGAGGTATCACCGTGCGCATCAGGGGAAATACTTCTATTTCAGCCTCCAATCGCCCACTTTATATTATTGATGGTGTTCCGGTAGATGTAGGGTCTTTATCAGGGCGCGATTTTGGTGGCCAGAATGACAATGCTTTAGCACTTTTTAATCCTAATGATATTGAATCGATTCAGGTATTGAAAGATGCATCTTCCAAAGCTATTTATGGATCCAGGGCAGCTAATGGAGTGGTACTGATTACCACAAAAAGAGGTAAAGCAGGACGAACAAAATTTAATGTAGAAGTACAACGAGGATTAGTAGACTTAATAAAATTGCCCAACCTGCTGAATGCCAGCGAGCTTTTAGAATTACAGCAGGAAGCGGTAAGTAATGCAGGTGAAGAAACAGATGATCGGGGGCTGATATCAGGAGTTACGGATGGTGTTGACACCGATTGGATGGATGAAATTTTGCGTACGGGAATTATGCAACAATACCAGTTTTCAGCAGCCGGAGGTGATGAAATTAATCGATTTTACTTAGGGCTTAGTTATCGTGACGAAGAAGGAGTGCAAATCAATAATCGTTTTAGGCGATTTTCGGGTACCCTGAATTTGGATCACCAAGCAAATGATAAGTTTAATATAGCTACCAACCTCACTATATCCAGAAGTAAAAATGATCGGGTAAAAGGAGATAATTTTCTGGATGGCGTTTATTCAGGGGCCATTAAAAGCTTACCTTATTTTTACCCCTACAATGAACAAGGCGCTATAATTGGGCCCGGATCTGAAAACTATCCTGGATTTCCTAATTTTAATCCGGTAGGGCAGGCTATACTTCCGCGTTTTGAAACTATAGGCACCAAAATATTGGCCGGTGTTAAGGGGGAATATATTATTACTCCGCAGCTCAGGTTTAGTAGCAAAGTAAGCGTAGATTATACCAATGTACAGGAAGATCAATTTGAACCTTCTTCAACTGCTATTGGAGGTTTCTTACCCAACGTAGGTGGGCAAGGTTACGGTGTGAACAGCTTTAACGAATCCTCCACCATTATTAATACCAATATATTGACGTATAATTTCCGCCTGGGAGAAAGTAATTTTTCAACATTAGTTGGTACTGAATTCATTAAGGCACAGGGTAGAAGCAATAATGTACAGGGGAGACTATTTCCCAGCGATGACTTTACCTACATTACTTCCGCGGGAGTAGTAGATAATGGCAGTTCTTTTAGGATTGAAAATGCATTGGAATCATATTTTACTCAGCTAGAATTTGATTTTAAAGACCGATATTTAGCTGCTCTTACAGCTCGCTATGACGGCTCATCAAGATTTGGACCAGGTAAGCGATTCGGCTTTTTCCCTTCAATTTCGGCGGGCTGGCGTTTATCTTCTGAGCCTTTTATGCAAAATATAGGACTGATAGATGATTTAAAATTAAGAGCAAGTTTTGGTTATACCGGAAATGAACGAATTGGTAATTTTGCATTTTTAGGTACCTGGTCTACCTCAACTTATAGCGGCCTCAGCGGATTGGCCCCTGCCAACATAGGTAATGAAGATTTACAGTGGGAAAGCACCAGGGAAATAAATATTGGTGTAGACTTTTCCGTGCAAGGAGGCAAGTATCAGGGTCAAATAGATTTTTATAGTAATTTAACCAGTAATTTGCTCTTTAACGAACCTCAGCCGCTCACCACTGGCTTTGGTGCCATACAAGGAAACATAGGCGAGATAAGTAACAAAGGCGTTGAGGTATCTTTCACCAGCGTTAATATTGATACAGACCTGACATGGTCTACAAATTTTAATGTAAGCCGAAATTTAAATAATGTAGAATTTCTGGTAGATTCATTGCCATTATTTAGAGGATACACCGCCAACGGAGCTGGTTTTACTAACGTGGTGCTTGAGGGCCAACCACTGGGTACTTTTTGGGGCTTAAATTTTCAAGGTGTAGATCCGGCTACCGGAAATGCTATATATGAAGATGCAAACAATGATGGCTCCATTACCCCCGATGATGCTATGGTAATTGGCAACGCACAACCTGATTTTATTGGTGGTATTACCAATAAGTTTAATTATAAAGGGTTTGATCTGAATGTCTTTTTCCAATTTTCCTATGGTAACGAGATGCTTAACTTCAGTAATGTTACCTTGCTCGATGCAGGAGAAGACTTAAATAATAACCAGGTAAGAGAAGCATTGGATAGATGGCAAGAGCCGGGAGACATTACTAGTGTTCCGCGCTATGAAGCAGGTAATACATTTAATAACAGGCATAGTAGCCGGTTTTTGGAAGATGGGTCTTTTCTTCGTTTAAAAAATATTTCTTTAGGGTATAATTTGCCTTCGCGGTTGACACAGCGATTAGGAATGGACAACGTTAGAGTGTATGCTTCGGGTACTAACCTTTGGACGCTAACTTCTTACAGCGGACCTGATCCTGAAGTAAGTACTTTAGATGGTTCTACTACAGCTCAGGCTATTGATTTTTTTACATTACCGCAGGTAAAAACCATGATGTTAGGATTAAATATCGCATTTTAAGATGAAAAAAATATTATTAATAACAATAAGTATTTGGATAATTGCTGGCTGTGAGGGCAATTTGGAGCCTGAGCCGGTTAATTTGATAATTGATGACCTCGTATTGAATGAACCAGAAGATGTTAATTCAGTAGAAATAGGTTTATACAATGCCTTTAGATCCATTGCTTCTCCCAAAGTAATTGCCGGTGATTTTACCGCCGATATGATTATACACAATGGCACCTTTACCCAGTTTCGCGAGTTGGGTAATAAAGAAATCACATCGGCCAATGGAGCAGTGAGTGCTTTGTGGGGTGCTATATACCGCACCGTTTATATAGCTAATTTTATATTTGAAAATTTACCTAATGTGGTGGGTGTTGATCAATTGGTTAGGGATAATTTAACCGCAACGGCTCATTTTATGCGAGGGTATGCCTATTTCGTGGGGGCGTATACGTATGGTGGAATGCCTTTAGTATTAACTACCGAATTAGAGGCCAACCAAAATATACCAAGGGAAAGCCAGGATGCTATTTTAGAGCAAGCGTTAGATGATTTAGAATCAGCGGAAGAGTTAATTCCAATATTTGAACCCAATCCTGCATTTGTTAATATTTGGTCAATTTGGTCGGCGCTGGCTCGCTACCATCTTTATGCAGAAAATTGGGATCAAGCCATAGATTATGCCACTGCTGTAATTGATTCGGAAGAATATGAGCTAAGCGAGGACTTTCGCGACATAGTGTTAGATGATTTTCCAACCGGTGTAATCCTTGAAGTGGGGTATACTTTAAATGACGATCCCGGTACCAGTACTTATGGGCTTAATAATTTATTTGAAGCGCGCCGTGAAGTGATACCGTCTAATGAAGCAGTTTTAGCATTAGTATCAGAAGAATCAGGCGATAGAAGATTCACCATGTTTTTTAATCCGGCAGAGCTGGGAGGAATAGATAATGGCTGGACAGTAGCCAAGTATGGCACCGCGGATGAAGATAACAACAACATCATGATTTTTAGGTTAGCAGAAATGTATTTGATAAGAGCAGAAGCTTACGTACAACAAAATAATTTAGAAGATGCAGAAGATGATCTTAATTTGTTGAGAGTAAGGTCCGATGCTCCGGAGCTACAACTTACCGGTGAAAACCAGGCACTTTTGGTAATTGAAGATGAGAGGCTCTATGAATTAGCTTATGAAGGACACCGCTGGTACGACTTGGTAAGAACCGGTAGAATAGATGAAGTTATGAATATATTTTCTCCCAATTGGCGTTCAGCATTTACCCGCTGGCCCATTCCTATTGGTGAAATACAAAATAACCCTGCATTACAAGGAGAGCAAAATGAAGGATATTAAAATGAGAAGTTTAAATAAATTATTTGCGGTCTTTATATTATCAGTGATCTTCTTCAGTTGTGAAAAAGAAGAAATACTTTTTGAAGGACCGTTTCATGTTCGGTTTACGGATACTACAGCAACATTTAAAGAAAGTCATCCTGACACTATTAATATTCAGGTACACAATGCTGGTCCACAATTAGAAGAAGATGTTGATATTACTTATTTAGTAAGTGGCACTGCCCGTGAGGGAAAAGACTTCGAATTTGTATCAGAAAAGGGAGTGGTAACCATAGAAGATGGCGAAAGCTTTGGAAACATACAAATCAGGCTAATAAATAACGCGAATAATATACTCGAGCAGCAAACGATAATATTGACTTTGCTCTCGGTGAGTAACAGGAGCCTATCGGTAGGACAGGGAAAAATTGGGGATAACTTTGTGCTGACAATAGAAGACGATTGTATTTTGGGGGGTGTATATACGGCA
>Ga0207419_1002929_pt1 | contig 10650 bp, 6 predicted proteins | sample ElkSloMetagenome_4_FD_184723 | JGI IMG/M metagenome (GOLD analysis project Ga0207419, IMG submission 184723) | Hot spring microbial communities from Elkhorn Slough, Monterey Bay, USA - MD2A (version 2) | ecosystem: Environmental > Aquatic > Marine > Intertidal zone > Estuary: Microbial mat ... | reverse complement strand
GCTTTTAGCTAAAATTTTGTAACTTTATATACAGCTGAAACTATTCCTATAAACTGATCATTGTCTTAATAGACGATGCATTTCCAAAGAGATTTCTTTATACCATACTTACTGATTTTTTCTTGCATTATCAGGCTTTTATATATTAAAAGTTGCTTTTGTAATTGGCAAGATATCTCTAAAGAAAACTCAAAAATTATCTTAAAGAAATAATACAGGTGCAAGCCAACAGATTTTTAACTAAATAATAGCGCGCAAAGCAATTGAATTACAGGCAGTATTTTACAAGAAAATTAATCCATCCCTTACTAAAGCTGATCACCCAGGGAGTAGCTCCCAAGAGGCTTGCATTAACAGTTGCCTTTGGTGTTGTTATTAGTTTGTTTCCTGTTTTCGGTCTTTCTTTTTTTCTATCTCTTGCTTCTGCCTTGCTGCTTAGGTTAAATATTGCCGTTTTGCAACTTATCAATTATTTTATGTATCCGCTATGGTTGTTATTGTTCATTCCTTTTCTTTCGGCCGGCAATATGTTGTTCGATGAACCTGCCATCCAGTTATCCTTTGAAGAAATAGAACATCTCTACGCACAAGATTTAAAACATGCCATTAAAGTATTGGGAATGGCACATGTAAGGGCTGTATTGGTTTGGGCTGCCACCGCTCCCATAATAGGTACTTGTACTTACTACTTAACTCTACCTCTATTTAAAAAATACGCACTACGTAAATTAAAAGTGACATAGGTTTATTGCTACATCAAATTGCAAGTTGTTCATTAATTTTTAAGTGTAAAATTTATGGTGCAAATACAGAAAATAGAAATAGCTTATTATTGCAGATAGGCGTACTATAAATTCTATAATAGCATGTTCCGGATTGATAAAACCCAAACAGAGACAGCAACACAACCAATACAAGCGTACTTGGCTTGTACAAAAATCATCTTTTTAAATTGAGTCTTTAGAATAGATATAGGCTGGTATTGCTAAATGAAAAAGGCATTTTACTAAATTAGTAAAATACCTTTTTTTGTTAAATACTAAAGCAATTATTAGTTACCTGCATCGCCTGTTTCAGGCATGGTCTCTAATTTCTTTCTCAATTCTTCTACTTTTTCCTTGTTGCCAAGTACGTAGTAAATCCTTTGCAATACTTCAAAAGGCTGACGCTCAGAACCATCTATGACGATTACCTTTTCAAAAGCAGGCGCTGCTTTTGCGAAAAGTTCCTTGGATTCTGCTTCAAGTGCCTTTCCTTTCTCACCATCTTCGCCGTCCATGTACTCTCCGTTCATATCTTTATATTCGCCTGCTTGTGCATATTTTTTATTACCAGCTGTAAAATAAACGGCTCCTAGGTTATAATATGCATTGTAATAGTCAGGGTCTATGTCTATAGCTTTTTGATAGTTGGCAGCCGCATTTTCAATATCGCCTAAACGATCGTACAAAGCACCTAAGTTAAAGTATAGGTCTTTATCCGGTGTCTCTGCTACCATGCCTTCTATTTCTGCAATGGCTTCTTCCGTTTTATCTAGCTTTATATAGATATTTAATGCAGTATTACGCAATTGTTCATCTTCAGGGAAAAATTCTATGCCTTCTTCGGCTACTGCCAAGGCTTCTTCGAATACTTCAGCTGCTTGTGCTGAGTCAGACGCATTGGTGGCCTCCATCATTAGGTTGTTAGCTTTATTAAATTTGAAACCAGAAAGGATGTTATGACCAGAATAACCAGTTGAATCAACTCTAAACTTCATTTCCATCAATTGTCTTGAATATTTTTCAATGGCGTCTTCATCAGGCTCATCCATGTTATAAGCAGCACTAATGATGTTCATGATCGAAAAAGTATCCATTGGTTTGATCACCAATGCTTTTTCAAAGTACTTAACTGCATCGGCCAAATCACCATCAAAAGCCTCAGCACCTAAATTATAAAATTGGCCAAACAGGTCATTTATCATAAAAGTACCTTGGAAATCTTGAGTTAGGGTAACGTACTTTTCTTGAGGACCAAAAACAGTAACATAGGTTAGTGAAGTCTCTTTTTCCAACTCCTTAATTTTGTCAAAAGATTCTTGAACCTCTTCTAGGGGATTATCATCTAAAGCTTGGTATTCTTCATTATCAGTTGTTGCAAGAGCTGCATAAACTTTTGCACGGGTTAACCAAGTTTTGCCCTTAGTCAATTTTTTCTCGTTTTTAGGCTCTGCAAAGTAGCCATCAACATGCGCTTTTGCTAAGGCCAACTCACCATCTACTAGGTGGCTTTCGGCCTTGTTAAGTTTAGGTTTGCCTATATCTTGGGCAAAAGCATTATTTGCTAAAAAAAACACTGTAAGTGTCAGTAAGGAAATTACGAATTTTTTCATACCAAAATAAATTAAATTACTAGTTTGTTTTGTCTTGGTAAAACAAGTCCACTATGGTTGCCTTACCTTTCATTTAGTGTATAAACAGCTCCAAATAGATAGTAATAAATATCAAATAATTAAACTAGAAAAATATCACTACCTCAATAAGACTTATTTTTTCACCACAATATCGCTTAATTGTCGATAAATTAGAATGTAATATTCTAACCCCAAAAATAAAAAAATTACTACTCTTAAAATAAACTTTGTTTTTTATTTATTTAAAAAGTTCGAATTTACATCTTTAAAATGAGGTCTTTTTTGCTTAGTCTTAAGAAAAGTACTCTAGGAAGCTTAATATTTTGAACTTGGGCAGTGTCCAATTCAGTAACAGGTAAAGTATACAACAACAATGAATCTGCTGATTTCTGAATATTGTCGTTCATCTCTAAGCCATTTTCAAAGTTGTATTTGTATGCAGACCAAACTTGTTGCTCTTTGGTAGCCTCCAAAAACGTAGAGTCGCAGACCAACATACAAGATACCACCAAGTCATTATCTATGTTTAGTGATTCGTTGCAAGTTGCCTGAGAAATGTCTACCCTTTCTATGATTGCTTTGCCCGAATCGTACGCTGCCTGTACGATCTGTGCATCAGTAACCCTTCTTATTTTTCTACTGTTGATCTCTTCTTTTACTTTTTCAACATCCATGTCTGCTTGCTTAACACTGCAAGCGGTGCCCAAAAATACTAAAATCGCTAATATTGATATTGAGTGAATTAATCGCTTCATGATATTGTGTTTTTAGTTGGGCACAAAGTGTTCAAATCAAGTGTTTTTTGGTTTCGATTTTTACTACTGTTACAAGCCCATCTAATAAATGTTGCTATTTAAAATCAACCTTTTGTCTTGCCGCTTAATAAAACAACATTTTGCAAAACAGTTCCATTCAATAAATATCAAACTACCTTGTAACAATAGCTTTGTAGAAAGAATTGAACAAAAAACTTAGTAGCTTAATGTGCACTTTATAGACTTTTAAAGCACTTGCTCAAAGCTACAGCCACTTGGTTTAAGAAGCCTCAGCCATTTTTACCTTGCCCAAAAGTACAATGCCGCCTCTTGGTTGCAAAGTGATTTTACCATTGTTAATGGTATAGGTTTTTCCCGAATAATAATCTTTTACCTTATCGCCATCATTAAACACACCAAAAACATCCATCATAATATTGTCTGAAGTTTGGTCTAGATCTAAGACTACCAGCACATTGTCTTCAACACCATCTTTGGCATATTCTCTCTTAAAAATATAAGGCTCTTCTTGTAGCATGGTGTGCCTACCCAAACCAACGGCCAAGTGGTATTTTCTAAAAGTCCCCAGCTTTTGCCAGTGAGACAATACATTTTTTACCTCATACCCATTTTTTACTGTTGCGCTTTCAAGATCTGCCCAGTTCATAAAAGTCCTTAGGTTAGCGTCTCCGTTGGCACTGTCTGCACTAAGTGCCCGTGCGGTCTCATCACCATAGTAAATTTGAGAAGAACCAGGACACAAAAGTAACTTGGTACCTGCCTCAAATACCCTTTGCCTTTCTCTATCAAAGGGAGATGAGTCATCATGTGAAGAAAGGTAATTGAGCACACTGTAACCCTGCAAAGAAGTATTTAAAATAGAATCATAAGTACTAAAAATGGCCTCGTAATTTTTCTCTGCATCGGTTTTTAAACCAAAATTGATCAAACTCTCAAATCCGTTGTTAAAGAAATTGACTTTTTCGTTATTGCCCATGTCGAACTCTTGGCCGACATGTAGGCTGTAATTATAAACTTCTCCCGTCATGAAAAAAGGCAAGTCGTCTAGCTTTTTATCGGGGTTGTTCTTTTTCCATTCGGCCAAGGCTTTTAAGGCTTCGGCTTTTAGTTCTTTCCAAACAGAAGCTTGGGTGTGCTTGGCTGTATCTACCCTAAAACCATCTATGCCCATTTCGCGCACCCAATCGGTAAGCCATTTTATAATATAAAATCGCGGTGCTCTAGGATATCCTGTTCTTTCAAAAAAGGCATCTAGTTCTTTGATCTCTTGCTCGTAGCGTCCTTCGTCCTTCCATTTTTCTACTAAAAATGCTGGCAAGGCTACGGGCTCGTCTTTTCCTGTGTAAATATCGGGTAGGTTGTCTACCAAAGTACATTCTACGGTAGATTCAATGTCCTCAAAGGTGCAGGTAGGATCCACACGCACCCACCCATCTGGCCACTGAGAATCTATAGGCGTTACGGGACCTGTATGGTTCAAGACGGCATCCATCAATATTCTGATACCGTTTTGATGTGCTACTTCTACCAGTTCTTTAAGGTCTTCTACTGTACCAAAATTTGGATCTAATGCTGTCCAGTCTCTGGCCCAATAGCCGTGGTAAGCATAGGTTTTGCCCGTGCCTTCGTCAGTATGACCGTGAATTTGTTCTACCGGGGGCGTGAACCAAATGGCATTAACTCCCAAATCATTAAAATAGCCACTCTCTATTTTCTGGGTGATCCCTTTTAAATCACCACCCATAAAGTTTCTGAGTATTGCCCCATCTGGCTTTCTATCAAATTGCAAATCGTTGGCAGGGTTACCGTTGTTAAATCGGTCTGTAAGCAAAAAATATACATTTGCGTTGCCCCAATCAAAAGGGGCTTGATCCATTTTTGCCTTGGTTTCTTGTGTTTCCTTTTCTTTTTGCTCCTGTGGGTTACAAGCAAAAAAGAGCAAACAGACCATTAAGCAATACTTTATCTTCATTTTATTGTAAAAGTTTAGTTTCAGTAGTTGTGTGAAGCTGCTTATGCAGCTCGCCCAACGCCAAATTGTTAATGCCAAACTGAGCCAGCTAATAATATGGGTGGAAATTAATAAAAAGCAATTTGCTTGGCAAGCGGCAAAAAAAATGTAATCGATTGCAGGCGAGTAATATTTTTTAAAGGCTTATTCTAATGTTGTTTTTCAGATTTCTTAAGTACTAGTCTAAAACTTGTGGACTACATGCAAACCGCAAAGTGCACCGCAAGTTTAAAAGATATTGAAACTGCTTCAAACCTATGGTTAACCCTTAAAATAAGTACACTATATGCATGCATAATATTAGAATATGGATTTTTGAGATGCATGAGCAAACTATCTATCCACTTTAAACAAGAAATTGAATGAGTTGAAGTTATTTTATAGACTAAATCGTGCTGCACACAATAATTTTTTCAACTTTGAAAGAGTCAATTTTTAGATACTGGAAACTCGGGCAAAAAATCAATTTCGCTTTATCGCTCTCATCAGGTTTTATTATTCTGATATTGGCTTTCTTAGCTTACTTTATAAGTGAGCAACAATTAAGAGAGCAATCTTTTGAACATTTAAAATCCATTAAAGAAAGTAGGAAGCAATACATTATCCACTACTTTGATCAAATTAAGGGGCAATTACTTACACAATCCGAAAACATTACCATAAAAGAGGCCATAAAAGATTTTAATGTAGCCTTTACCGAGTTACAAAAAAGGCTTGAAGATGAGCCAATGGAGCACGCAAAGAGCAGTAACCAAGCCTATTATACAGATGTATTTTTACCACGGCTTAATGCCAACTTAAACTATGAGGCAAAAGCCAATTTTTTACTGCCCAGGGTAAAAGCCACCCGCTATTTGCAGTACCATTACATTTCTGGCAACGAATACGAAACTGGTCAAAAGGATTTGCTAGACCTCAGTAAGACCGATACCTCTTCTTACGCCAGCACCCATGCCAAATACCACCCGATTATTAAGAATTTTTTACACGAGTTTTCTTACTACGATATCTTTTTGATCAATAATGAGGGATACATCATTTACAGTGTATTTAAAGAAGTAGATTTTGCTACCAATTTAGTTAGTGGCCCATACTCACAAACCAATTTTGCAAAAGCCTATAAAGCCACCAAAAACTTGCAAAAGGGCGAGTTGGTCCTTCATGATTTTGAACCTTATTTGCCTTCTTATTCTGCCCCCGCCTCTTTTATAGCCACGCCCGTTTTTGCCGATGGCAAAAGGCAGGGCGCCTTAATATTTCAGATGCCTGTAGATAAGATAAATGAGATCATGACCGGCAATCAGAATTGGATGGCTGAGGGCCTCGGAGAAACAGGAGAATGTTATGTTTTGGGGAATGATTTTAAAATGCGTTCTCAGCCGAGGTTGTTGCAAGAAGATACCAGCGCCTATTTGCAAGCCTTACAGGCCACAGAAGTGGATAGCACCACAATAGAAAAGATTGCCAAAATGAACAATGCTATTTTACTACAACCTATCGATACTTATGCGGCAAAAACAGCGCTACAAGGCAAAAGTGGCATGGCACATACTCAAAATTACTTGGGCGAAAAGGTGTTGAGCGCCTACAGCCATATTGATTTGTACGGCCTACAATGGGGCATTATCGCAGAAATCCACGCTGAAGAGGCTTTTGCGCCTGCAAGGTCTATTAGAAACTATATTTTGCTCATTAGTTTTGCATTGCTGATTATGGTTTACTTTTTAAGTAGATTCCTGTCTGTTTCCATTGCCAAGCCACTAACAAAAATAGAAAAACAAATTACACAGGTTGCACAGGGCAATCTACCTAAGATAGCTACGCTGCCCGGCAAAGATGAAATCTCTGCCATTAACAATGCGCTGCATGCCCTAATTAAAGTACAACACGAAATCACTAATTTCTCTGAGAAAATCGGTAAGGGTAATTTTGAAGCAGCCTTTTCTCCGAGAAGTGATAAAGACGATTTGGGCAAGGCATTGATCAGTATGCAACAGGCACTAAAGGCTAATAAAGAAGAAGCCGATATTAGAAGATGGAACAATGAAGGACTTACGCAACTCTCGCTAATCCTCAGAAAATTTAATGATTTAGAACAAGGTGCCAACCATGCAATAAAATTCATTTCCAATTATGTGTCAGTACCCGTAGTAGGGCTGTACATTGCAAATAAAAAGGCAGAAAAAACCGTCTTAAAACTCATAGCCTGCTATGCCTTTAACCGCGAAAAAATTATTCAACAGGAGATAGAGGCGGGTTTTGGGTTGATCGGCCAGATATTTTTAGAGGGCAAAACCACTTGCATAAATAAAGTGCCCGACCATTATTTAAATATCCGGTCCGGTTTGGGCGATAGCGCGCCTAATTTTATCGCACTCATTCCTATGATGTACAACGAAGAAGTTTATGGTATTTTAGAGTTGGCCTCTTTTAAGACGCTTCCCAAGCATACCATTGCTTTTTTAGAAAAAGCAGGTGAGAACATAGCCGCTTACTTTGCCCACTTACATGGCAACCGAGAAACACTTGAACTTTTAGAAAGAAGTGAGCAAAGGGCTAAAGCACTTAAAGAGAAAGAATATGAGATGCAACAGCACCTCGAAGACCTTGAGGCCACACGCGAAACTTTCCAATTAAAAGAGGGAAAGCTAAAAGGTGAAATTAGTGAATTAAAGATGCAACTTAATAAGGAGTAAAATCTAAAACTTTCCTATCAAGGCTTGGTCTTATCCAGAATCTTTAAAATCAAATCACTCATGTAACTGCCATTTTTAGGGCCTACCCAGTTCATTTCCATAGTTTCTGGTTTAGAAATGTTATGGTAATATTGATCAGGGGTGATGTAGCCAATATATCCACCATTAAAATTATGGATCATCAATTTTCTTTGAGCGGACAAAGATTGATTGATATCTATGGCCAATTCACCAGAAAAATCACAAGGTGTGGAAAGGAAAGTAAGCGAATCGATTTGCAAGACGTCTATATATAAATCTTGCTGCTCAGTGAGCGCTTTAAAAAGCCATGCTCTTGTTCTCCATTTAGGTAAAAATCTAATGTGTAAGTCTTCAAGGTAAATCGGCACTTGATCAACAGAAAGGGATGTAGGGCTAAAAAAATCAGCTTTATTCCAATCTTGCAAAACTTTTTTAGCCAAGCCCTCGCCAATTTTAGCAGGTAAGGCAAAATAATCGCTTGCCCCCCCTTTTTGCCCTTCTGGCGCATGGCTACCCATAGGACCTGCAAAAAAAGCGGCCATTTCTAAATGGCTATTTTGCAGGAGGTACTTTTCTAAAAAGTGTGGATAATCGTTGCTGATAACATGATGCTTGCTACTAATTGTGGTCGGATGCGCAGTAAAACTGATCAAGGCAGCCTCTGCCCCGCTTTCTTTTGCAAACCTGATCCATTTTAGTTGGCTGTTTTCTAAACCTTCTTGTATGAGTCGGTTCCTTACAAAGTTGGGGGCTTCGCATGAGCCTATGCCCATTTGTCCAATCTGCGCACTTTTTTCTGCATTTTCAATTGCTTTTGCAATGGCTTCGGCAATAGAAGCCACATAATCTTGATCAAAGCCTCCCGAAACAAAAATACCATAAGCTCCTTTTGCCCAGTTTCCTGTGCCGTTGTGCGTATGGGTAGCAGAGAGATACAATTCATCTAACTGCCAAGTAGTCTCTTGCAGTTTGTTTTTTAGCTCAGCCACCACAGCAGGAGGGAAAATCAACATATCTAATGTAACCATAGCAGCCTTAATATCACCTTTTTTCAATACAAAAGCCCTGCAAAACAGAGAATCGTGTACAGATTGAAAGGCGCTTCTGTAGCGGTATCCTGCCATTGGGCTAACTTGCTTAGGCATGATGCTCGCTTTGGCCCAACCTATTTTAAAGGGTTGGGCAGTGTCTTTTGTAATCTCAAAATCCCATTCAGCTATGCTGTTCAGAGATTTATCATAGGCAGAAAGAAATTCGTCCGATGCGTCTTCTACAGGTTCTACGCTAAATACTAGAAATAGCAACAGCACAGCGGTAAGCACCCCGATTATTTTTAGGATTTTCAGCAACCATTTCATTTTGCAAAATTAAGTTTATTTGTTGATCTGAGCATTTTATTAGGACCATTAATAAGTTTAACAGACTCAATATGAAACTACTTGAAATAAAACTTTTTAAGAAATAGAAAAATACAGTAGTCAAGCAGATTTTGGTCTAGCCGAATGTCGTGCCATACCAACATCGGTTTTGTCAGTTTTTATCAATCCTCAAGAAATGAATAATGCACTACAAAATCTAAAAAATGGCCCAAAAAATCAGACTCGCAATAATAAAACCGACATTTCCCACCCCTAGTTTTAACTTTCGTTATTTATTTGAAAACTGGGAAATTTGGTGTTTGAGCGAAGCGAGCGACGGTCGCACCGTTTCAAATTTCCCCGCACGGCGGCCGTTAGATTTTTTGCATAAGGCCAGGCCGCCCTGTTTTTCATCACAGCGTCGGCTGCCGATGGAAAAAGCCGCTTGGAAAGTATGTGCCCTGCAAGGGTTGGTATTGGCTTTTGAAACAAAGTGAAAATTGACTTTTATACCCAGAAATAGGCTTTTATGAAAAAATAAACATTTTTAGTTTTTGAGGTGGGAAATGCCAGATAAAACTCCCTTTATTCTATATTGCAGCATTCTATGCTATACATAAATTCTAAGAAGTTTATCTGATATCAATAAAAAAACGCCCCATAGTTGGGGCGCTTTTCTCACTTAAAAAATACATATAATAAAACTCATCAAATATTATATGAACATCGACTTTTGACCTAGACTGTATACAGTCTTTTCTGATGTATCTTACTGCACATTTGCGCCAATATCGCCTTGTGCTACTATGGTCGCTAAATCATCTGCACTTAAATGCACATTAATGTGCCCGTCATAGTCGAGCAAATCGGCATAGGTTACTGGTGTTTCATCATCGTATTGAGAAACACTTGTCATACTCATGCCTGTATTGCCATCTACTGAGGTTAACGTAACGACTATTCCGCCACCTTCCTCTGCAGAATTGGTGTGTATGTGAGCAGGGTGTACACCATCAGCCGGGGTATTTTGTAGCATAAGTGTAATGAGTGTGTTGCCATTTTTTCTCTCTTCAAAAGTGGCCGTACCGCTAATACCTGCTACATCTTTTTCAGCAAGTGTATAGCTGATACTTTCTCCTGTTAAAGCATTTTGACCGATATCGCCTTGGGCTACAATCGTTCCCAAATCCTCAGCACTTAAATGTACATTGATGTAACCGTTGTAGTCAATCAATTCTGTGTAGGTAATCGGTGTTGCATCATCCAAAGCCTCTACATTGGTCATGCTCATACCTGTGTTGCCATCTACAGAGGTTAAAGAAATGGCGATGCCACCGCCTTCTGCAGCTGTATTAAAATGTATATGCGCTGGATGTACGCCATCGGCAGGCGT
>Ga0207419_1002928_pt1 | contig 10650 bp, 11 predicted proteins | sample ElkSloMetagenome_4_FD_184723 | JGI IMG/M metagenome (GOLD analysis project Ga0207419, IMG submission 184723) | Hot spring microbial communities from Elkhorn Slough, Monterey Bay, USA - MD2A (version 2) | ecosystem: Environmental > Aquatic > Marine > Intertidal zone > Estuary: Microbial mat ... | reverse complement strand
CCCCCTTCCAGCTCCACACTCGGCGCGGCAAGGGCCCGCTCGAGCCAGGCCCGGACCGGAGAGCCGGGGATCGCGGCCACCGCCGCGGCACCCGAGAGGAAGAGCGTGATCGAGGCGGCCCATGCCAGGCGGACTCTCGTGGCCTGTCGCCTTCCGCTTCGGTGACCCGTTTCATGCCGCGGCCCCCCGTCTCCGTGTCGGGCCAGGCGTGCCGTGACCTGCTCCAGAGCCCGCTCCGTGTCCACCTCCGGGATGGAGCCGGCGGCGAGCGTCTGCCGGACGAACAGGCTGCGTTCGCGGGCCTCTGCCAGCTGTGAGGGGCGCCCGGCTCCGACCTCCGTCTCGAAGGCTGCCCGTTCCCGCTCCGTCAGCTCACCGTCCAGGTACGCCTGCATCATCCCGCGTGATCTCCTCATCGGTCCTTCCTCCCGGTCTCGACGGCGTGGGCCCGGACGAAGCGTCGCTCAGCCCGGGCCAGTAGCGTGCCCACCGAAGTGCTCTTGACTCCCACCGTCTCCGCGATCTCCCGGTAGCGGAAACCCTCTTCCCGCATCAGGAGGATTCGCCGATCGCGTTCGGGGATCCGGTCCAGCACCCGTCGAACCAGGGCTCGCGTCTCTCGACGCTCGAACTGGCCCTCCGGAGACGGAGCGGTGCGGCCGGACTCACCGTGGCGCTCCAGCAGGTCCCGGCGGCCGCTTTGGACGCGCGCTCGGTCTCGGATGACGTTGGTCGCCACCCGAAAGAGCCAGACGCGAACCGATCGGCTCTCTTCCGTGGGCTTGCGCTCGAAGAGGCGTACAAAGGCCTCCTGCGCCGCATCCTCTGCGGCATCCGCGTCACCCGTGAGGCGGAAGCAGTACCGGAAGAGAGAGGGATAGACATCCTGAAATGTGCGCTGGTGACGCGTGCCGGTGGTGGCCTCGATCTCGCTCATCGCCTCCTTCGGGCGTCTGCGGGGGGTCGATGGACCTGGCGGGTTGTCATCTGACGAACGAGTGGGGCGCACGATCTGTGACAGATCGCCTGGTCGGAACTCTCGTCCGGGCGCGTAGGTGGGTCGCCGCCAGGGTCCCGCAGTGCCGTTCGGGGTCCAGGGTGTCACCATCAGGCGCCCTCGTTCGTTCGTACGGTGAAGCTTCGGGGCACTGCCCGTCGTCGGGCTGTACCCGGACCTGCGAACCTTTCACCTGATGAAATCATGAGCCTCCGATCTCCGTTCCGTGTTCCTGCCCTCATGGCCCTGGTCCTGACCGGTGCCTGCTCCTCCGATGCCTCGTCCCCGACCCGTCCCGTCCCACCGGCTGCCCTGCAGGTAACTGTTCAGGAGGATGTCGTGGTCCTTACGCAGAACGTGGTGCCGCAGGTGACGATGGATGCCCTGTTCGAGGGAGATGTGACCCTCGATGGGGCCGGATGTATCCGCCTGGCCTCGGGCGATGCCCCAACCGTCATCTGGCCGGTGGGCTACGGCGTTCGCAGCGAAGGATCCGACAGGGTCGTTCACGATGATCAGGGTGCTCGGGTGGGGGTCATCGGAGGCAGTTTCTCTCTGGATGGCGGCGAGGTCCCTCAACTCAGCGACGCCCTGGGATTCTCGGACGATGACCGGGCCCTGGCCGCCAGCCAGTGCCCGGGAGGCTTCTGGATCGTGGGCTGAAGCTGTCGACACGGGGACCCGGGGGTGACGCTCGGACCTCGGCGAACGTACCAGACCCCCGTGGGCCGCGTGCTCGCGGGGGTCCTCTGTACGCGTGGCATCCGATCTACGCCGGGTCCATCCCGAGGCGACGGCTCGTCGCGGATCGAGGCCCGGAGACAGGAGCAGCGTGTCGCGACGGCTGCTCCCGGGTCGCGGGCCGGGGAATCGAAGACGGCGGAGGACACCCGGGCACAGACGTCTGTCTGGCCTCCTGCGCCCCCTCCTCGACGGCGTGAAGGTCTTGCGTGGCCAGCGGAAGCGGGATGCCGAGGTCGATGAAGAAGTGGCCCATTTCATGACGGAGGCGGAGGCCGATCTCGTGGGCCAAGGTGTCTCTCCGGACGAGGCACGACGCCGGGTCCGCCTGCGCCGCTCGCAGACCACCGTGGTCAGGCCGAACGTCGGAGTCCGTCTTATCCTGCTGCTTGCCGGCCTGGCGGGCGCCTCGTGTATCTCCACTGAGCCCTCGCTCACGGATGCGGATGCTGAGGCAGTGGTAGCCGTCGAGACCGCCGCACTCATGCGCGAGCATCGGCTACCGGGCATGGCGGTGGCCATCTCACACAGAGGTCGCGACTACCTCCTCAACTTCGGCGTCATGGACCCGAAGGGCGATCGTCCGGTCACTGCTTCGACGATCTTCGAGGTCGGGTCGATCACCAAACTCCTGACGGTTACCGCGGCCTCCTGGGCAGAGGAGCGGGCAGAGTTGTCCCTGGCCGATTCGGTCGCGGCCTACCTTCCAGCGCTTTCGGGGACGCCACTCGGTCGCCTGCCCATCTTCCATCTCGCAACCCACACCGCTGGTGGGTTTCCGCTGCAGGTTCCGGAGGGGGTCACCGACCGTACCAGCCTGATCCGGTATTTCCAGGACTGGACACCTGAGAATTCGCCGGGCACGTGGCGCCACTACGCCAACCCCAGCATCGGGCTGCTTGGCGTGCTGGTCTCGAACGTCGAGGGGACGAGCTTCGAAGCGATCATGGAGGAGCATCTCCTCCCCGAACTGGAGATGAGAAGCAGCTTCGTCTCGGTGCCACCCGCCATGGCGGACGACTACGCATGGGGCGTTGATCGCCAGGAAAACCGGGTGCGGGTCAATCCGGGCCTGCTCGCCGACGAAGCATACGGACTGAAGACGACCAGCGCAGACTTGCTGCGCTTTCTCAAGGCGAACCTTCGTGCCGCGGCCCGCGACGACGCACTCTCGAGGTCGATGCGAAGGACGCACGATCCTCTCTTCGAGGTCGGGCCGTTTCAACAGGCGCTCGTCTGGGAGCGATATCCGTACCCCCTGGACCCCTGCGCTCTGAGAGCCGGAAATGCGAATGCGATGATCTTCCGTCCGGCACCGGTCGAGCGCGTCACCGAGCCGACCGAGCCCTTCGCGCTCAGCAAGACCGGATCGACAGGGGGCTTCGGCGCCTACGTTCTCGTCGTGCCCGAGGAGGAGTTCGCACTGGTCATGCTCGCCAACAGGAACTATCCGAATGCCGACCGCGCCGAGGCAGCGCGCCGAATCCTCGCCGGGTTCCTGTCTGCCGAACCTGAAGCGTGTGTCGATTAAGCGCTGGGCGCCCGTGCTCGTCTGACCGTTCGGCAGGCAAACCGCATCAGCGATCCATCGAACCGCGCCGGCTTCACCAGAGACCGATGTGTGTGGGTGCGGGCGGTTCGGTGTGACTCGGAAGCCCGCGGGGAGAGTGCTCCTCGTGCTCGGCCGGAGGGACGTGGCCGAGCGGTTCGAGGCGGCGATGGTCGTCGGGCCACCAGACCCATTCGAGAGTCGTGGATTCGACGTCCTCATGGCCCCGCCACGGACCGTTGCGATGGATGACCTCGGTCTTGTAGAGGCCAGATCCCGCTCGCGGCGAGGGCGCATCGCACGAGTCGCCGCGACTTCCCGAAGACGGCTCGACCCCTGCCTTCTGCGAGGCGTTCAGTATGGCGAATGGACAGGTACTGCCCGAGTCGAGGGGGTCCGTGCAACAGGTTGATGTTGGACTGCCGACTTCGGGAGTGGGGTCGGACGTCCGTGGGTCGCCTTCTCGAGCGCGTCGAGCGTCACGTCGCTGCGAAGCGACCGGGAGACGCGCCAGCCGACGATCCGACGGGCGAAGACGTCGATCACCAAGGCCACATCGACGAAGCCCTGCCACGTCGCGACGTAGGTCAGGTCGGAAACACGGAGGTCGTTCTGGCGGTTCGCCCGGAAGTCGCGATCGACCAGGGCGGGCGGCGTCTCGCCCGTCTTGCGCGGCACCGTCGTGACGGTGAAGCGGCCGCCAGGGAGTGCACGATTTCCTGCGTACATGGCCGGGTCGTCACGCCGGCACACGGTCGGCGAAGACCAGCGCGAAGTGGTTCAGTGCAGAGAGCCAGTTCTGGGGGGCGGGGTCCATCGGTCCCTCTCCTTCCGCCGTTGCGAGGCAGAGCACCTTTCTCACGGCGTCCGGTCCGGGAAACGCCCCGCTCTTCTTGGTGACATTCCGGAGCTGTTCGTTCATCGAAGACCTCGAGCGCCGTCTCGGCCGCCTCCAGCGGGCGGCGCTGCCACGCCTCCACGTCCTCCAGCACCGCGTCGGTGACCGTCGAGATCAGGCTCGGCGACACCTCGCCCCTGTAGAGTTCCTTCAGAGGGCCCTGGACCTCGCGCGTCATCAATAGACCGCGATCCCCTTCTTGTCGAAGCCCGGAAGCCGTCGCTGACCCTTCGGCCCGAGCTGCGGCTCGAAGCGCCACCGACCGCCTCCGGACGCCTGCCCTCCAGCAGGCGGTCCAGCATCGCGTACACGTCGTTCTGCTCCACAGCCATGTCGCTTCTCCTTCATTGAGAGATCAGCACCATGGCCATCTACACAGAAGTCAGCACACTCCCGCCGGCCAGGGGTCACCGGTTCGATCCCGGTTGGCCCAACTCGGGGATCTTGCGCAGCGTAACCACACCTCCGCAGGTTGTGTCCGATTTCGTGCCTGGCTCCGGCTGGACCTGCCGTTCGGACCGCGGCGCACATCCATTCCCGGTCTCACCGCCAAGGAGTCGTTCTGTGTCACTCTCTCGCCCCCGCTCTCTATCGCTCGGCATCATGGCCGCGGCGCTGCTCGTCCTCCCGGCGTGCAGCAGTTCGGACTCGGGGACCGGCCCCGATCCGGACCCGAGTATCGTGGCTTCGGTGTCTCCGACGACCTTTTCAGTCCAGCAGGGCCAGACGACGACGTTCACCGTCAATGTGGTCCGCACGAACTTCGAGGGGGCCATCAACGTCACCGTTTCGGACCTCCCGGCGGGGGTAACCGTGGCACCGGTCACGCTGGCCGCCGGAGCCACGACGGGTGACGTCACGATTGTCGCAGCCATCGACGCCGCGGTCGGTGAGACCTCCGTCACGGTCACCGGATCCGGTGTCGGCGTGCCGAGCGCCACTGCGCAGGTGCCGCTCACGGTCACGGCGGCGCCGGTCCAGTCGGTGGGAATCGCGCTGTCGTCCGGCTCGCTCTCGCTGGAACAGGGTGAGGATGGGACAATCGGCGTGACGATCACGCGGAACGGAGGGTTTGCCGGCGCGGTGGACATCGCGGTGTCCGGAGCGCCTGCGGGCGTCGCCGCGACCGTAACCGAATCCACGGGCGCGCCGTCGATGGTACCGATCGCGGGTGGCTCGGCCACGATCGCCATCTCCACATCCGGCTCCGCCGCCCCCGGCTCGTACACGCTCGACGTATCGGCCACGGCCGACGGCGTCCCGGATGCATCGGCGTCGGTCGCGCTTACGGTCACCTCCGCGCCTCCTCCTCCCCCCGGGGACGCATTCACCTGGACCTTCTGCCCGACCTCGCCGGTCTGGTTCGCGGTCCAGAATGAAGGCGGTCCGTGGACCTCGGTTCCGGTGACATCCGGCAGCGCGAACTTCGAAGTGACGGGGAATACGGTCGGGATCGCGTTCGCGACGAACGAGTCCGGGTCGCCGACGACGACCATCAACTATCTGCAGAAGGACGAGATCGAGGCCTTCGGCCAGAGCTACTGCACAGGACCCAAGATGCTGAACGGCACCGTGACCGGAGTGGCGGCCACGGACCAGGCGTTCATCACCGTGGGTGGGTCAACCGCGTTCGTCACGGGTGCGAACAATGGGACGTTCTCGGTCTCGAATGTGGCCGATGGCGTGATCGACGTTTTCGGAGCGCGGACGGAGATCGCGCTCGACGGGAGCGCGGTGACGACCACCCCGAACCGGTTCTTCATCGACCGTGATCTCGAGCCGGCCGACGGCAGCACGGTGGACGTCGATTTCACCGGCGGCCTGAGCTTCGACCCGCAGGTCCAGAACCTCGGTGCCACCAACCTCGGTGAGCCCGCACTTCTCTCGATGGTGTACCGCACGGCGGGTACGCAGGGGGTGATCTTCACGGAGAGCGGATTCACTACGGGCCCGTCCTGGACGTACTACGGTGTGCCCGATGCTCGGCAGGGGGCGGAGGACTTCCACCTCGCGACGCTGACGACAGCGCCGTCGGAAGAGACGCTCGGCGACTTCCGTTCGGCATCGCTCTACTTCAGGACGATCGAGGACCAGGAGGTCGATTTCGGTCCCAGGATCGGAGCCACGACGATCACCACGACGGAGACGGCGCCGTACGTGCGGCCACGGGTGCAGTACACCCGACAGGCGGAGTACGACAAGTACTGGTTCGTGTCGTACCAGCAGGGCGACCGGGAGGTGCAGGTCTACATCACGGATGGCTTCCAGGGTGGCGCGGACATCGACTACACGGTGCCCGACTTCTCCGGTGTCGCCGGATGGATGGACGACTGGGGGTTGCAGACCACGGGCGAGATTACCTACGCCGTCGTGACCTCGGGCTGGGACGCCGAGGGGGCATTGGTGCCGGCCACGCTCACCGCAGGGCTGAACATCGCCACCGCCACCCGCCTGGGTACGATCACGCCGTAGGCGGACGCAGCAGCAGCGGAAGTCCAGCGGCCCGTCCCCGACCCGGGGGCGGGCCGCTCCGCGATCGGGCAGGGTCGGGGGCTCGGGACACGCTCTCGACCCCGATGCGTGATGCGTGCGGGATAGTCGGATCCCTCGCCCGGCTCTACCAGTCGGTCGGCATGTAGTCTTTCAGGAACTCCCCCAGACGTGCTCGCCGCTGTTCATGCCGCTGATAATCGGGTCGACGATACGCGCGGCGCCGTCGACGATCTCCAGTGGGTGATGCAAGCCGTGGATCTCGGGCTTCCGTTCCGCGATCGCGGTCGGGTCTTCGTCGGTCACCCACCCCGGATCGACGGCGTTCATGCGGCTGCCGTCGTTGTGGTAATCCGAGGCGGCGGTGCCAGGTGGTCCTGGCGCGGCGGTAGAACGGCCCCTCCACCGCCGGCACATTCACGATGAGCTTGTCGCGGGTGTCCGTGCGCAGCATGGGAAGATCGAAGCGCGCATTCAGCACGAAGGGCGCAACGGCGTTGAACAGATGCACCTCGAGAAGTTCGACCGTTGGCAACTCCGCCACGAGAATCCGCCACGATTTGGTCTCGCGCAGATCGGCCTGCTGCACGTCCTGGTCGAGCTGGCCCGCGGAGAAGAGCTGGTGGCGCTTTTCCCGCTGCTCGATCAGCAGCGGAAGCTGCGACAGCTCGGCGGTGTGGGTCAGTCCCGGGGCCTCGGCCGGCGTGGGAGCCAACAGCGCGTCGCGGACCTTCGCGGACAGCTGTCTGCGAGTCTCGGCCTCATCGGTCAGCAAGTGCGCGTAGAACTCGGGAGGGCGGCGCACCGTCTGACACGCATTGTTGATGACGAGTGGTCCCGCGTGAGCGGGGGTCGGCCCACGACGACATCGGTCTCACCCGACAGTCCGGTGTGGTCCCCGCGTGAGCGGGGGAGCACTTGGAGCCCGTTGCACTTCTCGGTTTCGCTCACCTGATCACGGGCACGGGCTCCATGTCGGCCGATCGACTCATCGCCGAAGCGAGTTGAGTTGGAGTCGCAAGATCACGGAATCGCGTTTCTGGCGATGGTCTTCTCCCTGATCGACGGCGCGCTGTTCGGAACCCGGAGTCTGTTCGGTCGCGGCGAGTGCGCTCGGGTCGAACAGCCCCTCCAGTCGAACCGCTCGTCTTCCCGGCGGCGGGTCACCACCCCATTTGGCGCATCCGCCCATCGATGATGTCCACGTACCAGCCCATCTCGGCGGGGCGCCGCCGGAGGGGAGCAGGAAGGATCGCTGCGAGACCCATCGCCTGGCGACGGGTGAGGTCGGACGCCGAGACGTCGAAGTGATGGCGCGCGGCCGCCTCCGCTCCGAATCGGCCCGGACCGAACTCCACGACATTCAGATAGAGTTCGAGGATCCGGTCCTTGCCGAGGATCCACTCGGTCGGGGGCGTCAGCGTCCACTCGTAGAGCTTCCGGACCGGATTCCGGTGGGTCGTGAAGAACAGATTCTTGATCAGCTGATGGGTGAGGGTCGAGGCGCCACGCATCGGCACCCCCTCGCGCTGCGCCTCCTCACGCGCGGCCTGAATCTGCTCCCAGTCGAACCCTCCATGGCTGAAGAAGCGGGCATCCTCTGCCGCGACCACGGCGTGGGGCAGATGTTGGGAGATTTCGTCCAGGGACCGCCACGAGGCCGCTCGCACCGGATCTTCGCCGGCGAGCGAGCGCTCCACGACCCGCTGCAGCTGGACGCCGGTGGCGAGGGGGGGCAGCACGCGCAGGTAGACGAGTCCGATCAGACACGCGACCCACCATCCGACGGGCAGGAGCACGAGGACGAGCGCGACGCGGCGGGGCCGACGGTACCACGGGCGGCTCGAGGGTGTCGCGCTGGACGACGATGTGGATGGGGTCATGACGCGTTCCCGAGGCTGCGTGTGCGGATGTACGGCGGAGCAGGCGAGGCGCCCCCGATGTGTCTGCGGTCCGATCGGCGCACGATCCGGGGTCGCGCATGGCAGCTAACGGATCGCCTCGCTCGACAGCCTCGCGGAGAGACGCCACCCGGCCTCTCCGTGGCCCAGTGTGATCTGCGCCTCCTGCCCCGTCATGTCGAGGACCGCTCCGAGCCCGACGTCGACGAACCCGCGACTGCGCAGGGCGCCCTCGAACCCCGGCACCGTGACCGCGTCGGCGAACACCATACCTCCGACACGGACTGGACCGATCCTCCGGTACTCGCGGAGTTCGAGGCCGGCATGGCCCAGCCGGGGTGCCAGCGTCGGGCCTCCGAGCGAGCCCTCGCTCTCTACCGAGTGGGCGCGGAGCAGCACGTCGCGGAATGGACCGATCCCGGCGCCGGGTCTGAGCAGCGGCGGGGCCGACTCGGACACCGTGGACCAGCCGACGCGCAGCCGTGCTTCGCGGTGGTCCGCGAGCGGGAGCCGAACGCGGGCCGAGCCCTGCGCCCGTCCGAAGTCGCTTCCGTCCCCCGTCCATCGGGCTCCCCCGACATCGACACGCAGGCGGTCCCCCCACGGCACCCAGTGGATCTGCCCACCCAGAGAGAATCGGCGTGGGCCGTCCGACCACGATTCGACGCCCGCGGACCCCTCTACTCGGACACTCGGGACGACCCATTCCGAGAGGGCGAGTTCGCCCCGCAGCCGCTCCTGGCGGTCGGGTAGTGCAGCGTGCACTTCGCTCCTCCAGTCGAGTCCGACCGTGACGATCCCCGGCATCGGCGGGGCCGGCATGGCGGCTTCGACGACAGCCAGATCGCGGGCGGGGTGCCAAGCGGCTCTCGCGATCCACCTGTCCCCCCCGCTGAACAGCGGACCGACCTCGACATCGGCCTCGCTGAGGAAGAGTGCGGTTCCGAGTGCAGCTCCCGATTCCCACCCGCCGGGCCAGCGGGACCGCTCCACGACCGCCGCCCGGAGTTCGACATCGCCATCTCCAAGAGGCTGGATGGACACCCTCGAGTCGCCGATCGAGGGCAGCGAGGCGAGCCGCCGACGCGCAAGCATCAGATCGTGGGGCCGCAGAACCTCTCCGTCGTCGACTCCGATGCGCCGGCGAGCCGCGTGATAGCGAGTATGCCGGAGGCCGTCGATACGGACGAGGTCCACGGGGGGCTCTCCCAGGTGGTTCCAGGCGCGAACCGCAGAGGCTTCGTCTCCATCCAGGTAGTGTGCGGTCGCCGTGATCCGCCATGCGAGACGTCCGACCTCGGAGGTGGTGTCCCGGTGCGGCGTGGTCCGGAGCGGTGCGACCGCGTCCCGCGCGGCCGGGAAGTCACCGGCCCGAAGCAGGGCCATGGCGGAGTCCACCTCCGAGGGCGTCGACGTGCGGCCGGCTTCGATATCCCGCGCCGTCACATCGGGAGCACCGTGGGTCGTGGCCATCCAGAACCCGGAGTGGGACCAGCGGTCGACGAGTTCGTCGACGGGCAGGGACCGGTTGGGGCCCCAGTTGGGGTCGTGGTACCAGACACGGGCGGAGTCCATCCCGACGAGCACCACGTAGTGCAGCTCGGGCCCGGCGCTCTCCAGCAGGAGGATCGGAGCGAGGCCGACCTCGAGTGCCGCCCGCGCAGCGCCGGGGTCGTCTTGTGTCACCCGGGTGGGGTAGCCCCGTCCGGTGAGCGCCTCCACGAGCTCGGACGTGCGGATTCCGCCCTCGTCCGGACGCACGAGGTACGCGAAGTCACGTCCGTGAACACCGCGTGCGCCCAGATGCCGCTGCACCATCGCCGCCGCCGCCCCGCCGGTCCCGGTCCGATGCAGGGGGCCCGCATGACGGCCATTCCCGTTTTCCGACCGGGGCACGGAGCGATCTATCCGGCCGTTCCGCTCTGCCGGAGATCCACTTCGGCGCCGCGCCCGTTTTCCGCGGGCGCCGGGAGCCGCCTTCTCGCTTTCTTTTTCGAGCCACCCCCGGGGGGTGTTCCGGCCTTCTCCCCCCGGTTTCCGATCATGGCGATGAACTCCCGGGAGATCCGCTTGA
>Ga0207419_1002926_pt1 | contig 10656 bp, 12 predicted proteins | sample ElkSloMetagenome_4_FD_184723 | JGI IMG/M metagenome (GOLD analysis project Ga0207419, IMG submission 184723) | Hot spring microbial communities from Elkhorn Slough, Monterey Bay, USA - MD2A (version 2) | ecosystem: Environmental > Aquatic > Marine > Intertidal zone > Estuary: Microbial mat ... | reverse complement strand
TTGCCATTATAGCCCTAACCTTTAGATCGGCCTTGCAAGCGGTTATGGTAATTTTGACCATACCATTTGGGCTAATTGGTGTCGTTTGGGGGCATTTTGTACATGGGGCTCCAATCAGCTTTCTATCAGCCTATGGCATTTTGGCACTCATCGGTATTATGGTGAACGATTCCTTGGTTTTGGTCAATGCTTTTAACAACCTACTAAAACAAGGCAAAGGCTTTTATGAGGCTTTGTACGAGGCAGGACTTTCTCGATTTAGACCCATCGTTCTCACCTCTGTTACCACAATAGCTGGTTTAGGTCCCTTAATTTTAGAAACAAGCTTTCAGGCTAAGTTTTTGATCCCTATGGCCATTTCTGTAGCTTATGGCTTGGCGGTGGCCACATTTTTAACCTTGATTACCTTGCCAGTTCTGTTGGCCTCATTCAACAGTTTAAGGGGCCATGTTTTCTGGGTTTGGGAAGGACACAGACCTGCCCCTGAAAAATTAGAGCCCGCTGTGAAAGAACTCAATGCTAAAATACCTGAGAATTGATGCTATAATTTTCTGAATATAAAATTATCACTTATTGGAAAATGCTAACCGAATACTCTGATAAGATTTTCTAGTTAGCATTTTTCTTTTCGGGCCAAAAGAACAATAACTTCCTACAAATTTTATTTAGCCTTTCATAAGATTGAGAGATATTTTATATTGCATTTGTTTTTTAATCAAATATCTAAATACTTACTACAATTTAATGGGCACCTGGGGATATAGAATCTTCGAAGATGATGCGTCTTGCGATTGGTACGATGAGTTTTGCTTACAAGGTCAAAACTTTGATGAAATAGAAGAATCGATTGAAGATGTAATAGATATTGAAGATGTCTTAGAACACGACCTATGCTGCGCTACACTTGTCGGCGCAGAAATTATTTGCGCTGCTTATGGCAAGCCCTCAGAGGATTTTCCCGATGAGGAGTATCATCAGGGTGACGACAATGAAGATGCTCTGCCTGCTTTAGATTTTGAAAAAGTAAGGTTCAATACCACTGAAGAATATACCGAAAAGGCCATTAAAGCGGTAAAGAAAATTAAAAAATACAGCAATTCTAAACTGAGGCAACTTTGGGAAGAAGCCGACGATTTTAACAAGTGGGAGGCTTGTTTAGAGGATTTGATGCAAAGATTGAGTCAGCTTAAGGTTTGAACCAAGGCTGCTCTTCGTATTTTACCCATTTTTCTTTTTCAAAATCTAAGTCCAGAATCCACGATTTGTACTTGGGTTCTTCTTTGTTGTCTACATTTTTGGTTCTTTCCAGTACTGTTTCATGTACAATGGGGGTATCTTTTCTATTTTTTGGCCAAAAGCGGATCATCTTTCTAAAAAATTTGCTGTAGCCATCTTTTCGTGAGTTGTGCATAAAACCGTCTGGCTGTTCATTGATTTTTATACGATGCCCATCGTAAATTCTTAAACCGTGGTAAATGGCTTTTTCTAGCATCCAAACCAAGGTTATATCAGATAAGTCAGATTTAGGATAACCTCCGCCCACATCAGTATGCATACCCAAAAACCAAACCTGCAAAAGCTTTTGATTCATTTTCTCGGTATGTAATACCTCAGAGTCCCACATTACCGGGTGAAAAGTTTTCCTTTCATCATCTACAGATAAGGCATGGTAGGCATTCTCTACGCTCTCACTCAACTTAAAATCATGAAAATCATTTCTATACCAAGGGATCAATTCTAAGAGCGCATTAAAAAATTTAGACGGAAGCCCTAAAGCCGCTACTGTATCAAAGCAGCCAATAAATTTAATCGTAGTCCACATAGTGTGGTGCTTTTCAATAAAATCTTTAGCCTTGGCTTCCCTGCTTTCTTTATTGGAAATTTGATAGATTTTATAAGCTTTATAAATAAGATCAGGCCTGGACTTGGGTAAAATACCAAAGAGATGTATAAAACTAGAAAGGCTTCTTACTGTGGCAGCGCCTCTGCTAAAACCAAAAAGATAGATTTGGTCACCCGCATTATAGTTTTCAAAAATGAACTTATAGCAATCTATGATATTTTTAGAAATGCCTGCACCCGCTATAAGACCTGCAATCTTTTTCCTGTCTGTGCCTAGACCGGGATCGTAAAAAGCGATTTGCTTGCCGGTCCTGTCTTCTAGCATATTAAATATTTTATAGATGTTTGTATTATAACCAACACCGCCTTCTTGGCCGGTACCATCTGAAAGTACTACGATGTTTTTCGACATAATGTGAGCCTATTCTTTAGAGAACTATTTAAATAGAAAAGGCTAAATTTAATGTTCTGAACAATCTGATGAAAGGAGCTTACAAACAAAAAAACCGGCTATTTGCCGGTTTTGTAGTAAAATGTTCCCAATCTATTATCATTTTTAAGATTTACGCCAACTACTTAATCTCTTTTTTCAAAGTTTTTGTCGCTTTGATTCATTTGTTTTCTCAAATTGATAAGTGCATACCTCATTCTACCAAGGGCCGTGTTGATGCTAACTCCAGTAATCTCTGCTATTTCCTGAAAACTCATTTGCATGTAATGACGCATCATTAAAACTTCTCTTTGTGCATCAGGTAAATTTTGTATCAGTTCTCTCAATTTAGCGTGTGTCTCAGATTTAATTTGTTGCGATTCAAAAGAATCTTCTGCAAAATCCAAGGTGTTAAAAACATTGCTACCATCTTCCATTACAATAGTAGGGTAGCGCTTCTGCTTTCTAAAATAATCAATGGCCATGTTGTGGGCAATTCTAGAGATCCAAGGTAAAAACTTACCTTCTTCATTGTATCTGCCCGACTTGATTGTCTTTATGGCCTTAATAAAAGTTTCTTGGAGTAAATCCTCTGCAATTTCAGAGTCTTTTACGATCAATAAGATGGTGGTATAGATTTTATTCCTATGTCTTATTGTTAGCTCTTCAAATGCTTTTTCATTTCCTGCTTTGTACTGTGTAATTAGTTCACTATCACCAATTTTGTACTTTTTCATATGTGAGTTGATTTAGTTAACAATGCTTTTGATGTTTGCTAAGGTAGATAGATTTTTAGCTAAAAAAATTCGAACAAAGTGCATTATCTTACAAAGACGAATAATGCTTCATACACTGCTGATATTAATAGAAAAGTGGGCTTAAAATGATGGAAAAGCTTGAAATTGATGGTGATGGCAATAAAATTTCATCCATTTTATTGTCTTATTTATCGAAAAAAAAAATGATTTTATCTTACAGCCTTTCTTTTATCTAGATATATTGAAATGATATATGGGTATTGTACAATTTTCTGTTTTTTTACATTTGTTAACCTATATCACCGTAATATTTGGATAATAAATGAAGTTAAATCTTCCTTTTTAGATAGATTTTGTTCGAAAACAAAAAAATTATCACATTTACTTGCATCAAACATGTAGAAAAAAGAAAAAAAATCTAGACGCATACTTGGTTTTACTACATCATAATCTGTTTTTAAGCAAGATATAATCCTCTTCAGTGTCGATATCTCTGAGTGTGGGCAAAGTAAAGTAATCAAGTTTATGTTTTTGTATGGCTCCGACAGACTGTGAGTAGACCTCAGCAGTACTCCAAGGTTTGTCCTCAAAAAGGAAAGGGTAAAAAGTATTCATTCCTAACAAGTAATAACCACCGTCTACAGCAGGGCCAATTACAATTTGGTGGGTATCTAATTCTTTAAATGTCTTTTCTAAAATCGATGTTTCGATTTCTGGGCAATCGCTACCAATGATCACTACCTTTTTGGCGCCGTTTTCAAATTCAGTTTTAAATGCCTGCTTCATCTTTTCCCCCAAATTTCCATTGGCTTGTAAGGCTTTATGATAATCTTTCTCGCTAAAGACATCGTACTTTTCTATCCATTCATTATAATAAACCATCTTAACTACATTTAACGGGGCAGTAACTCTTTCGGTGAGTTTCAAAAGTGCTTGGTATATACTCAGTGCTTTTTTATCGCCTATGGTTTTGGCGAGCCTGGTCTTTACTTTACCTACTTGTGGGTTTTTAACAAAAATGAGTAATGTGTTTTCTTTCATGCAAAAAATATCCTGAATTAAACGGGTTTTTCTTAACAACGTACTTCCTCTAAGTAGGGTAGGAAAACAAAACGCTATCTGTTGTGGTTCAACAATATAAAGAGACTTAATTTGTTATTCTACCGTATAAGATTTTAAAAGAATATAAAAGTAGTTTTTTTTCATTTTCATATTTAGAAGTTATAGGATAAGGGTATTACCTTTATCCTATTTTTTTTATAAACTTGTTTGAATGAATTTTATAAAGAGCATAAAGATACCCGCCATAATGATTGCCCTCTTCTGGGTCATAAAAATTATTGAGGAGTTTGCGGGGATAGACTTAGGTAGATTAGGAATCTACCCTAGATCTTTTGAAGGACTTTTTGGCTTAATTTTTTGGCCTTTTATACATGGCAATTACGAACACCTTATTTCTAACACAGCTACTTTTTTTGTGCTAGGCGCTAGTATATTGTTTTTTTACCCTAACATAGCCTACAAAGTAGCGTTGTACCTTTTTTTGATTACCGGTATTGGCGTGTGGCTTTTTGCCAGGCCATCTTATCATATAGGGGCCAGTGGCATGATATACGGCTTTGCTTCATTTCTATTTTTTAGTGGAGTATTCAGGAAGGATAACCGATCGGTGGTCATTTCTTTGGTTGTAGCGTTTTTATACGGCGGTATGTTCTATGGAATTTTTCCTTTATACCCGGGAGTATCTTATGAGTCGCACTTAATAGGACTTTTAGCGGGCATTTATTGCGCCAATATCTTTAAAAATGAATTGGCAGATGGAGAAGAGGATGCAGTAGTTTACCATTCAGACCATGAAGATTATGAGGAAGAGGGTTATAGGAACATGAAGGGCAGTGGTTTTAGTTACGAATTTAAACCTAAACAAAAAGAGAATACAGAATTGGAAGACTAGTGCTCAGTCTTCAGGATAAGGCACATAAACGAAGTTGACAAAAGCTTGATCTACTACAAACAAGCAGCAAAACTCATCTGGGTCTTTGTATGAGGCCTTGAATTCTTCCACGTTTTCTTCTCCTACCAATTTTCTTTGCAAAAACTCATCTAAAAAGGAGAAATAGAAATTCCAATCTAATTCTATTTCGGTTTCATTCTTGGCGATAAGCAGCTGTCCTACTTCTATTTTTCCTCTTGAAATAGGAAAGATGGGATATTCGGCAATTTTTCTAGCTCTTAACAAATAAGCAGCTTCTTTAAGGGTATTAGATATTTTCACAAAATCTTTGGTGATTTCTCCTAAGTATTTACCGTCTAACTCTGGATCGTTTTGCATGCTCAATCTTTTAGTTTATTAAAGAAGTCTGTTATGTCTGATGCTTGCTTAAAATGCACTACCTGAAAACCGACTTTCTTGGCTGCCTCTATATTGGCCAAATTATCGTCTATAAAAAGTGTACTCGCTGGATTTATATCAAATCTTTCAATAGCCAAATAAAATATTTCAAGATTGGGTTTGATCAGTTTTTCGTCCCCTGAAACCAATATATCTAAAAATCGATCATAAAAGGTATATTTGTTTTTCACGAGTGGAAATTTCTCACCGGACCAATTGGTCAATGCAAAGATTTTATATTTTTTTTCTTCGTCCAAAGTTTCTAGAACAGATACAGTTTCTTCAAATGATCCTTTAATGGTTTCTTCCCATCTTTCATCAAATGCTGTAATCTCACTTTTATATTTGGGGAATTGCTCAATCAAAAGTGATGTAGCCTCTTTAAAAGGTCTGCCTGCATCTTGCTGCTCATTCCATTCAGATGTGCATACATTGGCAAGAAACCATTCCATCTCTTCGGTATCTTCAAATATTTTTCTGTACAGATATCTTGGATTCCAATCCATCAATACACCTCCTAGATCAAATATGATATTTTTTACTGGTCTGTGCATTTTTCCTTTATTCAAGATTTATCTCCAAACCATTCTATATAAGTTTTGAGGTCTTTATCTCCTCTGCCCGATAGGTTAATAATGGTCGTTTCTTCAGGCTTGGCGTTCATTTTGGGCAGATATGCCAAAGCGTGTGCTGTTTCTATTGCAGGAATGATGCCTTCCATACGACTACATTCGAGGCCGGCATACATGGCTTCTGAGTCGGTGATCGGATAATAAGCTGCTTTGGTACTTTTGTATAGGTATGCATGTACCGGCCCAATACCGGGGTAATCCAGACCTGCAGATACAGAATGTGGTTCTATTACTTGTCCGTCTTCTGTTTGTATTACCAAGGAGCGGCTTCCGTGCAATACGCCTTCTCTACCCAAAGCGAGTGTTGCAGCAGTTTTACCAGAACTAACGCCTAAACCGCCGGCTTCTAATCCTATGAGTTTTACCTCGGGTATATCTACGAAATGATAAAAAGCTCCAATTGCATTGCTGCCACCACCTACGCAAGCAAGTACATAGTCGGGGTTTTCTTTTCCGGTTTTTTCTTTTAGTTGGGTTTTCATCTCTGCACTTATTACCGAGTGAAAGCGCGCAACCATGTCAGGGTAGGGATGCGGCCCTACAACCGAACCAATGATATAATGCGTATCTTCCGGATTATTGATCCAGTCCCTCATGGCATCATTGGTGGCATCTTTAAGTGTTTGACTGCCACTTACCGCTTCAACTATAGTTGCGCCGAGCAGTTTCATGCGTTCTACGTTGGGTTTTTGCCTAGCTACATCGATTTTACCCATGTAAACTACGCACTCTATACCCATTAAGGCACAAACTGTTGCTGTAGCTACACCGTGCTGCCCTGCACCAGTTTCTGCTATTATTCTTTTTTTACCGAGTTTTTTGGCAAGTAGTATTTGCCCAATAGTGTTATTGATTTTATGCGCACCTGTATGGCAGAGGTCCTCTCTCTTAAAGTAAATATTGGTTTGATATTTTTCTGATAACCTACTGGCAAAATAAAGTGGAGTAGGCCTGCCCACATAATCTTTCAGTAATTGATCAAATTCTTTTTGAAAACTCGGCTCATTAATGATCCTTAGGTAATTTCCCTTCAATTCTTCGATGTTGGGATGCAACATTTCAGGGATGTAGGCCCCTCCAAATTTGCCATAAAATCCTCTTTCGTTTACTTGTATCATCGTTTGTTTAATTTCAAAATAAAAGGTGAAGTAATTGTAGTCCTTAATTGTTTAGAGTACTTATTTTTCTAATATCTGCTACAAATTTAGTGGTAAGCTCATGGTTTTTTATAGCAGGCTTTTTTTCAAATTTACTATTTACATCAATGGCAAAAAGGCCTTTTAAGTTTAGATGTGCTATTTGTTCTAAATGTTCGGGACCGATGCCGCCACTCAAAAAAAATGGCTTCTTGCTTTGATAATTTTTAAGAAGCTGCCAATTAAAAATCTCCCCATTTCCTCCAGGCAACTTTCCTTTTGTATCGAACAAAAAATAATCGACTAAAGGCTCATAATCTGCAAGTTTTTCAAAATTAAATTCTTCGTTGATGTTAAATACCTTGATAATGCCTGCGCTTAAGTTCATCAAGGCCTTATTCAGTTCCTTGCAGTAAGCGGTAGATTCACTGCCGTGCAGTTGGATGTAATCCAACTTATAGGTTTTTGTCTTTTCGATTACCAAATCGACAGGTGCGTTAACAAAGACTCCTGTTTTGCCTACATAAGCCGGTATCAATTCCATTATGTTAGGAGAAATATCTCCTACAAACCTCGACGATTGCTCGTAAAAAATAAATCCTATAAAGTCAGGCGGCTCTTCTAATATTTTTAAAATATTATTTTCGTCGCGCATTCCACATACTTTGATTTTCATTACTTTGATGATTATTAAAAATCTTATCTCAAAGTTATAAAAGCTTATGTAATTACCACTTTTGTTTAATCAAAATAGGTAGGGGCATTGGTATCATAGTACAAACTGAAAATCAATTCTATTTGGGAGTGGGTCACTCTCCCTTCTGAAAGCTCAGGAAGTTCATCTTTGCTAAAAAAGCCTACGTCTAAGGTTTCCATTCCGGTTGTTATATTGCCTGCAATACGCTTGCAGGAGAAGAACAACTTATAGGCATGGTAAGGGTCGGGCGGATGTGGGTGCTTCAACTTATCGCAAACTGCCAATAAGCGTTTGGTTTCTACTGTAATTCCTGCTTCTTCGTAAATCTCTTTTGCTGCAATTTCAGCAGGAGAGTAGTTGATATCTGCCCAACCACCGGGAAGCGACCATTTACCATCCTGTTCTTCTTTGATCATTAGTATTTTGTCGTTTTCTATCACCACACCACGTATATCAACTTTTGGCGTTTGGTATCCTTCATCGGTGGCAAATAAGTCTTGGATCTTTTTTACAGGCTCATCTGATATTTTTGACAAAATATCCACACTAATTTGCCTTAGTTCTTGGTAGCGTTCCAAATCGTACATACCTTCTGCATATGTAAGTCCATTTTGTGCTATGGCTTGTATTCTTCTGGCAACTTCAAGCCAATTCTGTTCATTCATATCTCAGTATTTTACTCATTTTTCTATATGGGAAAAATGTATTTAAGTATTAGATAATCATACAATTTAGGGATTGAAATGTAAAATTTAGATTTTAGAGATAAAAAAGTAATAAGCAAGAAAAATCATCTTAGTTTGATAAGTGTTCATATCAAAGATGATATAATTGGAATTTTTTATCTTAAAAGATGTGGATTTTGTGACTGTAAAGCATTAAAAATTATACTTAGAATTTTACAAACATCGAGGATTTTTAGATCAAAATAAGCGAAAAAAACTTGCGTGTGCGAACACATTTTTAGATATTCGTACTAAGATTCAAGATATACTACATATTATTGGTAGAAATAGACATTAAATGAGCAAGTGGGCTCAATTAAATTTTTAAAAAGTAGTAGAAGCTTTTATCGGTAAATCCAATCATAGCTCATTACTAGTGTTTAAGCTCTTTTATTAGATTATCTACAGATATGGAACCATTTCTAGAAAAAATACCAAATCAACTCGGCGAATCTTTTTTTGCTATGAGAAGAGAAAGTGAAGCTATGAATTGGGGTTGGCATTATCATCCTGAAATAGAAATCTGTTTTACCGAAAGAGGATCAGGAAAAAGGATTGTTGGGAACAACATTGAGTTTTTTGATAATGGAGACATGGTACTCTTAGGCGAAAATCTCCCTCATGCCTTTCAGTCTGATAAGGATTTAAAAGATGCTAAGCATATTGTGCAAAACGTAGTGATACAGTTTAGAGAAGAACTTTTTGGCAATATGCTGGAGTATCCAGAAATGGGCAATATAAAAGCATTGATACAAAAAGCCAGCTATGGCCTGCAAATCAATGGAAGGCTAAAGCAAAGAGTATCATCATTAATAGATGAGCTGCTGCAAGCAAAAGGTTTTAAAAAATTAAATCTTTTGCTTTTGGTCTTGAATGAAATAGCTGAAAGACCCGAGGATTACAGAATGCTTTCCTCCTTAAAATATTCTAAGATCAAGAACTCCGAATCTTCTCGTATTGGCAAAGTGATCTCTTACATACACAGCAATTTTAAAAAAGACCTATCTTTAAATGAGGTGGCAGAAGTAGCCAATCTTACCCCAAATGCCTTTTGTAAATATTTTAGAAAGCGCACCAACAAATCTTTTGTAGAGTACTTAAATGAGCTTCGAATCAATCAGAGTTGTGAACTGCTAATGTCTGATATGTACTCGGTAAAAGAAGTAGCCGCTATGACCGGTTTTAAGAACAGGTCTAACTTTAACCGTAGGTTTTATAAAGTAGTAGGTAAAACTCCTTCTGACTTCTCTAACGAATACAGAGAGTCTTTTAAATAATATCCTTCTTACTTGGATTGCCAGCTTATCTAAAAGTTCTTCTTGTGTTTTGAAGTTTGGGCATTAGAACACCAAAATGCAGTCCTAATCCGCTTGCTTTGGAACCTTCCATCTCGGTATTTTGGGTATATATAAAGCCGGGGCCAAATTTGATCAAGTCTTGATACACGAAAGAAAAATCGAATTTAATACCTGCGCTTCCGTTGTTGCCTACCACTGCGTTCGTAGTAATTTCAACCCTCAACCTCTCATCTCCTGGAATGATAAAGCCCAAACCTATAGGCAGCAAAATCTCATTTTCTTGAATATTTAGCCCACTAACAGGTTTGTTTATCAATAAAACGCCTGTATTTATAAAAAAGCCCGATGGCGGCCCCATTCTGTCTTTTCTTAAAAACCTCCATTCTATACTGCCGCCAAATACGGTATGGTGGTTTAAGCTACTTTCATATTTATATTCTGATGGCATTTCATTAGAATTCCAGTACACATTTTCACCTTGTTGCAAGTGCGCAACATTTTGGAATTTACCGGTCTCCCTACTAAAAGAATAATTACCTACTTGATTACCTTCATAAAAAACCCTGTCACCAGCAATTTCTAAATCATAGCTATTTCTCGTATTTAGAAAGAAGGCATCCATCCTAAATGCAGTTTTTAAGGTGATTTTATTTCCCGGTCCTTTGTTGATTTTTCGCAGTTTACGGGTCTTGTATTTTTTCTTTTTTTCCTTAGGTATTTCAATGCTATTAAGTCTATGAAAAGGT
>Ga0207419_1002923_pt1 | contig 10665 bp, 7 predicted proteins | sample ElkSloMetagenome_4_FD_184723 | JGI IMG/M metagenome (GOLD analysis project Ga0207419, IMG submission 184723) | Hot spring microbial communities from Elkhorn Slough, Monterey Bay, USA - MD2A (version 2) | ecosystem: Environmental > Aquatic > Marine > Intertidal zone > Estuary: Microbial mat ... | reverse complement strand
CCTCACCGGCGGCCTCGAACTGGTCGGCGTCGTGTTCGACAGCCCCTACGAGAGCCTGCCGAGTGGCTATCTCTTCGACCCCGAGCAGCACAGGACCATCGCCGTCGACGCCCGCGCGATCCTGCACACGCTCCTCGTGGTGTACGACATGGACCAGCTGGTCGCGGAACTGAGGGGCGGCGCGATCGCCATCCGCTGATGCGCGGGTGGGCCAGCGGGGCCAGCGGGCGCAACACCGGCCCACCGGCCGGGGAGGCCCCTACACCGGTAGGCGAACCTGCGCCTCTCTGGGCAGATCAGGCCGCGGTGTCGACCTCGGCGGTGGGCCAGCAGAACCAGGCGTAGAACCGCCCGTTCGCCACGTCGTAGCCGATCACCCTCTCGCGGATCGCCTGATCCGGCGTCAGTTCGAAGGCGGCGCCGACGACCTCGGCGCAGGCGCCCATCCCGATACCGGACCCGCCGCGGGTGACGTCGGTCCGGAACAGCACCATCGGATCGGAGGCGAGCCGGCCTTCGAGCCATGCGCGCTCGTCGGCGCGCAGATCGTTGACCACGGTCACCCGACCCATCTCGCGACCCTCGACGGGTCGAAGGTCGATCGTCACGTCGCCCGACGCAGAGAATCGGGCCGCATTGTTGAGGAAGTTGTAGCTGACCCGGTCGATCGCCGACGCCTCCAGGCACCGATTCGCCAGCGCCGCATCGCCGAGGCCGTTGGCCACGGAGAGCGAGACGGCGGCATCACCGCCATCATAGTGCATGCCGTTCCACTTCCGGACGAGATCGCGGACGGAATGCGGATGATGTTCCGTGTCGGGCTCGCGCATCTCAGGGTCGAGGTCGGCGATGACACCGCGCATGACCTTGGCCTCGTCCCGGACCAGCCAGATCAGCTGCTGGAGGTAGTCCAGCTGCTGCTCCTCCGGCACCTCCTGGTCCAGCAGGAGCTCGGCCAGCGACATGAATGCGGAGGTGGAGCCGCCGCGGATGTCGTGAATGATGGAGCGCAGACGAGCGTCGTCCGGCGTATCCTCGCCGAGGCGGTCCGTTTCGGCGCGAAGGGCATGGAGGTCGGTCTCCCGGAGCCGTGCCATCGCCACACCGGGGTCTCGCTGCTCGCTGTCGAGCCAGTCGAGGTAGATTCCCTGTGCGAACTCGTAGACGGCTCGCACCCGTTGGCGGTCGGCCTCGCCGAACTCGTCGAGAGTGACGGTCAGAGCGTCCGGCTGGTAGCGTCGCTCGCTGATCGGCGCCGTGGGCGCGGGCAGCGCGGCAATCGGATCACTCACGCTTCGAGCCGCTGCTCCATGACGCGCACCGCCTCGAAGAGCTGCTCGAAGTCGTCGACGACGAACAGGATGTCCTGAAGGCGATCGATCTCGAAATCCTGCGCGATCACCGCCTCGACGTCGAAGTCGCGACGGTCGCACTTCGGACCGAGGGCGTTCTTCGCATCGGCCGCGGAGGAGATCAGGCCGCTTCCGTAGACCTTCGTACCGTCCCGGTCACGAATCAGCCCGAACTCGACCGTGAACCAGAAGAGGCGAGCCATCCACGTCGTCTCCTCGTCGGAGCGCGCCCGCGCCGCGACGGCCCCGAACTTCTGGAGGAAATCGGCGAACACCGAGTCGGCATGGAGAGGGACGTGCCCGAATACGTCGTGGAAGATATCCGGCTCCTGGAGGTAGTCGATCTTCTCCTTCGGCCGTACCGTGATGGTGGTCGGGAAGCGTCGATTCGCGAGGCAGAGGAAGAATTCCCGTGCGGGCAGAAACCCGGTGACGGGCACCGCATTCCAGCCGGTCCGAGCCTCGAGCACGGCGTTGACCTGGTCGAGATTCGGTACCTCGTGCTCTTCGAGACCGATGATGTCCGCGCCGTCGAGGAAGAGATGGGAACCATTCTCCCCGAGCGTCTTCATTCGCCGCCGATACAGAATCGACCAGACCTCGTGATCCTCTGAGGTGTACGCATCCCAGTCCTGCTCCGTGAAATATTCCGAAGCGACTCCGTCCAGAGTGGCGCTGTCCATGGCTGATTCGGCTGAAATGCGACACGATCCCCCCTCTTCAGGGGCTGCATCCGATACAGGAGGGGACCCTGCGGGTTCCGCGGACCCCGACGTCGTACTCGAGCCTGCCAGGGCTCGGGCACGCGCCGCCGGCCGCGATCGACCCAGGGTCGTGATCGTGGGGGGTGGATTCGGAGGCATCCATGCAACCTCCGAGCTTGCAAAGGCAGACTGCGACGTCATGGTGGTGGACCGCAAGAACCATCACGTCTTCCAGCCGCTTCTCTACCAGGTGGCGACGGCCGCGCTGGCGCCCTCCGACATCGCATCTCCCATTCGCGCGGTCTTCAGCGACCAGGAGAATGTGCAGACGGTGCTGGGCGAGGTGACCGGGGCGGACCTCGATGCGCGGACGATCATGATCGGAAGCGACGTCGTCGAGTACGACTACCTGGTCCTGGCCGCCGGCGTCACGCACACCTACTTCGGCAACGACGCCTGGGCATCCCGTGCCCCGGGCCTGAAGACGATCGACGAAGCGCTCGAGATTCGTCGTCGCGTGCTCCTCGCCTTCGAGCGAGCCGAGTTCGAGACGGATCCCGACCGCAGGACGCGGCTGCTGACGTTCGTCGTTGTCGGGGGTGGTCCGACGGGCGTGGAGATGGCGGGGGCGCTTCGGGAGATCGCGGCGCGGACGATCCCGCAGGATTTCAGGCGCGTCGATACCACGTCCTCCCGAATCATCCTGGTGGAGGGTGCAGATCGGGTCCTTCCGGGAATGTCGGAGAAGGCCTCACGCGAGGCCCAGGCGGCGCTCGAGCGAATGGGTGTGGAGGTCCACGTCGAGACGTTCATCACCCGGATGGACGCCAACGCGGTCTACGCCGGGTCGTCCCGGATTCCCGCGGAGAACGTGATCTGGGCCGCGGGGGTGCGAGCGGTCGGTCTGGCGGACCACCTGGGCGTGGAGCAGGACCGCCAGGGACGGGTGGTGGTCCGACCCGACTGTGCCGTACCGGGTCACCCGGAGGTCTTCGTGGTCGGTGACCTCGCGGTACAGACGTCCGCACGCGACGGCAGCGAGGTTCCAGGCGTGGCGCAGGGCGCGATCCAGATGGGGTCCTTCGTCGGCGAGATCATCCGGAACGAGCTCGGGTCGGGACGGCCGATCCACTCCGAGGGCCGTCCGGCGTTCAGCTATTCCGACCGGGGCGCGATGGCGACGATCGGTCGTGCACGAGCGGTAGCGGACGTGGCGGGGGCGACCTTCTCCGGGCTCTTCGCGTGGCTTCTCTGGAGCCTGGTGCACGTCGCCTTCCTGGTCGGCTTCAGGAACAAGGTGCTGGTGATGGTCAACTGGATGTGGCAGTGGCTGGTCCACGCGCGTGGATCGCGCCTGATCACCGGGGCCCTCGGGAGTCACGTCGGGGGCGTGGATGCCCGACTCGACGCCCACGACGGAATGCACGTGCACCAGTTCGAGGACTGACACGCCGGGCGGCGACGGGGCCCGACCCGACCCACGGTCGGCGTGCACCGCGACCGGTGTAGACCGCGACCCAGGCGAAAAGCACGAAGCCCCCGACCGCCGTCATGGCGATCGGGGGCTTCGTTCGTTGCGGGGGACGGCTCGGACCGTACGCCGCCCTCCCTCCGCGAAGGGGTGGGTCAGCGGCGTGGGTCAGCGGCGCTCACTCCGCGCGTTGAGCTCGTCGACGTCCACCGCCGTGCGATCGTCGCCCAGCAGGTGCCGAGCGAAGTATTCGGCGCGCTGCCAGAACCAGTAGTTGTTCATGCTCCCGTAGCCGTGCCGTGCACCCGGGTAGATGAAGAAGTCGAAGCGCTTGTTGGCCTCGACGAGCGCCTCGGCCATACGGATCGTGGCGGCGGGGTGCACGTTGTTGTCGACGTCACCCGTCGTCAGCAGCAGCTTGCCCTTCAGGTACGGCGCGAGCTCGATGTTGGAGTCGATGTCATACTCCCATTCGACGTTGCCCTCGTCGTCCTCGACCCGCTCGACTCCGTGGTGCTTCTCGCTCCACCACCGGTTGTAGATCTGGTTGTCGTGGTTTCCGGCGCTCGACACCGCGACGTCGTAGACCTCCGGATAGTTGAGCAGCGCCGCCGTGGACATGAAGCCACCGCCGGAGTGCCCGTAGATGCCGACGCGCTCGCGGTCGATGAAGTCGTGGCGGTCCGCCAGCTGCTGGATTCCGGCCACCTTGTCGGCGAGTCCGTAGTCGCGAAGGTTCCCGTAGCTGTAGGTGTGGTACCACTTCGAGCGGTCCGGATGCCCGCCGCGGTTGCCCAGCGTGACCACGACGAACCCGAGATTCGCGAGCGCCTGCTCGGTCGAGTTCGTGCTCCAGAACTTCGAGACCGACTCGGTCTGCGGTCCCGGATACACGTACTGGATGATCGGATAGATCTTCGTCGAGTCGAAGTCCATCGGCTTGTACATGACGCCGTAGATGTCCGTCACGTTGTCGGCGGCCTCGAACTTGAAGGTCTCCGGGAACTGGTAGCCCGCCTCCATCATCCGGCTCAGGTCGGCCTGCTCGAGCTCCATGACCACCTGACCGTTCCGGTCGCGGAGGACCGTCTGCGGCGTGGCGTCGACCCGGCTGAAGGAGTGCACGACGTAGCTCGCGTCCTCGGGCATCGAGGCGCGGTTGTCGAAGTCACCCTCGGAGATCTGCGTGAGACCCGATCCGTCGAGGTTCACGCGGTAGAGGTGCGTGTAGTAGGGGTCGATGGCCTCCTCCCGGGCGTTGGCCGTGAAGAAGACCTGATCGCGCTCCTCGTCCACCCGCACCACGCCCGAGACGTGCCACGGACCCTCGGTGAGACGCGCGACCATGGTGCCGTCGGCATCGTAGCGGTACAGATGGGCCCATCCGTCGCGCTCGGACCACCAGATGAAGCCGCCGTCCTCCAGCGGTGTCGGACTCTGCGTGTCGAGGTAGACGTTCATCTCCTCCTGGACGAGCGGCGTTTCCTCACCCGTCTCGAGGTTCACCTTCATCAGGTCCACCTCGTGGAGGTCGCGCGACGTGCTCATGTACCAGAGTTCGTTCGGGTCGTCGGAGATCCACTGGCTCTGGAAGGGCCCGTCGTCCTGCGGGTAGCGGTAGATCTGGTCGTTGATCACCGAGAGGCTGGGCCCCTGCGCGTGGTCGGCGGTGGCGATCTCGGACATCTCCATCTCATCGAGATCGTAGACCGTGAGGTGGTCGACACCGGCCTCGTCCTCACCCGGCATCACGTACTTGTAGGACTCGAGTTCGGGACGGTCGTGTCCGGTGTTGTGAATCACGAAGAGGAAGTCCACCTCCCGGTTGTCCGAGCGTGTGACCGCGAACTTCCGGGAGTCCTTCGACCAGGAAAGGCCCGGGCGGCTCTTCTCGGCCCACTCCTCCTCCTTGTCCACGTCGTTGATGCCGTTTCCGGTGGATGCGCGCGACGAGAAGCTGAAGTACGCCTCCCCATCCGTCGTCAGCGGGATCGAGTCGAGCTCGATCTCCTCCGCGGCCTCCTCCGCCTCGTCGCCGTCCTTGCCCTGCCGGGCGTCGAGCACCTGCTGGTACTGATCGGCGTCGATCATGTACAGGTTGTGGTTCTGGGCGAAGACGATCGTCTGGCCGTCCGGCGAGACATTCGCCCAGTTCGGGTGGTTGGCCGGCTCCTCCGGTCCGTCGAGCTGGCGGAGCGTCTGCGTCGAGATGGTCCACTCGAAGTAGAACATCTCGGGCTCGGTCTCCGTGGGCGGCTCCTCGCCCTCCTCCATGTCGTCCTCGTCGACCTCGCCTTCGACTTCGATCTCCTGCGAGCCTCGAACTTCGAAGCGCAGCGTGTTGTCGTCGACGAAGTCGATGCCTCGGATCGGCAGATTCTGGCCGTCCCACGGGTCCTTCGTGATTCGCGTGAGTTCGGCGGCGAGTGCGTCGCGGTCGAAGATCTCCGACTTCGTGCGCTGTCCGGGATCCACGATGTACCAGTGCGACCCGTCGCTGGTCTCCCACTCGTACCAGAACCTGTCCGAGCCCCGGATGTACTGCGGCGAGACCGTCAGGTCGTAGAGCATGTCGCCCACGTTGTACGGGGCCCACCGGGCGGCGAGCTGCCAGTTGGCCGATTCGGGGCCACCCACCCAGCCCGCCTCGTCCGATCGGGACGACTCGGTGGTGTGGGACTGGGCGTGGGTCTGCGTGGGAAGGGTGACGAGCGCCGCGAGAGCGACGAGCGTCCCGGCGGCGTGGAAGATGAACCTGCGCATGCGTGTGTCCGATCCTGGGGGGTGCGACTGGCGTGGTGAACGGCGGTGCTCCCGCGCGGGCGAGCGTCCGCGGAGGGTCATAAGGCGGAGGAGAGCGCCTCGCCGCAAGGATGCGCGGACGGGACGGGCCTCCTCCCGGTGGGCTCAGCCCCCGAGGGCCCGGTCGAGGTAGGCCTTGAGCCGCTGCCACGCATCGAGCGCGGGACCGCTCCGGACCTCCGGGTCGCCATCGACGCGAAGCCAGAATCCGTGGTCCACGTCGTCGTAGATATGCAGGTCGTTCTCGACGCCGGCGGCCTCGAGGGCGGCCTCGAAGCGCTCGACCGACTCGGGCGCCGGCCCGCTGTCGAGACGCGCGAAGGTGCCATACACCTCGTGATCCATACCGGCCAGCGCCTCGGGGTCCTCCACGAGCCGCCCGTAGAAGATCGCGGTGGCGTCGTGATTCTCCCCGTCGAGGCCGAAGGACAGGGCGACACCTCCGCCGTAGCACCACCCCATGGCGCCGACCCGGCCCGTCACGTCGTCGCGGCCTTTCAGGTAGCGGACGGCGGCGTTGAGGTTCGGGACCACGTTCCCCTCGGCCTCCGCCATGAGCGCCCTGTTCTCGTCGGAGTTCTGACCCACCTGCCCCTGAAAGAGGTCCGCGGCGAGCGTCACGTAGCCTTCGGCGGCGAAGTCGTCCGCCACCTGCCGGACTCGATCCGTGAGCCCGTTCCACTCGTGGATGATCACGAGAGCGGGGAAGGGGCCCTCGCCCGCGGGCACCGCCAGATATCCGGTGGTGGCGTCGTCGCCCTCGAGATAGCCGAGATCGCGACCCTGAAGCTCGCCGCCGTCCCCGGTGATGGCCGAGGGGAGCTCGCCCTCGGCGGTGGGCGAAAGCGCGACGCGCGATCCGGACCCTTCCATTGCGGAGCCGTCCTCGGCCGCGAGGTCACCCTCGGAGGACACCTCGGCACCCGACGCCGAATCCTCGGTCCCATCGGCGGGAGGCCCGCACGCGGCGACCATCGCGAAGGTCACGAGTGCGAGGAGGGTGAGCAGGGCGGATCTCGCCCGAGTCGCGGGAGCGTCGTGGGTCGGTAGGGCGCGCGTCATGGCGAGGCTCCGGCAGGATGAGAGTGCGAGTGCAACGGTTCCGACCCTCCGAACCTGCCCCGGTTCCTCGCGACGGTCGAGGTCGCCCCGGGCATGCACCGCCCGCCCTGCGGCGATCCCGTGTGCGGTCATGCCCCTCGACCGATGTCCTCGACGATCTGCCGCGCCGCCACCTCCCCGGAGATCACGGCCGGTGGTACGCCGGGTCCCGGCACGGTCAGCTGCCCCGCGAAGTAGAGCCCCTCGACCTTCCTCGATCGGAGCCGGGGTCGGAGCAGGGCGGTCTGCCGAAGCGTGTTCGCCAGCCCGTACGCATTCCCGCCCAGGGCGTTGTAGTCGTCGCGGAATTCGGTGTGAGCGTAGCTGCGTTTCAGCACGACGCGATCCCGGATGGTGTGCCCGACATACCGTTCGAGCCGCGTCATCACGAGGTCGTAGTACCGCTCCCGGGTGGCGTCGGGGTCGGGGAGGTTCGGTGCGACGGGGATGAGGATGGAGAGGCTCTCGTGACCCTCGGGCGCGACGTCCCGATCGGTTCGCGAGGTCGCGGAGACGTAGAAGAGCGGGCGCTCGGGCCATCGCGGGGACTCGTAGATGGCCTCGGCATGCTCGTCGAGGGGCTCGTCGAAGAAGAGGGTGTGGTGCTCGAGTCCCCGAATCCGTCCCTCGACGCCCAGATAGAAGATCAGGCTCGAGGGCGACAGCGTCCGCGTGTCCCAGTACTTCCGTGAATACTGCCGATGCTCGGGGGCCAGCAGCTCCTGTTCCACATGGTGGTAATCGGCGCCGGCGAGGACCACATCCGCCGGAAACACCCCCCCGGTGTCGGTCTCCACACCGACCACGCGCCCCTCCTCCACGAGGATCCGGCTCACCGCGGCGTCCGTCACGAGCCGGGCGCCCTCCTCCGTCGCCAGCCTCGCCATGCCGTTGACCACGGCTCCGATTCCGCCCTCCGGATACCAGGTGCCGAGCGCGATGTCCGCGTGGTTCATGAGGCTGAAGAGCGCCGGAGTCTCCGTGGCCGTGGACCCCAGAAAGAGGACCGGAAACTCCATGATCTGCCGGAGCCGGGTGTCCTCGAAGTGCCGCTCCACATGTCCGCGAAACGACTGCAGCATCTGGAGACGGATCAACGCCCAGAGCATCGTGGGGTCGGTGAACTCGAGGAGGGACAGGCTCGGCTTGTGCACGAACTCGCCCATCCCGCGCTCATACTTGTAGGCGGCATCGTCGAGGTACGACAGCAACTCGTCTCCGGCCCCCGGCTCGAGCCGTTCGAACAGCTTCGCCACGGCGTCCACCCCGGCCGGAACGTCCACCACGTCTTCGGGGCCGAAGACGACGCGGTACGACGGGTCGAGACGCGTCAATCCATAGAACTCTTCGACACGCCGACCGAAGAGCCCGAAGAACCGCTCGAAGACGTCGGGCATCCAGTACCAGCTCGGCCCCATGTCGAAGCGGAAGCCGCGGCAATCCCAGACGCGGGCACGCCCTCCGAGGTGATCGTTCTTCTCGAGCAGGGTGACGTCCGCACCCGCCCGAGCGAGCAGGGCCGCGCCGGAGAGCCCGGCGAATCCGCCGCCCACGACGACGACGCGCGTTTCGGCCAGCGTACCCGACGGGGTCGGTGGAGCGTCCGGCGCACGCGGCGGAGTCCCGGGAGTCGAACGGCTGTTCATGATCGAGCATACACGCCGCCGACCGGCACGTTCTGGGACCGTATGGACCACATCCGGTCGATTCCGCTAAGTTCCAGTTCTGCGGTTCTCACCTCGGGTCCCTCGATCGAGGGGCCGGCGCTCTGCGACATCACGCAGCAACACGACTCTGCGCCAGCTTATCGAGCCAGCTCTTCTGGCCGGCCTGCTGAGCACATATCACACGGACATACCTTGGATTTCAACGCCCTCGGGCTACGCTCGAGCCTCCTTCGAGGCATCGATGATCTCGGCTTCACGACCGCCACACCCATTCAGACCGACGCGATTCCGCCTGCGCTCGAAGGCCGCGATGTCCTCGCCTGCGCCGCGACCGGCTCCGGCAAGACCGCCGCCTTCCTGCTGCCCATTCTGGAGCGCCTCGCCGACAAGCCGCGCGGTACGACCCGCGCCCTCGTGCTGGCGCCCACTCGCGAACTCGCCATCCAGATTCTCGCCGACTTCGAGGACCTCGCGAAGCACACGGAGATGCGCGGTGCGGCCGTGTACGGGGGAGTCGGGATGAACCCCCAGATCGAGGCATTCCGGGATGGGGTCGACATCGTCATGGCCACCCCGGGCCGGCTGCTGGACCACTTCCAGCGGGGCAACGCGCCCCTGAAGGGACTCGAGGTGCTGGTCCTGGACGAAGCCGATCGGATGCTCGACATGGGCTTCCTGCCGGATATCCGGCGGGTTCTCAAGCATGTGCCCCGACCGCAGCAGACGCTGTTCTTCAGCGCGACGATGCCTCCGGCCATCGAGAAGCTGACGAGAGAGCTCCTCACGAACCCCGTCACCGTCGCGCTCCAGATCAAGGCTCAGCCGGCCTCGGGTGTGACACAGACCGTGTACCCCGTCGCCAAGAGCGACAAGACACGGCTGCTCATCGAGCTGCTCAAGCGTGACGGCATCTACGATGCGCTCGTCTTCACGAGGACGAAGCACGGAGCCAACCGGCTGACCAAGAAGCTGAACAAGAGCGGAGTGACCGCCGAGCGTATCCACGGCAACCGCTCCCAGAACCAGCGTACGAAGGCGCTGGCCGGGTTCAAGAGGGGTGACTTCCAGGTGCTCGTCGCGACGGACATCGCGTCGCGCGGCATCGATGTCGAGGAGCTCGGACACGTGGTCAACTTCGACCTTCCCAACGTGCCCGAAGACTACATTCACCGCGTCGGCCGGACCGGACGGGCCGGAGAGACCGGCGACGCCTTCAGCTTCGTGACGCCGGACTGCGAAGCCGATCTCGCCAAGATCGAACGCGCGATCGGGACCACACTTCAGCGGAAGACGGTCGAGGGGTTCGACGTGCCGACCGGGTCGTCGACCGGGTCGGGTGGTGGTGGCGGAAGGTCGCGTGGCGGAGGGGGCCGGGGCCGGTCGGGAGCCTCGAAGGCCGGCCGGGGAGGAGGCCGTTCCCGCACGCAGCACGCCGACGACGGACAGAACGACCGCCCGCGGCGACGTCGCTACGGGAAGCGGCGGGACTGACACCCCGCCCGAACACACCCCGCCCGACGCTGTCGGGCGGCCCTCCGCGCCCGGGTCCCGATCGGGCCCGGGCGCGG
>Ga0207419_1002922_pt1 | contig 10670 bp, 7 predicted proteins | sample ElkSloMetagenome_4_FD_184723 | JGI IMG/M metagenome (GOLD analysis project Ga0207419, IMG submission 184723) | Hot spring microbial communities from Elkhorn Slough, Monterey Bay, USA - MD2A (version 2) | ecosystem: Environmental > Aquatic > Marine > Intertidal zone > Estuary: Microbial mat ... | reverse complement strand
TTTATCGGGGCAGGCTATATTCTAAAACGGGGTTAACCCTAAGTAAAGCGCTTGTTCGCTTGCTCCAACCGCTCAACTTAGGATAAAGTTTAATGTAGTTTATATGTTGTATTTTGGATTTCAGAAGCTGGAAATTTATCAGCTTTCAAAATCGTTGGTAAAGGATATTTATAAGTTAAGCAGTCCTTTTCCCTCAGATGAACCGAGCCATGACAAAGTTTTTGACACACACGTATGATTATAATTCGTGGCATGTACAAAAATACAAAACCGGAGTTTTGGCGAGCTCTCCCGTTAGAAATAACGGGACAGGCTATCTGACCTATTTAATCAAATTATAAACAGATGAAAAGTATGCTCTTGTGCAGCAAATAAATAAAGCAGCAGTTTCAGTTGCCTATAATATTGCAGAAGGAACAAGCAGGAATGGTTACCAGGATAAAACATTTTAATTAATATATATTATAGCTCTTTAATGGAAAATGTTTGCCAAACAGAGATAGCTTTTGAATTAGGATACCTAAAGAAGGATGTATTTGAAAATATTTCGAAAAAGGCAAAAAAACTACCGGTAAAAATGAGCAACGATATTGCGTCAATTAAAAAAGCAACATTTAAACCATATTTCAACTACATTTACAACCATATTTAAACAGTTTTTTAGGTTCTGTAAAAATATTTAACCACTAAGATAAAAATTATGAGCATAACCGAAACCATCAACAACGATCTGAGAAAAGCCATGAAGGCTCGCGATAAGGAGCGGCTCGAAGCATTAAGGTCAGTGAAAACAGCCTTTACAGTACAACTAACAGAAAAGGGAGGTGCGAAAAGCCTCACTGAGGCCGATGAACTCAAAATTGTTCAGAAGCAGGTAAAGCAGCGGAAAGATGCTGCCGAAATATATTTAAAACAGAACCGTACGGATTTAGCGGAAAAGGAGCTTGCAGAAGCAAAGATACTAGAGCAATATCTTCCGGAAATGCTCACAGGAGAGAAACTTGACGAAGCTCTGAAGTCCATTATCGAAGATATTGGTGCCAGTAACCCCTCTGATATGGGCAGGGTAATGGGTGCAGCAAATAAAATTCTTGCCGGTAAGGCTGAAGGACGTGAAATAGCTGCGCGTGTTAAAGCCATTCTGAACAGCTGATCATGGGGCCAGCCGCTGAATAATCCATTGGTTTTTATCCTGGTAATATTCAAAACGGTCGTTTAAACGATTTTCACGGCCTTGCCAAAATTCAAATCGTGTGGGGGATACCAGGTAGCCTCCCCAGTATAAGGGCCTTTCAGGGTTCACTCCTTTATATTTGACATCGGTTAAAGAAACAATCTTTTCAAGTTCCAGCCTGTTTTTTAATGGTTTACTTTGGGGAGATGCGATGGCTCCGACTTTGCTTGCCTGTGGCCGCGAACTGAAATATGCATCAGACTTGGCTGTGCTAATCTTTTTAGCAATTCCGGTGATGCGCACCTGCCTTTGAATCCGGGGCCAGTAAAAAACAACCGCAACATTTGGATTAAAATGAATGTCAATACCCTTTTTACTATTGTAGTTGGTGTAAAAGGTAATACCCTCCTCATTAAACTCTTTCATCAACACAATGCGTGAATCAGGTATTCCTGTTTCTGAAACCGTACTTAAACACATGGCTCCCATATCATCGGCCTTTGCTTCTGAGGCTTCATGGAACCAATTTGAGAATTGGGTAAAAGGATTTTCTGCTAACTGTTTCCCTGATAGGGAGCCGTAAGTATATTCTGTTCTGTTTGTCTGCTCTTTCATTATAAATTGCCTTGAAAGAAAAGTTCTTCCTGCTTCTCAGCTTTTGCCTGCTTTATGCTTGCATTAAGCTCAAATCCGAATAACAGCGCCAGTGCATTAAAGTTCATCCAAAGCATAACCATCATCATCGATCCCAACTGGCCGTATATTTGATCAAGACGGCCAAAGGCATCCATAAATCCTGTAAATATAATGCTTGCAAGTACAGATAGTAAAGTGGCAAACAACGAACCGGGAGAAATAAGTTTGAACCTGGTTTTTCGTGAGGGTGCCAGGAAATAGAAAAAAGAAATTGTGGAAAAAATCAGGGCCGTTAAGAAGAACCACTTCCCTGCGTTAACCAAGACCCTGGCCAGTTCCGGACGCATTAAATGGTACTCAGACAGGGCATGCAGCATATATTTTGTTGCACCCATGAGCGTGGTAGATAAAAGTACCAGGAATGACAATATGAGAACCAGAATGAGCGAAACTATCCTTCGCTCAACCCAGGAGCGGGTTTCAATGGTATGGTAGGTGGCATTAAAGGCGATTATCATAGCATTCATAGCATTCATTGAAAAAGTTATGGCCAAAAAGATACCAAAAAATCGCAATCCCTGTGGAATATTGAGTGCTTCGGCAAATACCCCCTTTATGGTGGCTAAAGCAGCTGCTGGCATAATCTCATTTAGCAAAGAGAAAATTTCTTTGTCAGGTTCCTCTATGGGCAATAAAGGAATTAATGAAATGATAAAGATCATTGCAGGAATTGTGGCCAGAAAAAACTGAAAGGCAATGGATGCTGCCCTTGTTGTCAGGGCACCATGTTGCAACCCACGGATGAAGAAATGGAGAACTTCCTTTGGAGGAATCCCTTCAAAGCCTGGTACAGGCTTATCCTGTAAACTTCTTCGCTTTTCCGTTTGTTCTTTATTTTCTTGTACAGGATTATCCCAGATTTGAAAAACCATGGCGATTCGTGTAGTTTAAGCCAAAAGTATTGATTTTTTTTGAAGTTTTAAAAAATGGCTTTTATGTTCTAAAGATTGCTGGATGTGCAATGTATTGTTATGGCTCTGAAAATCAGTAAGGGCAGTTTGGGCGATTTCACCTGCATTAAATCGCTTTTAAACTCATATCAAGGCTTTTAATTTGATGGGTAAGGGCACCTATCGAGATAAAATCTACTCCGGCTTGCGCATATTCCGCTAAATTTTTCAGGGTAATCATTCCTGAAGATTCTGTTTCATACCTGCCATTAATCATTTTTACGGCCTGTTTTGTTTCTTCAGGGGTGAAGTTATCCAGTAAAATGCGATTTATGCCTCCAGCGTCAAGTATTTCCCTTACCTCTCCCATTGAGCGGGCTTCAACTTCTATCTTTAGCTTTTTGCCTGTTTTTTTTAAGTACTCATTTGTTTTGCGAATGGCTGCTTCTATTCCACCTGAAAAATCAATATGATTGTCTTTCAGCATAATCATGTCGTACAGCCCCATGCGATGATTTTCCCCTCCGCCGGTTTTTACTGCCAGTTTTTCCAGCATGCGGAATCCAGGGGTTGTTTTCCGTGTGTCCAGTATTTTTGTGTGGGTGCCAGCAATTTTATCGGTATATTTCCTGGTTTCTGTAGCTATTCCACTCATGCGCTGCATGATGTTCAGCACGAGGCGTTCTGTTTTAAGCAAGCTGTGTACAGGACCTTCTGCAAGAAATGCAATATCACCAGCTTTAACATTCTCCCCATCATTCATTTTCCTCTTAAGTACAAGTTGGGGGTCAGCATAGGCATATATTTTTTCCGCTATATCAATGCCGGCAATTATCCCTTGCTGCTTAATCAGCAGGTGCATTTTTCCCATGGTTTTGTCCGGTATGCAGGCCAGTGAGGAATGATCACCATCACCGATATCCTCCTGGATGCTATTTTTAATGAAGGAAAGCAATGCTTTGTCTTTACCAATCATTTATTTTCTGTTTCTATCCTGAACTGATGAATATAAGACTGGTTGTCCTGTTTTTTAAGTAGAAAATAAACGCGAAAGGTGCCGTTGCTTGTGGTTAAATTACCAATGGAGTAACGGGCTCCTTCTTTTCCTCCTTCAAACAATACCTTGTAATCAACGGGTTTATGAGTAGCAAAAAAATCTTTGCAAATCATTTCAGCCTGCGAACGGCTATAGATATCTTCTTTATCAAGGATTACAAGTTCCACGTTGGAATTAAACCACTGGGCAAGCGATTTTGAATTTCCGGATTTTATTGCCATTACTATTTCATCCGGGATATTTCCGGTACCTTGGGAAAAGGAAGCCATAGAAACTGGCAATAGAACCAACAGAACCGGAATTATTGTTTTTATAAATTTCATAAATAAAAATTTGAAAAGGCTGATCAGTATTTCTTTACTGAAATTGACCATAACCTTTTAAAAAGTTAAAATTAACAAAAGAATGGGTTATACCCAAACATTCGGTTGTTTTGAATATCAAAAACTAAACCAAATTTTATCAGCAGGTCTGAATTTTTGTTTTTTGCCATTAATGAGTCAAAGGAAGCAGCGCATTATGTTGTCTGTCTGTAATAAAATACTGATATTTACATATAATTGATGTCGTAAATCATTAAATAAATTGAAAATTACGCTATTGTTACAAGGAAAAACCACCTTCAGCTTTATTAGTGATGGCGCTGATCTTTACGAAAAAAGGATTAAGCGGTTTATTGATTTTAACATTAAGGTATTACCCGCCCCTAAAAATGCCGGAAGGTTGGCGGAAGAAGAGCTTAAATTACATGAAGGGAGTGCTATTTTAAAAAGGATTAATCCGGCAGATTATGTTGTCCTTTTGGATGAAAATGGGAAAGCATTATCATCAAGAAAATTTGCCTCATTTATACAAAAAGCCATGCTCCGATCAGAAAAACATGTTGTTTTTATTGTGGGGGGCGCCTATGGTTTTTCCGGTGAAGTTCAAGCACGGGCAAATTTTCAACTGTCTCTTTCTGCCATGACATTTTCCCATCAGATAATTCGGGTACTTTTTTTAGAGCAATTATACCGGGCATTTACAATCCTTCGTGGCGAACCTTATCATCATGATTAATATATTTTTCTTATCGCAGACTCCGGCTATGTTTTTTTTTGGGAAATTCATAAAGCAAAAGTTTAATGTATTAAAATCATAATAACGAATTAATTTTGCCTCAATCCTGTACCGCAGATGCAAAATTCAGCAGAGGCATAATAATTTAATTTTATTTTTATCACATGAAAGTAGCATTTTCAAATCCTGCAAGGCCCTTTTATCGTTATGGTTTTTTATGGGTTTTATTCTTCTTGCTGGCATTTGCTGCACAAAAAGTGCTTGTGGTAAATGAATATAATTCTGCTGATGTTCGTGATTTTGAGCATATCATGCACCAAAAGGAGAAAGAAGTACTTTCCTTAATGGATGTTTTGGAAGAGACTATTGTTAATTATAATACTGCTTGCATTACAGACGAATGGTGTGCTTATCTGAATGACCTTTTTTATTCTGAAGGCTATGCCATACTGGCCTACGAGAATGATAACCTGGTATACTGGAGTAATAATTCTGTTCCCCTGGGTGAAAACCTTTCTAATGAGATGCTTGAAATGAAGGATTTTCTGTACCTTGAAAATGCCTGGTATGTTGTAAAGCACAAAAAGGTAGGTGAGTATGAATTGTTTGCTCTTATCCTTATTGTTAACCAGTATCCTTATCAGAATAAATTCCTCCAAAACGATTTTCAGGAAGATTTCAGCAACTTTAATAATGTTGCAATATCTCCAAATGAAACTAAAAAGACATATGCCATCGACAGTTATGACGGTCAATTCCTGTTTTCACTTAATTTTGAGTATGCCCATAAAATAAATGCTTTCTGGTATTATCTTTCAGTGATTTTATACATCCTGAGTGGATTTTTCTTTTTAAAGTTCATCCGCACCATTCTTTTTCGGTTACCGGGGAAATATTTTATGCCTGCCTATATACTGGTGGCATTATTGCTTAGTCTCTTTAAATATGTAAGCGGAATTTTAAAAGCGCCGGCAATTATCTATGAAATAGCACTTTTTTCTCCTGAGTATTATGCTACTTCGGTAATTCTCCCTTCGCTTGGCGATTTGTTATTATGGAGCATCATAATATTTTATCTTGCCGAAGTATTTTCTTCGGGATACCGGGCACAGTTTACTGCAGGTAAAGGATATCTTATTTTTCTTTTCCGCAGTGTTATTTTTTTAATTATCATGGCTGCCTTTCTAGGAGCCAATGTCATATTTGAAAATCTCATCTATAACTCAAGTATAAATTTTCAAACCTACCGGGCGCTTGATCTTACTATATACAGCTTTATTGGGCTCACCATTGTCGGATTATTTTACAGCTCCTTTTTACTCCTGGTACGGCGTTTTGTACGACTTTTACCCGTTCAGGAATCGCATAAACGATATGGTTTAACCCATTTTGCAGTACAAACTACCCTTTTGTATATTTTGTTTTATTTTCTAGGGTGGCAGAATTCGTTCATTCCACTTGTCGCTTTGTTGCTTTTTTATACCATTGTAACCTATTTTAGATTTGGGCTCCTCCCATTTCGTTATTCAATATATACCATTATCATTTTCTTTTTTTCGGTTTATGCTGTTTGGTTCATTTCAAGAAATGAGGTGCGAAAAGAAATAATGAATATGGAGGTGGCCGCTGTTAACTTATCCTCTGAACATGATCCAGTTGCTGAAATTTTATTTGCTGACCTTTCCGACGCCATTCAGGAGGATACAGTGGTTAAGAATATGCTTTTTTCTCAGGTATTTAATTACGATGATTTTTATGGTTATCTGAAGCGAAAATATTTTTCCGGATACTGGACAAAATATGACCTGCAGGTAACTGTTTGTGCTCCTATGGATAGTGTTTTGATAGAGCCGGATAACATCTGGCATGATTGCTTTGGTTTTTTTGAAGGACTGTTAAATGAATATGGGGAAGAGCTTTATGGCTCAGAATTTTACTATCTTAATGATGCCAATGGGCACATTTCTTATTTTACACGGTATAATTTTGAAAACGGACAGGATACTGTTGATGTTTTTGCGCAATTGGACTCAAAATTAATTATTCAGGAATTGGGATATCCTGAACTACTTCTAAATCAGAAACAGGAGGCAGCTCTTGCAGAACGTCATTTCTCCTATGCCAAATATCATCAGAACAGACTTATTACCCAGGCTGGGGGATACCCCCATACGCTTGATGCCGGTATTTATAAACTTTCTGAAAAGGAATTTTCATTTGCAAAATTAAATGGCTGGAATCATATTATTTACAAACCGGGGCCAGATAATACCATAATAGTGAGCAATGAAGCTACACGGGGGTTTGACTACCTGATTTCACTCGCCTACCTTTTTGGAAGCTTTTTTATTTTATTCAATTTTTTGCTTGTTATTTTCCGTCCCTCAATGATTTTTTCCGGTATTGACAATAGTTTTCGCAGCCGCATACAGATATCTTTTTTATCCCTGCTGATACTCTCCTTAATTATTGTAGGCGCCGGAACTATCTTTTTTAGCATTCAGCAATATCAAAGCAGGCATAACCAAATTCTTGGAGAAAAAATTCAATCGGTTCTCATAGAGCTGGTGCATAAGCTTGAATTTGAAGAGGAACTAACTGCAGACTGGAGTGCGCCGGGGTATAACAATTTAAGTGAGTTGCTTAAAAAGTTCTCAAATGTGTTTTATACAGATATTAATATGTATGATGCCGAAGGGCGGCTGCTGGCCACCTCACGCGAAGAGATTTTCTCTCAGGGACTTATCGGTACACACATGCACGCAGTAGCTTACCGGAAATTACTTCTCGAAAAACGTTCAGAATATATACAAAAGGAAAGAATTGGTGATTTGGAATATATTTCAGCTTATGTGCCATTTATTAATAACCAGAATCAACTTTTGGCCTATCTAAACTTACCCTATTTTACCCGCCAAAGTGTGTGGAGCAATGAGCTCTCATCATTGGTGGTTACTATTCTGAATATATATGTTTTTCTTATCCTTATTTCAGTTGGGGTGGCTGTTTTTCTGTCAGATAAAATAACCCGTCCGTTAAGATTGATACAGGAGAAATTTGCTAAAATACAACTGGACGAGAAGAAATATGAAAAAATATTTTACCCGAAGAATGATGAAATTGCCGGGCTTGTGAATGAATATAACCGCATGGTAGGTGAGCTGGAAAACAGTCTTGAACTACTTGCACGTACCGAAAGGGAAACAGCCTGGCGCGAAATGGCAAAACAAATAGCCCATGAAATAAAAAATCCACTAACACCCATGAAGTTAAGTGTCCAACATTTGCAACGGACTTACCAGGATAACCCTGAAAACTGGGAGGAACATCTTAATAAAGTATCGAAGTCATTAATTGAACAAATTGATAATTTGTCTTCTATTGCTACTGCTTTTTCAAACTTTGCAAAAATGCCAAGAGCTAAAAGTGAGGTGTTAAATATAGCCGAAATTGTGGAAAATAGTATAAGCCTTTATCAGCATAATGCCCGTATAACCTTTAATTTTATTGTTATGGGATTTGAAAACACAGCTCCGCTTGTAAAGGCAGACAGGGAGCAACTGGGCCGTGTATTTATAAATTTGATTACCAACAGCATTCAGTCGGTACCTCCTGAAGAAAATCCTTTGATAGAAATAAAGGTCTCCAAACAAAATGAATTGGTCTGTATCGATGTGGTTGACAATGGAAAAGGCATTCCCGATGAATTGAAGGATAAGCTATTTGAACCAAATTTTACAACAAAATCCGGGGGAATGGGTTTAGGGCTTGCAATTACACGCAATATTGTACATCAGTTTAATGGTGAGATTGAATTTTATGCAAATGAGAAAGCGGGAACCACATTTAAAGTATGCCTACCCCTTATCGGCTAATTTAGACATTTTCAATACTTTATATGCCATATTTCTGCCGGGAAATATTATTTTTCAACATGTCTGTGTTTTTCTTTTGATAATATCCTGCCGGTTTTTTTATTTGTTTCATTTAGTTTACTTACATTTGAAGCTAATTTTTTTATAAGAACGTGAAAGAAAGGAAAATACTCTACATATTATTTATTTTTCTTTTGCCTTTTAAACTTATTTCAGGGCAAATTATTAATTCCTACATTAAAGTTAACACTGTTTTAAATCAGGAAGATTTTAATGTGGATTCAGTAATAGTTGATGGCATTCCTGCAGCATTTTCTGATGGAGATACCGTAATCATTATACAAATGAATGGTGCTGAGTTTGGTGAAAACCGAACCGCACAGGTAAGCAACATCAACAATGCGGGAAAGTATGAGTTCATTATTATTAACAACATAAATGGCAGCACCATTGTTTTTAATTCCGTATTAGCCAGGAATTATGACAATGGACAGGCCATTCAAATGGTGAAAGTAAGTACCCGTGAAAACATGGTTCTATCCGGTAATTATACAGCCGATCCCTGGAATGGTGAAACAGGAGGTGTGTTTGCCCTGATGGTACATGATACTTTATTTATGAATGGTACGATCGATGTTTCCGGGCAAGGTTTTCGCGGGGGAGATCCTACATCAGATAATTTTATAGACGATTGTGTGAATGCAACTGCACTTTATTATACCTCAAATGCAGATGACTCTGCCGGACTGAAAGGAGAAGGTCCTGTACTGAAAGGGTATAACAAAATGCGGGGAATTGGCCGTGTGTTGAATGGTGGTGGGGGTGGTAATGGAAAGTTCTCTGGTGGAGCTGGAGGAGGTAATTACGGAAGTGGTGGCTCTGGTGGACGCGTCGCTGAGGATTGCATTGCTCTTGCCGACAACCTGGCGATTGGGGGTTTATTAAATGTCCCGGCAACCTATTACAAAAACGAAAGTAATCTTATTTTCATGGGTGGCGGAGGTGGTACAAGTACCAGTAACGCTGCTAATCCCGCAACCAAGGGAGGCGATGGCGGCGGCATTGTCATTATTATCGCCCAGCATCTTGTGGCAAATGGAGGAAGTATTTCTGCAGATGGTGAGTCTGTTAATGGAGTTGCAACAGCTGGTGGCAGTGGTGGTGGAGGCGGAGGTATTGTACTCCTTGATATTAATGGTTTTTCAGGAAATAACCTTACCGTAACTGCCAAAGGTGGAAAAGGTGGAGACACCCCTGAGGTAAGTGGTGATTATGCAGGCTCTGGCGGTGGGGGTGGAGGCGGCATAATATGGCATTACGGCAATACCCTTTCTTCTGCTATTCAGGTTGGTTTAGACGGAGGGGATTTTGGAGAAGCGGGCTTCACATATAATGGCACAGGAGGAGAGTCTGGAGTTGTACTTTCGGGTCTCCAAACCCCGCTAACAGGCTTTCTCTTTAATATTATGCCCGAAGGACAAAAAATCTGTGGAGGCCAGACCCCGGAACCCATTATTGCTTCTGAGCCTAAAGGGGGCGATGGCGATTTTACTTTTCTCTGGCAGCAATCTACTGATCTTAATAACTGGACAACGGCAACAGGAACAACTGATGAGCAAAATTACCAACCTCCGGCACTTTTTGATACTACTTATTACCGACGAGTGGTTGAATCCAGTTTAAGTTCCAACCCTTCAATAGATATTTCAGATACAAGTGTAGTGGTAAGCATTCATGTATTGCCAGCCATTGAAAATAATTTAATAACTGGAAAAGATACTATTTGCAATAATTCGCAACCCGGAAGCATTAGCGGTTTGCAGCCTGCTGGCGGAGATGGTAGTTACGCCTTTACATGGCAACAAAGCAACAACCTTCAGGATTGGACAACTGCATTGAGTGAGTCTGAAGCCTTGAAT
>Ga0207419_1002921_pt1 | contig 10672 bp, 9 predicted proteins | sample ElkSloMetagenome_4_FD_184723 | JGI IMG/M metagenome (GOLD analysis project Ga0207419, IMG submission 184723) | Hot spring microbial communities from Elkhorn Slough, Monterey Bay, USA - MD2A (version 2) | ecosystem: Environmental > Aquatic > Marine > Intertidal zone > Estuary: Microbial mat ... | reverse complement strand
ACGGTCGCAAAAATGGCTTTAACTAGGGCTGGTCTTGAACTTTGAACGTTTGTGCGCGCTCTCAACTGTCGCTGTCCTCTGACAGATAGTCTTCCAGCAACCGTCCGGCAACCACAATCAGGTCATATTCAGTGACCAGGCCGACCAAACTGCCATCCTTGACTACTGGCAGGCAGCTCAGGCGCTTTTCGCGCATGAGTCGAACGGCTTCAATCGTTGTTGTTTCGGGGCTTATCGACAAAGGATCGGCGTGCATTATGTCGCGCACCATGCGGGTTTGACCATCACGGCCACCACGTGCGACCAGTCGCAGCAGCGCTCGATGCGAGACCAGACCGAGCAATTTGCCGGAATCATCTTCGACCGGCACGTGTCGTACGTAGCGCCATTCCATAAGGCTGGCGGCAAAATCAACAATGTCATCCGGGCGAACAGTGAACAAGTCAGTGGCCATAAACTGGCCGACGGTTCGATAGCTGTCGCGCCAGTCCTGAGTTCGACAGAATTCAGCCAGCTCCCATTCGGCAACCGGTCGCCCGCTTTGCTGCTGCTCGATCATGCCCGAGGTCAACGCGCGCAGACACTCGTGCGAACTGGCTTGATCTTTCATGCGATCCAGTGATTCAAGCAACCAGCGCGCCCCGGTGCGGCGCTTGGCAACTCGATTTTCGACTGTGCCAATGTAGCGATCAATATCTTCTTGGTCGATATTGCTCTCAGCCAGTCCTTCTCGGGCGAGTGGAAGCAGGTTATCAAGCAGCAGTTCTTGAGCTGTAACCTGTTGATCGTCGAACCAGACCAATTGGGCGCGCAATCCCTCACGCGCGGCGGTCAGAAAATTGGATTTGGCGTCTGCAAACTGCATTTTTTCGCGAATATCAGGAACCCGGCGTGCGAGTCCTGCCATCAACCCGAAGAAAAATGCCGAGTTGGCAATTTCGTCAAGCACGGTCGGGCCGGATGGAATCACCCGGTTTTCGATGCGCAGGTGCGGCTTGCCGTTGTCAGAGATGCCGTAGCAGGCACGATTCCAGCGATAAACCGTGCCATTGTGCAAGCGCAATGCATTGAGCTTGGGAGCCTCACCTCGAGCCACTTTGCCGATCGGATCATCTTCAAATTCTGTGGTCAGAATGACTCGAAAGCGAGCGATATCCTCTTTGAAAATTTCGATCACAGATTCATCAATCCAGTGATCGCCAAAGTGGACCCGCGGCTTGTGCCCGCGCGCTGCATGGGCCTCAGAGCGCGCGTCAATGGAATGCTCGAATACGGCGATGCGGCTTTCATGCCACAGCCGCTTGCCGAGCAAGATAGGCGAATTCACGCAGGCGGCCAACATCGGACCGGTGACGGCCTGAGCGATGTTATAAAGCGGGGCGAATTCGTCGGCCGCCACCTGAAAGTGGATCTGAAAGCTGGTGTTGCACGCTTCGAGCATCAGATTATCGAGTTTGAAGTTGAGCTGGTCTATGCCTTTGATATCAATATTGAAATCACTACCGCGCAAGCGCAAAAGGGCCTCATTCAGCGCAAAGTAACGGGCCATTGGCACCATCGCATCCAAGCTAAGGTGGTCGCGAGTCAAGGTCGGCAGAATTCCGACCAAGGCAATTCGCGAGTCCACTTTGCCTGCGGCCTCCTGAGCCAGCGCACAGACCTCGCGGGTCTCCTGTTCCATCCGACGCAAACAATCTCCGCCCAGTTCCAGCGGCGACAAATTGGCCTCAAGATTGAATAGCCCCAATTCATGCGTGAAGCGCGGGTCTTCAGTCTGATCAAGCACCTGCATTGCGGTCAATGCTGGCCGGGCAGCACGGTCAACCAGGAACATTTCCTGCTCGGCCCCAATCCGACGAATGCCGCTTTCGATCATGCCGTTGCTGTGCATATCCTCCAGTGCCCGCACTTCATCCAGCAGCGCCTTCATGAATTCTCGGCGGGTGTTTTCGTCGATGCTTTGTTTTACGTTTTGCTCGCCCATTCGTTTCAGAACCTTCAAGGAGATGGCTTGAGAATAGCCGACCAGGAAGCCGCGGGCAAACCCGCTTGTCTCGAGGCCCCGCCTGTGCCAAGCTTGAGGGTGGAACGCGCATGCTTCCACACAATAAATGATTCCATACAACGAAAGGGTAGAACTGATGACCGACAAACCTTGGCTAGGACAATACCCCGCCAACCTGCCGGCTGAAATCGATATGACCGAGTTCGATTCGGTGCCGGATGTGATCAATAAAAGCTGTGCCAGCTACAGCGATTCGGTTGCTTACGTCAATTTTGGTGCTGAACTTACCTATAAGGAAGTTGATCGCCTGAGCGCGGCCTTCGGTGCTCAGTTGCAGTCGATGGGCCTGAAAAAAGGCGAGAGAATCGCCATCATGATGCCGAATGTACTGCAGTATCCAATTGCAGTTTTCGGCGCGCTGCGAGCGGGGCTGGTGGTGGTCAACACCAATCCGCTTTACACCGCGCGTGAACTCAAACATCAGCTTAAGGACTCTGGTGCAAAAGCCATTGTGGTGATGGAAAATTTTGCCAGCGTTCTGGAAGCCGTAGTTGATGACACCAAAGTCGAGCATGTAATTTTGACGAGCATGGGCGACATGATGAGCACGCTCAAGGGCATGGTCATGAATTTTGTCTTGCGCAAAATCAAAAAAATGGTGCCATCCTACTCGCTACCCGGAGCGTTGCAGTTCAAGAGCGTGCTATCCCAAGGCGGCAGTAAGCAGCTGAACCCACCTGAACTGACTCATGAGGACTTGGCGTTCCTGCAATACACCGGTGGCACTACCGGCGTGTCAAAAGGCGCAATGCTGTCGCACGGCAATATGGTCGCCAACATGCAGCAATCCTCGGCCTGGCTGGGTGAGCTGGCCAAGCCCGGTAAAGAAACCATTATTACGGCCCTACCGCTGTATCACATCTTCGCCCTGACCGCGAATTGTCTGGTCTTTCTCAAGCTCGGTGGGCGCAATGTATTCATTACCAATCCACGCGACATGCCTGGCTTTGTGAAGGAGCTAAGCAAAGAAAAATTCACCGCGATTACCGGCGTCAATACCCTGTTTAATGGCTTGTTGAATACGCCTGGCTTCGCCGAGCTGGACTTTTCACACCTGCGTCTGGCCCTGGGCGGCGGCATGGCTGTTCAGCGCGCGGTCGCTGAGCGTTGGAAAAAGACCACCGGCGTTCCGCTCATTGAAGCCTACGGTTTGACCGAGACCTCACCGGCCGCGTGTATGAATCCGATGGATCTGAAAGACTTCAATGGCGCAATTGGCCTGCCGATCTCATCGACCTCATGCAAAGTGATCGACGAGGAGGGCAACACTCAGGACGTTGATGAGACCGGCGAGCTTTGCATTCAGGGTCCGCAGGTGATGCAAGGCTACTGGAATCGACCGGAGGAAACCGCCAAAGTTCTCGACGACGACGGCTGGTTGCGCACCGGCGATATGGCGAAGATGGATGAAAACGGCTTCTTCTACATTGTGGATCGCAAAAAAGACATGATTCTGGTGTCCGGATTTAACGTCTATCCGAACGAGATTGAAGACGTGATTGCTGATCATCCCAAAGTTGTCGAAGTCGGCGCGATTGGGGCCCCGGATGAAAAATCAGGTGAAGCGGTCAAAGTCATCGTTGTGCGCAAGGACTCAAGCCTGACTGTCAAGGAAGTGCGGGACCACTGCCGCAAGGAATTAACCGGCTACAAAGTTCCGAAATACGTAGAATTCGTTGAAGAACTGCCTAAAACAAACGTCGGAAAAATCTTGCGTCGAGAGCTTCGCGATCAATTCGGCGAAGCCAAAAGTTCTAGCGACTGATATGAACGATAACCATCGATGTTCCCCAGGATCCGTTGATTACCTGCTACTTCATTTTTCAATAGACCTTCAATGGTCAACGCTGTCGGTCAGCCAGCTCGAGTCATCGGGCTGGTTGACCAGCCCGGTCACACCTACCCCAACCAAGCGAATGGCAAAGTCTGGGTGCCAGTCCAGCCAGCTTTGAAGCAGTGCCAAAGCAGTGCGCTCAATCAAGGCGGGCTCACGGGTATAGCCTTCCAGGGTCTGACTTCTGGTCAAGGTTGAAAAGCCGCTGGAGCGCAGCTTCAAGATGACCGTTCTCGCATGCAGATTCTTGACCCGCAAGACCTCGGCCACTTTACTTGACTGCTGGGCCACAACGGGCTCGAGTTGCTCCAGACTGGTCAGATCATCGCCAAACGTGGTCTCCTGGCTGACTGAACGCCGCTTACGCTCGGATTTGACCGGACGCTCGTCTACTCCGGCAGCGCGCAACGCCAGGCTGGGACCGGACGACCCTAAAAGCTCAATCAGTATATCGGCGGCGGTCTTACGCAGCTGTCCGGCGGTAAAAATTCCGGCATCGTGCAGCTTTTCTGTTGTTCGTGGCCCTACCCCCGAAAGGCGTCGTACCGGCAGCGGATCAAGGAAACGCTGCACACCGTCGTGCGGAACATAGACGAACCCGTCAGGCTTGTCATAGTCTGAGGCCAGCTTGGCCAGCAGCTTGTTGTGGGCCATGCCGACCGACGCACTGAGCCCCATCTCATGGCTGATTTGGAGTTTGAGGCGACGACCCAACTGCTCCAATAATTGGCCTGCTGCGACCGCATCACTGACATCGAGAAAAGCCTCATCCAGGCTTAATCCTTCAACCCGATCAGAAAAGGCATGAAATGCGTTGAATACCGCCGCCGAGACTTCACGATAGCGTTCAAATCGGGCTTTGACAAAAACTCCGTGCGGGCACAATCGACTCGCTGTGCGTCCGGGCATTGCAGAGCGCACGCCGAATTGTCTAGCCTCGTAGCTCGCCGCCGCGACCACTCCACGAGCGCTGCCACCGCCCACCATGACTGGCCGCCCCCGAAGCTCAGGGTGATCACGTTGCTCGACACTAGCGTAGAACGCATCCATGTCAACATGGATGATCGAACGTCTGGCCTGCGGGACGCGGTTATTCAGAGGCTATATCAGATGGTCTGGGTCGGCTTGTCGCTTTCCAGCATGCCAGCCAGCAAAGAGCTAATGGTAGTTTTGGCCTGCGTGCCTTCAGGGCTGTCGGTGAAATGCACGCCAACGCCAGCGTTAATGCTGTGCTGTGAACCCGGTGGCGTGATCCAGGCCACCTGGCCAGGGATCGCGATACGCTCTTCGCCAAGCAGGCTTAACAGTATCAATACCTCATCGCCGAGCTTGAACTTTTTCTTGGTCGGTACAAACAGGCCTCCGTTCAGCAAAAACGGCATGTAGGCCCCGTAAAGGACCTGCTTTGTTTCGATGCTGTAGGAGAGAATGCCTTGCTGCGCCATGGCGTTGCTACCGTTTCCTGGAAATTTCCTGCCATTCTAGCAGCCATTTACCGATCAATAAGTCCTGTCGCGCATTGCCTTGCGCAAGCGCACTGCCCTGCAGCGCCTGCTGCCACAGCTGGCCCACGGACTGAGGGCTAATATCGCGCGGCAACTCATCAATCAGCTGCCTATCATCAGAGAGCTTCATGCTCTGATGCAGTACCAGCGCAACCCACGTCGCCAGCCAGCGCCAGGTCAGGGGCGCGTCAGCGGTCCAATCGCTACTCAACACTTCTTGAACCGGCTCGCCATTTGCAGTGGCGATCAGCCCATCCCGAATGCTGAAGCCAAACGCCAAGCCCTCGCCTTCCAGCAGCGCCAGTGCGGCCAATGGTGCCTCGCCTGCCAAAGTCAACGCCTGCGCTGTTTCATCAGCGCTCACTTGATTGGGTAACTGCCACACGCATTCTTGCAGCCAGTCCAGCGCCTGCGCGTGCTCCGGTGGCCTGACGCTGATGACCTGACAGCGACTACGTACGGTCGCAGGCAGCTGACCGGGTTGATCGCTGACCAAGATCAACCACGCGTTACCGGCCGGTTCTTCCAATGTTTTGAGGAGTGCATTCGCTGCATTTTTGTTCATCGCCTCAGCCGGCATCACTCGGCCGATTCGACGCTCTGACAGGCTGGCAGTGAGCTGCAGGCGCCCATTAAGCTCACGAATGCTGTCAACGGGTATCGCGCGTTTATCTTCAGGAATGCCGATATCGAAAAAATCAGGATGCGTACCGCTCTCGATCAGATTGCAGGAGCGGCATTGGCCGCAGGCTGCGCGACCGTCGGGCTCAAGACAAAGAATTCGGCGGCTTAACCAATCGGCCAGCACGCGTTTGCCAACCCCGGAAGGTCCCTGAATCAGGGGCGCATGACCAAGTCGATTGGCAATCAGCGCCGCGCTGATTTGTGCTTTTAAATCATCCAGCCAGGGCAGATTCTTCATAACGGCCCAATCGAACTGTTCTCGAAACGATCCATTTTCATCGTGATCCATTCTGAAGGTCATTCTCCAGCGTCTGAATGATGTCGGTCTGAACTTCATCCAGCGGGCGGCTGGCATCAATCACTCGATAGCGCTCGGGTGAATGGGCGGCTTGGTCAAGATAACCCTGACGGACGCGCTCCAGAAACTCGCGATTATTTTGTTCGAATCGATCCGGCTGGTGATCACGCTTGCCGATGCGTTCAAGACCGACCTCGACCGGGATATCGAGCAGCAGCGTCAGCGCGGGCTGGAGGTCAGCATGGACCAATTGGCGTAAGGTATTGATCGGCATTTTACCAAGCCCTCGGCCATACCCCTGATAAGCCATAGAGGCATCACTAAAGCGATCGCTGACTACGTCTTCACCTCGCTCCAGTGCCGGACGTATGACCTGGCGCAAGTTTTCTGCGCGCGCGGCAAACATCAGTAGCAGTTCGGTCAAGGGGTCAATATCGCCGGTGTTGGGATCAAGCAAAAGCGCGCGAATTTTTTCTGCTGGTGGCGTTCCACCGGGTTCGCGCGTTAAAGTCACAACACGGTCATTTTCTTCCAGCCACCGAGTGACGGTTGCTAAAGCGGTTGTTTTGCCCGCGCCTTCGCCACCTTCAAGGGTAATTAGCCGGCCTTTCATGAACGATTCCGAATCCATTAGCGCCCTCGGATGTAGCGATTCACCGCCGCGTTATGCTCTTGCAGCGTGTCGGAAAATTTATGGGTGCCGTCACCGCGCGAAACAAAGTACAGACTGCTCCCAGGAGCAGGCCGCGCAGCAGCCTGCAGGGATGCCTTGCCGGGTAGCGCGATAGCGGTGGCCGGTAATCCATGACGAGTGTAGGTGTTCCAGGGGTGATCTGTCCGCAGGTGGACGCGTCGAATTCGGCCATCGAAACTGTCGTCCAGACCGTAGACCACGGTTGGATCAGTTTGCAGGCGCATACCCAGCTCAAGACGTCGCTTGAAAACGCCGGCCACTTCAGGCCGTTCATGCGGCGCGCCGGTTTCGCGCTCGATTAAGGAGGCCAAAATTAATAATTCATCCGCGTTTTCTATTGGCAATTCAGGATTACGCTGCGACCACGCAGTAGCCAGCGCTTCCTGCATCGCCGAGAATGCACGTTGCAGCAAATCCAAATCACTGCTAGCGCGGGTAAAGAAATAAGTCTCTGGTAAAAATCGTCCTTCGGCCGGGCATCCAGGACAGTCCAGGTGGGTCATAAGCTCTTCATTACTCAGCTTGGCGCTAACCTGTCGAAGTCGCGAGTCCTGACCTAGACGCTCGCGCAGCTCGCGCACGGTCCAGCCTTCGATAACGGTGAATCTATGGGTTACTACTTCGCCGTGTTCAAGGCTTTCGACTAACTGATCGATGGCTAGATTGGGTTCAAGCCTGAACTCACCTTGCTTCAAGCGTGGTGAGTTGAGGCGACCGTAAAGGCGCCAGCGCCAATCGCGCCTGACCAGGCCTAAATTCTCAAGTTGGCTAAGCACATCAATGAAGGTGCCTCCTGGTTCAATCCACAGCGCGAGTGGCGAGTCAGGGTTCACGGGCTCGGCAAGAAAGTGCCGCCACTGATTCCACTGCCACAGACCGAAGAGGCAAGCGCTTAGCCCGACCAAAAGCGTGGTCGACAGAAATACAGAGATCAGTCGTCGCATGGAGGGATCAAATGGTGGTTCCAATGGCTCTGTAGCTGGCGGCATTCAGAATCGACGATCAACTTGCGCTCGTTGAGTTGCCGCAGGGGACGGATGCCGAGTACGGAGTTTATCACCAGGATTGAATCGGCCTGCTCTAGATCGTTCATGTCTACTACGTCAGCATCAATCGCAATCGGCGCACTCGACAACAGCCATTCCAGCCCGACACCAGCCACCGCCGCAGGGCTGAGGGGAGCCCGCCATTGGTGATTGAGGCGGATTAGCAGATTGGACGATATAACTTCGGCCACACGGCCAACCTGATCCAACAACACCGCTTCTTCAACCGCGTATCGCTGGCATTCCTGTGCGGCAAGAATCTGCTCTATCCGGTTACAGTGTTTGAGACCCGCCAGCGCCGGCTGTTCGGTGAGACGGATGCTGCTGATCATTGCACTCATGCCGTGATTCTGTGCTTTTTTTAACCCCTTAGGCCAGGCGCGACGGTGCACGATGCGACTTTGTTTGGTCGGTGCGCTCTCAGTTGAATCCGGCCAATAGCCACGACCGCCGCTGCCGCGAGTCACGGTCAAGCGGACAACCGCTCGCGTGCAGTTTTCAGTGACTGTTTCACATTCCCGACGAACAAGGTCGAAGTCGGGTGATTCCAACCCAAGGGCCAAACAGCCGCGCTGAAGGCGGGCCATGTGCAGCTTCCAGAGCGGGCACTGGCCACGATAAAAACCCATGGTTTCGAACACGCCATCACCAAACAGCAGGCCGCGATCCGTGGCAACGATCTGGTCGCGCTGCCTGCCGTTGACCAAAGTATCAACTGCTATATCAGTGCTCATTGGGGCAGCAGCGCACGCAGCAGGCCAGTCGCCTTGGCTTCGGTCTCGGCCAATTCTGCCTCTGGATCTGAATCAGCCACGATTCCAGCTCCGGTTCGAAACTCAATTTCATTATCGCTTACCCGCAGGCTGCGAATCAGAATATTGAGGTCCATGTGCCCATCGCGCCCGATATAGCCCATGGAACCGGTGTAGAAGCTCCTGCCCTGCCCTTCAAGTGCAGCAATAATCTCCATACAGCGAACTTTCGGGCAGCCAGTGATAGTGCCACCCGGGAAGACGGCTTTGATGACCTCGGCAGCGCCAACGCCAGGACGCAGCTGACCGCGAATGTTAGAAACGATGTGATGCACGTGGGCATAGCTTTCAATCGCCATCAGCTCATCGACCTGCACACTTCCAGTCTCACAAACACGCCCCAAATCGTTGCGTTCCAGATCGATCAACATAATATGCTCAGCGCGCTCTTTTGGATGCCCGACCAACTCAGCTGACATTGCAGCGTCAGAGTGATGATCGTGACCGCGCGGACGTGTTCCAGCAATCGGTCGAGTTTGGGCGATACCGTCACGCACTTCGACCAAACGCTCTGGCGATGAGCTAATCACGGTTCCACCGGGCAGACGGGCCAGCCCGGCAAAGGGTGACGGATTGGCTTGCGCCAGCGCCAGATAGACTGCTGCTGGATCAATCGATTGCTCAGAACGGCCATGCCAGGACCGCGATAGATTGACCTGAAATACATCCCCGGCGCGAATCCATTCACGAATTTGATCGACTCCGTCCTTGAATACCTTGCCGGGATCAGCAACCAGATCGAGCGCTGGAATACCAGCAGCTTGGATCACTGAATAACCAGCCAAGTCAAGACAGGACTTCGCCTGATCAAGAATCCCGGGGGTTTCGGCAAGAAGCGTGGTTGTGCCCGTCAGATTATCAACGATCAGCGCTGCCGGGCAGCGTGCCAGCCAGGCGATGGGCAGCGCGTCGTCAGCACTCGGTAGATCCAGGCGCGTCTCGATTGAGGCGACCAATTCATAAGCAAGATAAATGAACCAACCGCCAACAAACGGCCAGGTCGATGAGGCCGAAGGTGAGATTTTCCTGGAAAAATTTTCCAGCGGCAAGTCTTGCAGATAGCGAAAGAAGTGTTCCGCGGATTGCTTGAAAGGTTGATCGCAAGCTCTTATTCGATGGCCAGGCCCCGGTGCGGGAATGCCGAAACTCTCGCCATCCTGAAAAAGAAGAAAATTGAATCGACCAAGCGCGCCACCGGCGGCAGTACTGCTGAGCAAGAAAGGCCAGCGTTTCGGCAGTGCGCGATGGACGGCCAGGAGGTCAATGTCCCCAGGCAAATCAATTGTGTAGGTATGAACGGCAGACGGCATCGGCCGGCCTGAGCGTATGTTTGGGTTAAGCCAGGCGCTGCATCAACAGCGAGCCGTTGGTTCCGCCAAAGCCGAACGAGTTGGACAGGGCAACTTTAATATTAGCATCACGGGCCTGCTTTGGCACCAGATCAAGACCGTCAGCAGCCGGGTCGGGGGACTCGAGATTTATAGTCGCCGGAACAACGCCTTCATGCAGCGCAAGAATCGAGTAAATGGCTTCAACGCCACCTGCAGCACCCAGCAAGTGTCCGGTCATGGACTTCGTTGAACTAATCATCAAGTCGTCAGCGTGAGATTCAAAGAGCGAGCGGATAGCTTCAATCTCGGCCCGATCACCAGCCATGGTTGAGGTTCCGTGTGCATTAACGTAATCGACATCATCAGGCGAAAGCCCGGCGTCATCAATCGCGGCCCTCATACA
>Ga0207419_1002918_pt1 | contig 10679 bp, 7 predicted proteins | sample ElkSloMetagenome_4_FD_184723 | JGI IMG/M metagenome (GOLD analysis project Ga0207419, IMG submission 184723) | Hot spring microbial communities from Elkhorn Slough, Monterey Bay, USA - MD2A (version 2) | ecosystem: Environmental > Aquatic > Marine > Intertidal zone > Estuary: Microbial mat ... | reverse complement strand
GCCTGATTCTCTTTGCGCCCATGGATTCTCCGACCCTGCTGTTTCTAATGTTTCTCGGCAATCGAGTTTGCTCGGGTCTTTCCGAGGCGGCTGCGAGCGGCGCCGATGAGGCGCTGACCTATGATTCCCTGAAGGCGCTGGGGCGGGAACAGGGCTGGTCAGCGCTGCTGGAGCGCAATGCTCAGGTCGTGGCCATTGGCTTCTCCAGCGCCATGATTGTGGGTGCGTTTGCCTACGATCCGGCAGTCGTCAACGGCTTGTTGGCAACAATCAATCCAGACTGGTCTGTGTCCGAGGCATTGGTGATTCGCCTGCCAGTGGCGCTCACTTTTCTCACAGCAATAGTCTGTTTCCTGGTTGCTCTGGGGCTCTACGACCTGGATCGGGAAGAGAGCAAGGCCGGAGTTGACCTGGACCAGCGCGCTTGGAACTGGAGTGCCATTGCTGCCGCATTCAGGCAGATTCGAGCTGCGGCCAGCTGGACCCTGGGGCATCGGTTCTTGCTGTTCGTCATACTGGCTGCACTGGCCTTGGATTCCGTGGGCCGACAATTTGTAATCCTGGCCAGTGAGTACTGGCGCGCCATTGATATTCCGGTAAGCTGGTTTGGCTTTATGGGCGCGGGCCTGTCCCTGCTCGGTATAGTTAATGCACGCATCTCGCGCTATCTGGTCAATGAGCACTCGCCGCTGACTAACTTTCTCGCGCTGTCCGCCATACTGATGACCGGCCTGGTCGGACTCGCCTTCGCCATCCCCTACTGGGGAGCTCTGTTCGCGATAGGTGCCTTTGCGATGATGAGCATGGTGCAGTTCCTGTCCAGCTACTACATCAACCGTGAGGTCGATTCCCATCGCCGCGCGACGGTACTCAGTTTCAAGGGGCTGGCCCTTAACCTGGGCCTTGGCCTGGCGAGCCTGCTCTATACTGCCCTGGTGGCTGGTCTGCGCAACGACGCCGGCAAGGCGCGCAGCGAGGAGCAGGTGTTCGTCGAATCCCTGGCCGCCTTCCCGGTCTATTATCTGCTGCTGTTTCTGCTGCTGATTATTCTGGGTCGGGCTTTGATCAGCGATAGAGAGCGTCTGTTCAGGAAACGCGGCTAACGGCACTTTTGCCATCGCCGTGAGCGTTGTATGCTGAGCAGACCAAAGTGGCCTGTTTTAGAGCCCTGAATTATTCCTGGAATCCAGCCATGACCGTACTACCCAGACTGACCCTGCGCTCGGCGCTGCTGCTGGCCTGCGTCTTCCTGCTCGGGCAGGTACAGGGGCAGCCGGACATCCGTGTAGCCATTGTCGGGAGTTGGTTAATCAATGAGGACCTCAGCGACAACACCGACGATAAGGTCGAGGAGGCAATTGAGGCCAATGGCGGCAAAGGTAGCCGAGGACTGTTCAATAACCGTGAGGATTTCTACCGTGGCGGCCCGCCGGAACATGAGCTGTATGACCGGGTTTCCTACGATGACAGGCTGTGGATCGAATACACCGAGCCCGAATTCCGCTTTACCTACGAAGACGGTTTCGAGCGCGTCTTTCACACCGACGGCCGCCGTCGGCGCACAACCGCCGCCGATTTTTACAGCGGCGGCGGCAGTGACTGGTCATTCGGTTATTTCGAAGACAATGTGCTGATTGTTGAAGGCCAACCGCGGGACGGTGGCTTTACGGTCGAGACTTATTCGATGGCCGCGGACGGCGAGCGCCTGACTATCGACATGCTGATTCAACCAGACAATTTTAACGAGCCCATCACACTCACTCGCGTATTTGATCGAGTGAGCACTCAATAGCTCATTATTCCGGTTTGCGGAATTTCAATGTCATGCGGTCGGACTCACCGATAGCCGCGTATTCGTCCCGTTCCACTTCCCCCAGTCGATAGGTGGGAGGCAATGTCCATACCCCTTCTGGGTGCTCCTTCGGATCGCGCGGGTTGGCGTTGATCTCCGAGCTGGCGACGAATTCGAAGCCGGCGCGAGCGGCGAGCTCCCTGACATAATCCTCAGTGACATAGCCGCTGGTTCGCATCACTTCCATGCCGGCATTGGCTTGGGCCCGATGCTCAACCACACCGAGAGTTCCGCCCGGTTTCAGGGCTGCGTAGAAGGCGTCGAAGTACTCCTGTTCCTGCCCGGCCATGATCCAGTTGTGCACATTGCGAAAAGTCAGGGCCATGTCGGCACCTTCTGCCGGTCCAATAACAGTGGAATGGGGCGGCTGCAAAGGCCGGATCGTGACCCGGCCATAGAGCTCCGGATTCTCGCGCATCATGGCCTCGAAGGATTCAAGGCTCGGTCGCTGATAGGAGACCGGCGAATCAGGAGAGAAGTGAGCGCCATAATAGATGCCCTCGGCGTGCAGAAAGGGGGCGAGAATCTCGGTGTACCAGCCCCCCGACGGGCCGATTTCTATAAGCGTCATGTCCGGCTCCAGACCGAAAAACTCCAGGGTCTCAACCGGATTTCGAAACTCATTGCGAGCAATATTCTGGTCGCTGCGGTGATCGCCATTGGCCCAGTGGCCCAGCGTATTGTCGTCGTGGTCATCAGCGAGCAATGTCGAGCTCGACGCTAACAGAGCAAGACCAAAGCCAAGTAGTGGCAGAGGGGTAGTAGTCATCGTGGTCCCTTCGGGCTGTTGCCGATAGAAAATTGTTCGGGCTGTGCCCGATAGAAAACTGATAGTCAGAGCGGCTCTGACCTAAAACGCATTCTGGCATACAAGCGGATTAGTGCCAAAATTAGTGCCAAAAAAGTGTTCTGATGACGGAGCTAGATTTTTGCGCCGAACAGAACGGATTGATCTCACCCAGCAGACTTAGCAGTGTGATTCGCCAGACTGGCTATAGGTCTTAAACGTTTAGTCTCGTCTGACGGCTTCTTTGACTGATTCGATGCTTATGGTTTTCGGGCCCGCCCTGTCTCAGTGCGGGTGGATGGGGTAGGCTTAGATTTTTTTTCGACCGGCAGCCATGAACCAACGGCTCTTCAGTACGTCTCTCAAGGTGCGGGACTACGAGTGCGACATGCAGGGTATTGTTAACAATGCTGTCTACCAGCACTATCTGGAACACGCGCGCCATGAATTTCTCCACAGCTGCGGCCTGAGTTTCGCCGAGCTGACGAAGCGCGGCATCATCATCGTCGTGGTTCGCGCGGAGCTGGATTACTTAGCACCTCTGCGTAGCGGTGACGAATTCAACGTCAGCGTTGCCGTCACCCGGCCCTCTGCCGTGCGCATCCTGTTCCAACAGGAGGTTCAGTCGCTGTCTGCTTCTTCCCCGAACTTGCGGGCCAGCGTCTTCGCCACAGCGGTCAATGAGCGCGGTCGCCCCTACTTTCCTGCCGATCTGAAGCCACTGTTGCAGCCTTGATATATGAGCGCATCACAAAAACTCCCGCTGAGTGTAACGGTATGGGGCAGTGATCAGCGCTGCCTCCCGCCGGAGACACTGAGCGTGTTGGCCTGATCACTGCTGTAGGCGGACTTCCTCGAAGTCTTCGGCAATGGACTCCTGCAGAGTCTGCCTGGCTTGTTGGCGACGCTGGGCGTCAGGACTGAACTCGGACTCGAAAAATGAAACTATCGCGACCTGGTTGATCATCTGCTGGCGACCTGGGTGTATGGCCGCCTCCACCGGGTCAGCGCAGATACCCGGTACATCACGGGATCTGTCGACTCCTGTCGCCGGGTTGTAAAGCGCCGCGAAAAGCGCGTTGGGATCCTCACCCAGTGCCGCCAGCACGGCGGAGCAACCGATGGAATCCGGATTGTCCATGAAGCGGAAAATGGGTTCGGCAGCACCGACGAATCCAAGGTGGGAACCGCCTTCGATGCTGACCAGAGTCATATTCTCCCCCCGATCGAGCAGATTCTCAGCATTGCGCTCATACTCGATCAGCGCGTCAGCGGTACCGGCGACGGCAAGAAAGGGAAGGGCGGCAGTGTCGAAAAACCGCGGTGCAAAGACAGCCGATGGGCCGGCGATGGCCACAGCGGCGTCGATCCGAGGATCCCGCAGCTGCACGTGGTACGTGGCCAGATAAGTGGTCAGCCCGCCCAGGGAGTAGCCGGACAATCCGATTCGATCGACATCGATCGCGCCGCTAAAGGGCTTGTCCGCGGCGTCGAGGTTCATAATTGAGTCAATCAGAAAGCTCACGTCGGCGGGTTGGTTGATCACATCACTGGCATTGGCGCCGCTTGGCGACGCGCTTGAAGTCAGGGGAAAAGTGGGGGCGGCGACGACATAGCCCCGGCTGGCCAGCGCCTCCATCAGATAAGACATCTCCGTGGCGGAGGAAAGAATGCCGTGGCTATGGATAATCAGCGCCAGGCGGTCGCCGTCAAAGTTGCGCGGATACCAAAGCGTGGTGGGAAGGCGACGCTGGTCCTGTTGCGGTGCCTCACGGTTGGCCTCGGTGATACGGCTGCTATCGACAAAGGCGAATTCAGCGAGTCCAACCCGATAGGGGCCGGACTCCAGCCACTGGGCGGAAAGCGAGTCGGACGCGGGACGTTCGGGTCCAGTGGCAATGTAAACCGTCACCGCAACGAGTAGCGCAAACAGCACGGCGCCGCCCAGATAGCGCAGAAATCTGGCCATGTTTGGTCTCTTTAAAAAATTACAAAGCGATAATACGGTTTGCCGAGCGGCAGCACAAAAGCAATGCAGCCCCGAATCAGCTGCTATAGCCGTCAGCTGATGGGCCGATCAGCCGCTACCAAAGGCGCTCATAAGGACGCCCGCAGCGAGCCAGCCATAGGCAGTGCAAGCCAGGCCGAACAATATCTTTTCGCTTAGCGCGGTGTCACCGCCTTGTCCATTGTCGGCATTTTTCCAATGGGAATAGAGGAATAGACCACTCATGAGAATGAAGATCAAATTCATGAATGCAGTGTAGTCAAGCGAGAAAAAATCCCTTGAGTTCACGCTTTCATTGCCGGCGCCAACCCGGCACCCTTGGCGAACAAAGAGCGCGTGCTGGCCAGCGCGGCGAAGGAACAGGAACTGGAGATGAAGCCGAATAGACTGCCCAGCGCCATGCTGCGTGGACCGGATTCCCCCATGCTCTGGCGCATGCGTTGTCGCGTCACGAAGACCTGAATCATGCTGCTGATCAGATAACCGAGACCGAAAGCCCAAAAGGCCGTCCAAAATAGACCCAGTGTGGTGGTGGCAGCAGATTGCCAAAGTGAGAGAAAGTGCTGCATAGGAACTGCCAACGGCACAGGCATCAGAAGGTTCAGTCATGCCCGAGTCGTCAATATGAGGTTGCCGGTAATAATTACCGCCTTCAACCGTTCTTTTTGGGCCGGTAATTAAATTCTCCTGTCAAAGAGCGATAGCTCGCTGTAATTTCGGATAACACCAATTTGCTACACACTTTTTGCTGTACACTAAAGGTTAAACAACGTAATTGGTGAACAGTTTCACATGCGCCGACGCTTACCCATTTGGCTTTTGATTCTAGTGGTCCTAGTACCGCCCGGAGCCGGTTTGGCTTCCGGGCAGGCCTGGTCGGGAGAAGAGTCAACTTCGAGCGAAGTGGAGGGATCGCAGCCAGCCCACTGCAGGCATCCGGAGGCGCTGACAGTTGAATCGAAACACCCCGGTCAAGCCATGATGGAGGCTCACGTCCACAGTGCTGCGGAATGCGAACAGTACTGCATGAATTGCAGCAGTCACTGTTTTACTTCAGCCTTTGGCGACGCAACCGTTCCCTTCCCCGTCTTTTCCAGCCGGTTCGGTAAACCCGTTTTCGGCGAGCTTTCCGACCAGGCAGAACTGCTTCTCAGGCCCCCCATTCGGTTCTGACGGGTCAGCAGCTCAATAAATCTAACTCTGACGCTTGAAAGTCCTCACAGGAGAGGTGGGTTTATCGCCCATTTTGACTGTCATTGCCTGCTGGAGCCCGGTTAACCCTTTAGTTGCTGATTGCGTGCGCAACAGCACCCATCAACATCCACAAACACAGCAGGAGCAGGGAATGAAACACAGACCTGCAGTAAACGGCAATCCCTTTGACCCCGCAACCTCGCCTCTACAGCCATCGCGGCGGCAATTCATGCAGAGCCTTGTTGCCGGTAGCGCGCTGGGCACCGGGTTACTAACAGGAGTTGCCGCCAACGGCAATGATCACGCCTACTCGGCTGACACTGCCGGCCCACTGCGCGGCCGGGAGTTCAGGCTCGTCATCGGAGCAAGGTCAGTTAATTTTAGCGGTTCGCAGCGCCAGGCGACGGCCATCAACGGCTCAATCCCGGCCCCGACTCTGCACTGGCGCGAGGGTGATGAGGTGATTATTAACGTCACTAATAGTCTTACGCACACCACCTCCATTCACTGGCACGGACTCATCCTACCCTATCAGCTGGATGGGGTGCCGGGTATCAGCTATCCGGGTATCCGTCCCGGCGAAACTTTTCAGTACCGGTTTCATGTGCAGCAGCACGGCACCTACTGGTACCACGCTCACTCCGGCTTTCAGGAAATGACCGGACTCTATGGAGCTATCATCATCGAGCCGCGTGAATCAGACCGGGTGCAGGCGGACCGAGATCACCTGGTCATTCTCTCCGAGTGGACAGACGAAAACCCGGAATATGTATTCCAGAAACTCAAGACCAAAGGCCACCTTTACAATTTCAATCAACCCACATTACCGGCGCTGATCGGTGATATGATGAAAGATGGCTTTGTCCAGGCCATGAGCCGCCGGCAAATGTTCAGCGCCATGCGCATGAAACCGACTGACCTGGCTGACCTGTCCGCGGCCACGTTGACTTACCTGATCAACGGCACGACACCTGCTGGCAACCCCACCTGCCTGTTTTCGCCCGGAGAGCGAGTACGCCTGCGCTTCATCAACGCCGCCGGGAATACATTTTTTGATGTCCGCATACCGGGACTGCCATTAACGGTTGTGCACGTTGACGGGCTCGACGTGGAACCGGTAACGGTTGACGAATTTCGTTGCGCACCGGGAGAGACGTACGATCTCCTCATAGAGCCACGCGACGACGCCTACACTATTTTCGCAGAAACCATGGAGCGGACTGGCTACGCGCGCGCCACCCTGGCGGTTCGGGACGGGCTGAGTGCTCCGATACCGGCGCCTCGCCCGGCTCAATGGTTGTCCATGATCGACATGATGGGCGCCTCGGCACATTCGGCTAACAGCGGCGCCGAGCAGGGGAAAATGGGGGCCATGGGCGCAGCAATGGTCACCGCCAGTCATGCCAGCACGGAATTCGGGCCCAGCACCGATATGCGCATAGACCATCCCCGGCTTAATCTCGACGACCCGGGTATCGGGCTGCGGAATATGCCGCACAGGGTGTTAACCCTTAATGATCTGCGCAGCCTGGATCCTCCCCCTGATTCGAGAGAACCCGGCCGCGAAATCGAGCTGCATCTGACCGGAAATATGGAGCGTTATAGCTGGTCCATCGACGGGCTCGAATATGGCGACTCGACACCGGTGCATTTCCGCTATGGTGAACGGCTGCGAGTTCACCTGCATAACGACACCATGATGACCCACCCCATGCATCTGCACGGTATGTGGAGTGATCTCGAAGACGCTTACGGGAATTTCCTAGTTCGCCGCCACACGCTTCCGGTACAGCCCGCCCAACGTGTGAGCTTCTCCACGACAGCCGATGCCCTGGGCCGCTGGGCCTGGCATTGTCACCTACTTCTGCACATGGACGCAGGGATGTTCCGGGAGGTGATCGTCGCATGAAACCACTCAGAGAAGTCACGGCGATCTATCTCATGCTGGTGCTTGCTGTGGCAGCGCTTGAAATTAATTCGGTTCAGGCTCAGGGTCACGGAGTTCACGACGCCAGCTCCGGGAACGCCACACCGCTAGAATCGATGCCACAGGGAATGAGCAGAGAAGAGGTCAGCCAAGAGGTGCGGGACCCACACGCGTATTCTGGCGGTTACACACGCACTTCCGGGCCCTATGCCCTGCCCCAGTCACAACAATTGCGCCTGGCGGATGAAACCGTTTTTACAGGCCTGTGGATTGACCGCATCGAATTGCGGGAAGGCGAATCCGAGGATCATAGTGAGTTCGCTGGCCAGGCCTGGCTGGGCAACAGCTATCACCGTCTGCTGCTGCGCTCTGAGCTGGAATGGCGAGATCTTACCTTCGAAGAGTCCATGACTGAACTTCTGTATTCGCGCGCCCTAACACCATTCTGGAACATTCAGTTAGGCGGTCGTTATGACCATGGAGATCTGGCACACAGGCAGTGGCTGACGTTGGGTGTTTCTGGATTAGCTCCCTATTGGTTTGAAGTGAATGCCAATCTCTATCTCGAGCCAGATGGGCACTCTGCGGCGACAGTAGAGGTGGAGTACGAAACCCTGCTGAGTCAGCGCTTGATCTTGCAGCCCAGGATGGGCCTGGAATTCTATGGAGACTCCGATCTGGAGGCAGGCCACGCTCGGGGTCTATCCAAGAGCACTCTGGGATTGCGGCTGCGCTATGAGATCAACCGCCAGTTCGCGCCCTATTTCGGTTTTGAGCAAGTTCACCATCATGGCGAAGCAAAGACCCTATTCCAGCCATTGGGGCAACATCGGGAGTCCCACTGGATCGCTGGATTGCGTTTCTGGTTCTAGGCATGTCTGCAATAATCAGAGCATCCCTGGCAATGGAAGGCAGGATTCCGGGGTGATACTGGCCCGAGGGTTTAGGACTAAGGTTACCTTAGCCGCAGTCGTAACAAGGAGGAAGTATGAGCACAACCAGTGGGGACAAAGACGGTCGGCGCAGTGCTGAGCGGGGCGATGATACCAGCCACTATGAATCGCTGGATCCGGTGTGCGGCATGGCGGTCACAAGCGACTCCAAGCATCATCATCGCCACGAGAGCAGGGACTATTATTTTTGCTGCGCCGGTTGTCAGAGCAAGTTTGCCGCAGACCCGGAAAAATATCTGAGCGCCGACGGCAGTGCTCAGGAGAGCGACCCTGGGGCCTGGTACACCTGCCCGATGGATCCGGAAATTCGTCAGCAGGGGCCAGGTACCTGCCCTAAGTGTGGCATGGCCCTGGAGCCGGAAACTCCCAGTCTGGAAGAACAGGAAAATCCCGAACTGACCGACTTCCGGCGCCGTTTCTGGATTTCCCTGCCCTTCACCCTGGTGGTGTTTGTACTGGCCATGTTCGGCCATGGTCGCGGCTGGCTGCCGCAGGGCTGGCAAAGCTGGGTAGAACTGGCCTTCGCCACGCCAGTGGTGGTTTGGGCCGGGCAACCGTTTTTCATTCGCGCCGTGCAGTCGGTGATCAATCGAAGCCCCAATATGTGGACGCTGATCGGTTTGGGCACGTCTCTCGCCTTTCTCTACAGCCTGGTCGCTACTGTCGCGCCGCAGTTGTTTCCGGACTCTTTCGTCGTCGATGGACAGGTGGCGGTGTATTTTGAAGCGGCGGCCGTCATAATTTCCCTGACCCTTCTGGGGCAATTGATGGAGCTGCGCGCGCGGGCCCAGACCTCGGCGGCAATAAGGGCCCTGCTGGATCTGGCGCCGAAACAAGCGCGTCGCATCAGGGATGACGGCAGCGAAGAGGAAGTCCCGGTGGATGCCGTTCGGGTGGGCGATCGTCTGCGGGTGACCCCGGGTGAAAAGGTTCCAGTCGACGGTGTCGTCGAGGAGGGCCGCAGCGCCGTGGACCAGTCCATGCTGACTGGCGAACCGATTCCGGTCAGTAAGCAGACAGGCGACAAGGTCATTGGCGCCACACTCAACACCAGCGGCAGCCTGGTGATTCGCTCAGAGCTGGTGGGAAACGACACCACTCTTGCCCAGATCGTTCACATGGTCGCCCAGGCTCAGCGCTCCCGTGCGCCAATGCAGAAACTCGCTGATGTCGTCGCTGGTTATTTTGTGCTGACTGTGGTGGCGGTGGCAGTTATCACATTTTTAACCTGGGGCTGGCTGGGACCTGATCCGGCCTGGGTTTATGCGCTCATAAACGCCGTCGCTGTACTGATCATCGCCTGTCCCTGCGCGCTTGGCCTGGCGACGCCGATGTCCATAATGGTGGCCACGGGCAAAGCCGCCAATCTGGGTGTTTTGTTTAAGGATGCGGCGGCTATCGAGGCACTGCGCCGGGTGGACACCGTGGTAGTGGACAAGACCGGCACCCTGACCGAGGGCAAGCCTGTGTACTGTGAGGCGCAGGCGCTTGCCAATGATTCAGCCCCGACCATCCTGGAACTGGCGGCGAGTCTGGATCAGGGTAGCGAGCACCCCCTTGCCCGCGCCATTGTGGCTGCCGCCCGCAGTCAGGGGCTACAGTTGCAAGCGGTCGAGGATTTCGATTCATCCAGCGGTGTGGGTGTTTCCGGCACCGTCAACGGCAGCAAGCTGCTTCTGGGCAACAGCGTATTCCTGAAGCAGGCGAACATCGACACCAGCGCGGCTGCCGATAGCGCCGATGCTCTGCATGAGCAGGGAGCAAGCGTGATTTACCTCGCCGCTGACGACAATTTGATCGGCGTACTGGCCGTGGCGGACCCGATCAAGGAGAGTACTGTTGAGGCCATTGAAGCTTTGCATTCGCGGGGACTGAAGCTGGTGATGGCGACTGGTGACGGCGAGCGTGCGGCTCGCACCGTGGCCGCACAGCTCGATATCGACGAGGTGCATAGCGAG
>Ga0207419_1002917_pt1 | contig 10680 bp, 11 predicted proteins | sample ElkSloMetagenome_4_FD_184723 | JGI IMG/M metagenome (GOLD analysis project Ga0207419, IMG submission 184723) | Hot spring microbial communities from Elkhorn Slough, Monterey Bay, USA - MD2A (version 2) | ecosystem: Environmental > Aquatic > Marine > Intertidal zone > Estuary: Microbial mat ... | reverse complement strand
ATTCTCGAAGAAGAATATCCTGGCGCAACGATGTAACGTACTCTTTGGATGTTCGAAACCAACGAGATGTCCAACCCGTGTTAATACCAATTCGTAAACTTTTTGGATGCGCTTTCTGTCCCATATATCAACTATTTACTTGGCAACGTTACTTGTCTTTTTAACTTCTTTCTTGTCCTTTGTCAATGATTCCTCTTTTTTCTTCGTCGAAACTTTCTTCTCAGATACTTTCTTTACGACTTTCTTTTCTTTCTTCACAGCCTCTTTCTTTACTTCTATCTCTTCTTTCTTAACAGTAGGAGATTCCTTCTTTGCTTCCAATACAACGCTCACATGCGATGTTCGTTTCATTATCTTCGTTGCTCGTCCATGGGCTCGAGGCATCCAGCGCTTCAAGATTGACCCTTCATCAACTATCATCTCACTAATAAACAATGCATTGCGATCCATTTTAAAATTATTTTCAGCATTGGCAACGGCACTCGCAATAAGTGTTGCTAATGCTTCGTTTGATTTACGAACTCCTGAGCGAAGTCGAACCAAAGCCTCATCCACATTCAAACCTCGTACTGTCTTAGCGACACTACGCACTTTCTGAGGAGAAACACGATAATTTTTTAGTTGTGCTCGAACTTTCATATCCTCGTGACTTATTTATTCTTAGCTGCCTTTGCGGCATCAATTTCTCGTTGTTTAGCGGCCATTTCCATTTCCTTCTGAACTTTTCCTCCATGACGTAAGAATTTACGTGTTGGGGAAAACTCTCCCAATTTGTGTCCCACCATGTCTTCCGAAACAAATACAGAAATGAAATCCTTTCCATTATGAACTCCGAAAGTAAATCCAATCATTTCTGGAGTGATAGTTGCGCTTCGAGACCATGTCTTGATAGCTGACTTATCACCAGGTTTCTTGTCAATCAACTTCTTTAGGAGTCGCTGATCTACGTGTGGTCCTTTTTTAAGACTTCTACTCATATATTTATCGTTTCTTACTTCTACGAGCCAAGATCAATCGATCACTCGCCTTATGCTTCTTACGTGTCTTCTTTCCAAGGGCATGCTTTCCCCAAGGGGTCTTCGGATACTTCAAACCGATTGGCTGTGTTCCTTCTCCTCCTCCATGTGGATGATCCACTGGGTTCATAGCAGAACCACGAACTTTTGGTCGACGACCGAGATGCCGGCTTTTTCCCGCCTTACCAATCTTTTGGGATCCGTGTTCGAAATTACTGATTTTCCCAAGAGTAGCATAGCACTCATTATTTACCAATCTCGTTTCTCCTGAAACCATCTTTACTTGCGCATATTTTCCGTCAAATCCCATAAGCTGAACACTTGTTCCTGCACTACGAGCTAATTGACCTCCTTTACCAGGAACCATTTCTACATTACAAATCGTATATCCAGAAGGAATGTTTTTTATAGGCATTCGATTCCCTGGAGCAACAGGAGCATCTGGTCCACATACAATCTTAGAACCCTCTTTCATTGCATCAGTTGCAAGTATGTATTGGAATTCTCCATCAACATAAGAAATAAGGGCAATGAAAGCACTTCGATTAGGATCTTTCTCCAAAGCAACTACTTTTCCTTCGATTCCTAATTTAGTCTGACGAAAATCTATAGTTCGATAACGACGCTTATGTCCTCCTCCTCGGCGGCGAACAGCAATCTTTCCTCCGGCACGTCCTGACTTTTTATTGAGGGAGATAAGAAGACGTTTTGTTGGTTTTTGACCATCAGAAACATCCTGCGATTTTACAACCGACATATTTCTTCTCCCTGCTGTATTTCGTTGATAGACGACAATTGACATACTTTTTCTCTATTAAGCTCCTTCAAATATTTCAATACTCTGACCTTCTTTCAGTTGAACCATGGCTTTCTTTTGATCCTTTGTCTTTCCCATGGACTTTCCAAAACGCTTCTTTACTCCTTTTTGGTTAATCGTTCGAACAGAAACAACTTCTACGCCGTATACCTGCTGAACTGCCTGACGAATGGTTATCTTCGTAGCGTCCCTAGCAACCTCAAAAACATATATTCCTGATTGTGCTAATCCGTGTGATTTTTCTGTCACATGAGGACGACGCAGTACACGAGAAGCAAGCTCTCTTCCAACTTTACCAACAATAGCAACGCTTTCCTTTTGCTTCTTCGAAGACTTCTTTTTCTCCTTAGAGACTTTCTTTGTCTTTGCTTCCTTATTTTTTCCAGATAATATGGCAGTCATACGCTATTTCATTTATACGCTCAAACGTTTCTCAAGTTGTTTCACAGAATCTTCACTCATAATCAGTGTCTTTGTATTCAAAATATCAACAATATTTATATCATCTATCAACTTCATGCTTACACGAGGAATGTTCTTTGTGGTGCGTTTTACATCCATTTCTTGAGGAAGAAATCCAACGAATATTGATCCGGAGACTTCAAGACTCTTAAGAAGAGAAATCATGTGTTTTGTTTTCGCTTCTTCTAGTGTAAGTGTGTCAACAATAATCAAAACATTCTTTCGAACTTTTTCACTCAAAACAACGCAAAGAGCTTTCTGTTTCATCTTAGAATTCACTCGAGAAGTATAATTTCGATCTTTTGTGGGACCAAAAATAACACCACCTTTTCGCCAAATAGGATTTCTTACTGATCCTGTTCGTGCTCGACCAGTTCCTTTTTGCTTCCAAGGTTTTTTTCCTGAGCCTGCTCGTTCACTCCTATCTTTTGCGTGAGCGTGCCCACTTCGAGCATTAGCTGAAAGAACATCGTATACCTGCTTCACCAAAACATCATTCATTGGTACATTGAAAACAGCTTCAGAAACTTCAACGTCTCCTTTTTTCTTTCCCTGCTGATCAACGAGTGCTATCTTTGTCATACACTTACTTTCCTACAATTTCTACAATATTACCATTCACTCCTGGAATAGCTCCTTGAATAGCAAGCATATTTTTCTCAGGATCTACCATCACGATTTGAAGGCCTTGTACTGTTACGCGATCTCCTCCCATGCGACCTGCCATACGCATACCTTTGAAAACATGCTGAGGAAAAGCAGAACCAATAGATCCAGGTGCACGAAGGTCATGTTTGTGACCATGAGTCTTTGGTGACCCTGCAAAACCATGTCGCTTTACAACACCTTGAAAACCTTTTGCTTTTGAAATACCTGAAACTTGCACTCGCTCTCCAAGAGTAAACATCGTTACATCAAAAATTTGTCCTACCTGAACATCTGATCCTTCCTCTGTTCGAAATTCTTTTCTTATAGAAGTTCGTTTCGTTTTCATTGTTTCTAATTGGATAGCTTGATATCGGTCTTTTTCTTGTGTTCGTAGAGAACGAACCGTATTTGGCTCACAAGAAACAAGCGTAACATTTAAAGCTCCTTTTTCACTATCATAGATAGTGGTCATTCCCAATTTTTTTCCTAATAGACATTTCATAAACTGCAGTATTTCGTGAACTTCAATAATCTTTTTTGGGTAAACAAAAAACCGGCACATGCCAGCTTTTCATCTCGTGAGATGAAATACCGGCTAGTCCAGTATCTTTCTTTACAAAAGACTTGAACTAGTTTCTCTTATCATTTTTTCAATTCCTCTTTCAAACCTCTCTACATCTTAATCTCTATATCCACTCCTGCGGGCAAATTGATATTCGTCAATGCATCCACCGTCTTAGGATTAGGAGAAAGAATGTCAATGAGTCGTTTGTGCACACGCATCTCATACTGATCACGAGCATTCTTATGTACAAACGTTGATGAATTTACCGTTATCTTATGAATTTCCGTTGGCAATGGAACAGGACCTACAACAGAAGAACCTGATCGCTCTACTGTCTCGACAATCTTTTTTGTAGATTGGTCGATAATCTTATTATCATATGCCTTGATTCGAATGCGAATCTTTGGTTCTTCAGTTGTTTCGTCTTTTGTTGCCATTTGAGCACTTTACCGTATTAAGAGGAAAGTTGTCAATACCACTCCTGACAAGAAGCGATATTGACTGTCTCCACTCAAGACTATTTCTTAATCGTAGTCACAACACCAGCACCAACGGTTCGCCCACCCTCACGGATAGCAAATCGCATACCATCTTCCATAGCAACCGGAGCTCCGAGAACAACGTCAAGGGTAACCGTATCACCAGGCATAACCATTTCTGTTCCTTCAGGAAGAATAACCTCTCCCGTAACGTCAGTTGTTCGAATATAGAACTGAGGCTTGTATCCTTTGAAGAATGGGGTGTGACGACCTCCTTCTTCTTTGCTGAGGATATAGACTTCTGTTGAGAATTCTGTGTGTGGCGTAATAGAACCCGTCTTTGCAAGAACCTGTCCACGTTCAACTTCTTCTTTCTTAATACCTCGAAGCAAAATACCAGCATTGTCACCACATTCCCCTCGGTCAAGTGACTTATTGAACATTTCAATTCCTGTTACTACCGTCTTTTTCGTATCACGCAAACCAACAATTTCAATTTCTTCATTAAGATTCACAACACCTCGTTCGATACGTCCCGTTACTACAGTTCCTCGACCTTCGATAGAAAAGATATCTTCGATAGGCATAAGGTATGGCTTGTCCATATCTCGAACTGGATCAGGAATTTTTGCATCCAAGGCTTCCATAAGATCCCAAATAGGTTTCGCCACCTCTTCATCACCTGTAGTAGCTTCCAAAGCTTTTAAGGCACTTCCACGAACGATAGTAGCATTATCTCCATCAAATTCATATTTGGAAAGCAATTCGCGGACTTCTGCCTCAACAAGGTCAATAAGCTCAGCATCGTCTACCATATCCACCTTATTCAAGAACACTACAATCTCAGGAACACCTACTTGACGAGCCAAAAGAATGTGTTCTCGTGTCTGAGGCATAGGACCGTCAGTAGCACTTACTACAAGAATAGCTCCGTCCATTTGAGCTGCCCCAGTAATCATGTTTTTGATATAGTCAGCATGTCCAGGACAATCAACGTGAGCATAATGTCTTTTTTCTGACTCATATTCACAATGAGCTGTTGCAATAGTAATGCCTCGCTCTTTTTCTTCTGGAGCATTATCAATATCTTCCACTTTACGATTTTTAGCTTGTCCTTTAAGACTCAATACGTGAAGAATAGCTGCTGTAAGGGTTGTTTTTCCATGATCGACATGACCAATGGTTCCCACGTTTACATGTGGTTTACTGCGATCAAATTGCTCTGCTGCCATATATTTTTTTCTGACATGCATGATAAGGATTTTTACTTATCAAGAGTCATTCGTTTTAAAAACGTATTAAATTTTCTTCTTAAAAATAATAAGACCTACGATTTTCGCCCAATGAGAAACTCGTCGGCCTCATTCAACAAAGTAAATACTAGCAATTCCTTTATCTCTTGTCAAGCACTCAAACATCTTCTTTTACATCCCTTACTCTATAACGACTTCAACGCGAGATGATTGAGTAGAAACCCGAGAAAAAAGCGCCTCTGGACGTATCTCAATAACAACCCCCTCTATCGTATTTCTTTGATTTAAAAGCTCTTCAATCTCTTTTCTATTCATTCCTAAAATTTCTTGTTTAAATTCTTCAGCCTTCACATTCGCCTTCCACATAACGGTAGCAAAAACCTTCATGTCGAGTTTTTGTTGATCATAATCAGGAGTCACTTTCCCATATTCGATATTTGTTTTTTCTGGTATCCACATTCCTTCTGTAGAAACTCCGTACGAAGAAATGATTTGAGCTTTAAGCTCCTCCTGTGCGCGTTCTTGGAGAATATTTTCATCTATCTCCATGCCCGTAGCCATAGCGGTTACGGAATATTCAAATGTTTCCGTTGCCACTCCCGCTCCAGGGAAAGCATCTGACTTTTCCACAACAACCTCTAAAGTTTCTTCCATCACCTTTCTTCCATTTTGTGCATTTTCTTTCATTCTTCGAATAGCCTCTGTTCTTACACGATCTTCCATCTCTTCTTGTGCTTTTGCAATATCCTCCTTTGAAACAACCTGAACCTCCATCCCTTCACTCCCGCCCCCAACAAAGGCCTTATTTGAAAGAGCATAAAAAGAATCATATTTAGGAGTTCCCTGAAATCCAGGAATAGAAAAACGCGTTGGCTCTATATTGTATTCCTGTCCAGATTCATCTGCTTTTACCTCAACATCAATAGCTCCAGGCTCTTCACCATTTTTCCCAGGAATAATAACACTTTCAACTAGTCGATAGAGCTTTCCATCCTCTGTTAATAATCGAGTTGTGGCTACAAGAGGCTGTGATTCTTCACTATATCCATTATAAAGCGTAACTATCCCTCCTGATTTTTGTGTGTTTGAATCTTCAAAACCAGTCGAAGGAAATGACTCTGTAAGCGAAACTGACTCTGTAACAATCCGAAGAGGTAGAATATCAACACCTCCAGAGACAGAAGCTAAAAAATTCATATCTTCCGAAACCTCTTTTCGAGCAACTTCCACAGTAAGCTTCGCTTCAGGGATATAGCGCCATCCCAACCAAAAAGCCATTCCCAGACCAATCACAAAAAGTCCTGCGATAATACTCTTTTTCACCCCATTCCTTCCAAAAGAAATATGCCTTTCTTCTTTTCCATATATCTTTTTTACAAAGGAAGTATTTTTTGGAAAAAGTGATTGCTTTATCCCCTCTTGTTGTTTTTCTTCATGAGAATTTTCTTTTTGAGTGTTTTGTACAAATAACGGATCTTCATACTTTTCCCTTGGATATTCTCGTTGTGAAGCATTTTCCACTCCTTCCCTAAAAGACTGCTCTTGTGTTGCAATCTGGATAGGGGTTTGTTCATTTCTTTGCTGTGTTTTTGGTGTGTAATACTGTTTTTCTCTTGGACTTCGGATGCCATCAGAAGACAATGATCGTTTTTGCACCCCTCCCAAAGATTGCCTCTGTTGTGTCTGCATGGAAGGTTGTTTTTGAGGAGGAAGGTGTCTCTGCAATTCCTCTTCTTTGTTATTATAAACAGCCTCTTGTTTCTTTACTGGCTGTTCAATGAAATTCTTTGGCTGATAAGCGGATCGATCTTCTTTTATTTTTTGCGGTTCTTGATGCTCCCGTTGCTCCGATCCTCCTTCTCCTTGCTTAAGCTTTCCTTGTAAATACGCATGGGACTCCACTTCTATTCCAGCACGCCCAACAAATTCCGCACCACGTTCATCCTGGGTAATAATAATAAGATGCTTATTCTTTCTCTGGAGTTCTTTTTGAAGAAGTTGCAAGTTAATAAAACTTTCCAAAATCATCGATCTTTGAGGAATTACCAGGATAATCCGATTCTCCTCTACACGACGAAGTCGGCTTACTAATGAAGTTACTTCCTCATCAGGCTGAATATAGATAATTTTTTCCATAAGCATACAGATCAAGAAATATCTCTCGCGGTTCTTCGGAGAATACCCGAAAGGGTTTTTTCTTCATTGAGCATTTCCATCATAAGATTTGCCAATGCTAAAGGAGTTACATCTTGTGCAGAAATGAGCTCCTTTGTCGAATCCTCCATTCGAATAACATCCGATGGCATAAGATAACGGACTTCAATATCAGAAGAAAAGAAAAGAGATTGTCTCCACTCTTCCCGTTCAAAAGCCATGAGCATATCGGGAACAGCCGTTCCTCCCCCACAGAGCAAAATTTTTCCTGGCAAAACATCATTTTTTAGAAATTCATTAAAGGCTAGTTCTAAGCCTCCTAGCCATAGTTCAACATCTTCTTGAACAACAAAGCCCACATCATTTAGAGTAACTTTTGGACTTGTCCACTTTCTATCATCTCGGATATACGCAAGTTTTGCCTCTTCAGCCTCTTCAAAACTCATACGAAATTCGTGAGCAATATGTTTGGTAAACGAATGACCCCCAATAGCATACATTTTTGTACCCTCCAGTCCTCCATTGCGAACAACAGCAACATCAGTCGTTCCTCCACCAACATCCACAAAAATAGCATTAAAATCTCTATCATCTCCCGTCGCCAAAACCCGTGATACTGCGTAGGGTTCAGCAACAATACTCAAAGAAGGAACCTCTAATTCTTCCGCTATTGTTTCTAAGGCACCCAAATGAACCAAGGGTGCGTAAGCATTAAAAATACCAATCGAAACATTCGTTCCTTGGAAGCCAATGGGATTATTCACCTTGTACCCATCGATACGAACATTCACAAGAGCTGCATTAATAAGTTTAATATCTATAGAAGGCTTTCCTGTTTCCCATGCAATTTGATTTTTTATACGTTCAACAGCCTTTGCCTGTACCTGATGTATAATCTCTTTCATTTCCGCAATATCAATCTTGATATCAGGGCGAATGCGTTCATAATGCACGGTTGTTGTCGTTCCTTTTACCAATTCCCCTGCGATGCCAAGGATGGCTTTTTCTATTTTCTTTGTGTGAGACTTTTGCATTGCCATGGCAAGTGCCTCTCTTGATGTTTCAATGACACCTTGAATATCAGCAACACCTCCACTGAGCATGTTACCCGGCTTTTGTTTTTGTTTTCCTACACCAATGACTTTTCCTTTTTTTGTTTTCTTATCAATACGAAAAACCAACGCTTTCACTACGTCAGTACCAATGTCAAGCGCCAGGTATCGTCCGCGGTCAGCGGATGGTGTAAATATGTTATTGAACAACCCCATAGAAAAAGTATACCATAATTACTCCATGAAATAAAAAATGTACTTTTTTATTCTTGTATATGTTCTTTTTTAAGAAGACCTGATTTTCCTCCGTAATATTTAATAACATTGGTCGCGTTTTGAATACCCCAAGTCAGCGCTGTTTTTGTATCTTTATCAGAAAATTTCGCACCAAGGAATCCACTCGTAAACGCGTCACCAGCCCCAGTTGAATCAATTATCTTTTCTGGATGATCAGCTTGCCTATGATGCACGGCATCGTCACTTCTCTCATATACCCATGCACCCCGACTTCCATCGGTAATAACGATGAATTCACAAGAACCTTCACGTGCAAGAAACATGGCGAGATATTCTTCACTTTCAAGTCTCTCCTCATCAATATCAAAGAGCTGTTCTGATGCATAAATATCCTTAAGCTTCATAAGAAACTCCATAGCCTCATCTTTATTCATAAAGACACCACGAGAATTTCGTATCATATCCCAAACCAAAGAAGGATCATCACAAACATTACTGTGACTGGGATTATAATAAAGAGGGAGAGAAAAACGCTCAGTCAATGTTCGAATAGAAGCAACCGCCTCTTTCCAATCTCCATATAAACCACTTACAAAAACTGCTTTCGCACCAGAGAACATTTCTTCTCGAAATGAAAACGTTTCATTTGCATCTCTATTGTAGAAAACGGTTCGCTCTCCACTCATCTCATCAACAATGATAGCAGAAAGATCAGTCCGACAATCTTCTTTTATGGAAACAAATGTTGTGTCCACGCCCTCTTCCTTAACCTCTTTTAATAGAGCCTCCCCCAATTCATCTCGTCCCACATTAGAGATAAGAGCAACGGGTACTTCCAAGCGAGATAATCCTTGTGCAACATTTGTTGCACATCCTCCCGAAGATTCAAAACGATCCTGTGATCGATATTTTGCCCCCACTTCCACTACCATTTTTTTCTTTGAAAGCGTATCCTCAGGCGTCTCTATAAAAGAAAGGTTGTCATAGGGAAAAAACACATCTTTATTCATTGAGCCAATGCAAAGTATTTTTTTGGACATACTATTTTATTTAAACATATAAATATTTCAAGTTATACAATAAGGTACGATGCCGTGTTTCAATCTTTTTTCGAGGATCACCCATACTCATATCGCCAACACCACACAATGCAAGCCATTCACCATTTCATACTAGTTTTCTCTTTCTTATCTTGTGAAATTCCTTTTACCGGCATACTCAGAACGATCACCAAGAAGTTCTTCGATAACAAGAAGGCGATTGTATTTCGCCAAACGCTCGCCACGACAAGTCGCTCCACTTTTTATTTGTCCAGCTCCCACAGCTACAGCGAGATCAGCTATGAAATCATCCGTTGTTTCTCCGCTTCGATGACTTACATACACGGTATATCCCGCATTTTTGGCTATTTGTATCGCTTCGAGTGTTTCCGTAATGGTTCCAATTTGATTGACTTTGATAAGTACAGCATTGGCAACATTATCTTGTATTCCCTGGGTAATAATAACGGGATTCGTACAGAAAAGATCATCGCCAACCAGTTGAATCTTTGATCCCAATCGCCTTGTTATTTCTTTCCATCCCTCCCAATCTTTTTCACCGAGAGCATCTTCTATGGATACGATAGGATATTTCTCCACCCATTCTTCCCACAGAGCAATCATCTCTTCTGTTGTCTTTTTTTCTTGCGTTGATTTCCAAAATTCATATGATCCGTCTTCTCGCCACAATTCACTCACCGCTGGATCGAGTCCGATGGCAATATCTTTCCCTGGTTCATATCCTGCTTTTTCAATAGCCTCAACCATTATCTCTAGAGCAGCTTCATTTGAGGGAAGATTAGGCGCAAATCCCCCCTCATCTCCTACACCCGTTGCATATCCTTTTTCTTTGAGGAGCGTCTTAAGTACTTGATAGGTCTCACTCCCCATCTGTAGAGCCTCTCGAAAACTTTTTGCACCAATAGGATTAAACTTAAATTCTTGAAAATCTACTTT
>Ga0207419_1002915_pt1 | contig 10693 bp, 11 predicted proteins | sample ElkSloMetagenome_4_FD_184723 | JGI IMG/M metagenome (GOLD analysis project Ga0207419, IMG submission 184723) | Hot spring microbial communities from Elkhorn Slough, Monterey Bay, USA - MD2A (version 2) | ecosystem: Environmental > Aquatic > Marine > Intertidal zone > Estuary: Microbial mat ... | reverse complement strand
ATGATATTGAAGTGGACGGAAAACGACTTAATACTGATAAGGTAGATGTCTCTCTTTCACTAAGAGGCTTCAGATTAAAACCAAGTCTATTCTTATCCATAGAACAGAGTAAAAAACTGAGTTTTTTTATATCCGCTTCATATAATGTTTCATTGAAAAACAGAAATGGATTAACATTTCAAGAGCGAGATTCATTTTCTTTATTTCCGAGAAAAGTCTTTCTTGAAAATGGACAGGAGCCGTTATCAGTTACTTCAAATCGTGAAGATATTATTTTAAATACGTTTGGTGTGAATTTTGGAATTGCCTTTAAGTTTTAAAACAAATGAAAAAAACAGTTGCTGTTGAACTAAACCGTTGTCACATCCGCAGCTTCAGATAAGTACCAATCTACGAGGATTCAATAGCTTGATGCTGGTGGTACCTGGGGCAAATATAAACGATACCCCTTACTAGGCATCCATGAATTGATGCCCATGGAAGGACCAAAGGAAACTACGGCAAGTTTGCAGGAGTCATTAGAGTGAAAACTAGTTGGATTTTTAACCAAAAAGCATAGTATTTCTGTTACTGCCGGTGCAGTTGAAAAATTTGGGGTGATATGTTGTTTACTGTCAGGCAAACCGTAAATATTTTGAAAGCTTTAATTTATCTTTCGGTGGCCCCCTGGTTTCCGGGTCTTATACCTGCACTATATCCATTACACCCTCTTTGCACTTAGGGCATTGGCCGGGAATAATGCCAAGTTTATGCCCTGCCAGGTATTGCCAGCTAAACTTTGGAACCACATAATGCCCTTGCCCAAAATAGGCTTTTGCAATATTGAGGTCTGTTAATTTGTTGCGGCTGGCCAGTATACCATAGTTGCGTACGCGAACAAAACCCGAAGGTAAAACATGTAAAGCAAAACGACGCAGGAATTCACTGCCCTACAACGACATTACCAAATCTGATTGGTTGGTTTTGTGATTTTTGTATCTGAACGAAACATTGTTCTCATCTACCTCTATCAGCCGCTGATTTGAGCTCCTTAGGATCGTATGATAACCTCGAATTTGACTGGACGAGTTCTTTAATCAGTCTTGGTTTTTTGATGATAAGTGTGTATTTAGTGCAATATGTTCTAAAACTGCGTCAAAGACAGAAATAGGTCATTGCAATAGCCATTCTTCTGGTACTATTAATTATATTTTTATCATGTATATATTCCACCCGTGAATGTGCCTGTTCTCTGAGGATTTGTTTTCTTAATACTTTTGCAAAGCATATCTTAGTACAAGGTCTCTTTATTGGCTTATATTTCTTTAGAAAAAATACTAAAACTCTAAGGGCTCTTCAGGAAAGTGAAAATAAACGCACTCAAGCCGAATTGGATGGACTCAAAAGTCAACTCAATCCTCACTTTTTATTTAATACCTTGCATATGCTTTACGCTGATGCCATAGATACGGACAAAGCCCTGGCAGATAAGATACTCAAATTATCTGATGGCTTACACTATACCCTGCATGAAGGTAACAAGCCTTATGTTGCCATCGATAAGGAAATCAACTTCTTAGAAAACTATATTGATTTACAAAAAGCCCGACTTGGTGATAAGGTAAAAGTACAATATAACACTTCTGTGGATAATTTGAATTATATAATTCCCACCTTATTGTTAACCCCTTTCGTAGAAAATGCCTTTAAATACACGAGCCTTATGCCCGGGAATCACCTTCTGATTAATATTAAAATATTAGCGGAAAACAATCAGTTAATCTTTATTGTCAGCAACTACTTTGTGCCGGAAAAATTTGTGAAACGATTGACTTTCGTAAAAAAAAGCGGCATAGGTGTAGGTCTGACCAGGAAAAGATTAGATCTGTTATTTGAAAATAATTACGATCTGGATATAAGGCAAAATGATGATTTATTTTCTGTAAACCTTAAATTTTCATTGAATGAAATGTATAGCAATAGAAGATGAAGTGTCGGCTCGCAAACTCATAGAAGCATATATCCAACGAACACCATCGTTTTTTTTGGTAGCAACTTACTCATCTGTGAGTGAAGTTCCATTGGGCTTGATAGATGAAATTGATTTGCTGATAATTGGTATAGAACTACCGGAATTAAGTGGTATTGATTTTTTAAAAACTTTGCAGAAAAAGCCTAAAGTGATCATAACTACAGCTTATCGTGACTACGCAGTTGAAGCATTCGAAGTAGCTGTGGATGATTATCTACTTAAACCCTTTTCCTATGAGCGATTCCTTCAATCACTTTACCGGCTGCAAAAATCAAATAACAACAGCAAAGAAGGATTTTCCAGCCAGGATAATAGTTTTTTTGTTTATGTCGATCGCTCCTATTTGAAAATTAATCCGCTGGAAATAAATTACATTAAAGCCGAGGTAGATTATGTAATGCTATATATGGAAAACAAAAAAGTTCTAATCAAAGATAGCCTCAACAATTGGGAAGAAAAATTGAACTCAGTGGGTTTTATTCGCATTCATCGTTCTTTTCTGATAAGGAAAGAAGCCATTAGTAAAATACAAGGGAATATGGTATACGTAAATGACGAGCATTTGCCAATAGGCAAGACTTACAAAGATGAGGTGCTGAGAAAATTGGGATTAGGATAATTAGGCCAGGTAAAATTATTAATTTTCTAACTATACATTTCTACAAAATCCCAAAGGGATGACACTATAAAATCATTTTTGTGTAGTAGTAAAATAAAAATTATGAAACTCTGTATATAGATAAAAAGATATTGACTCTAATTTTGATAAAATTGAAAATGATTAGTAAAATAGCATTAACTATTTTCTGCTTACTTGTTGTATTATCTGCTCAATCACAAGAAACCACCCCATCTCTTACCACGCTTACTTTTTCCACCTTAACAACTCAAACATCATGTTAAATTACACTTTTGGCCGTTCTTTGATGAATAAAGCGGTTATCCTTCTGGCTTTTGCGGTTCCTCTAATCATTTCGGGTTGCGCTGAAGAAAAGAGCAAGCCAGAGCAAGTACGCGATGCGCTCCACTCTATCACGAAGATCCCTGAAAAGGTCAAGAAAATGGACAGCACCATTAATGAAACTGCTAAGCAGGCCGTCATCATCGCAAAGGAAATAGAAGAATCGGCTCCCAGTAAGCAACGGAAGCACCCTCGAGACACTACTGCGGCAAACTGAACGGTATCAACCTCGCATAAACATGATTCCTTGAAGAGCCAAGGCTACCGAAGCGTAGGCAAACAGGGCAGCCAACAACATCAAAGCCCCATATACTCAAAAAATGGTGCTGTTTTCTTGAATTGGGCGTTAGGTGAAAACAAGGTATAATTGATACATTGGAGACAAAAAAATCGAGCGGACGCCCTACAGATGATTAAGTCGTAGCATCTGCTACGACCAGATGGAGTTGTTCAGATAAATAAATGACCTAAATAGTTACCCTAATAATTTAAAAAATCTTTCAGGCTTGATTTATAATGATGTTAAAATCCCTTCTTTTTGTGTCAAATTTATTGTGAAAGAAGCTTTTAAATACTTAGATAGTGCTCTTAAAAATAAAGGAGGTGAAGGATTGAAGTTTACATCTAATAGTGAAACATTTTTCAGGTATACTAAAAATCATGAAGTGATTTATTTTGCAGGAATGACAATATATAATTGGCTATATAGTCTACCTCGTCAAGATTTTGGATTTTTCAAACTCTTGGAACCTTAGCGTAAACATACTTTCAAACTGCTCTGAGAAATCATCTGTATTCACAAATTCCAACGTATTTTCGATTACACGGCGGAAGTTTTCCTTACAGTAGAAGAACTCCCTACCCAATTTCTTTTTCATGTACTTCCATAAGCGTTCTATCAGGTTGAAGTGGGGTGAATAAGGAGGTAGATAGACCAGTTCGATGTTCCAGTTCTCTGCCTCTTCCCTTACCCGATCGCACTTTTGATATCTCGCGTTCCACGCCGGACATTGTCCAATACGATGCAGAGCTTCTTTTCAAGGTCTACATAGTGTTTGTTCCTGAGCCATTGGAAGTACCGGGTAATCGTATCCGCCCTGATATATGAATCATTGTACATACTCAGCACCTGCTGATTGACCAGGTCAAGTCCACCGACCACATTGACCCGGTACCGCCCGTGAGAAGTGGGTCTGTAGAGTGGCTCTAAACTCCACATCTGCCTACAAAAGCTTCCCATTGCCATGGTGGCCTGTACAAAGTGGGCAGCATCGATGAAGAGTATATCTATAGTGCCTACAGCCGCTTTTTTCAGTAATGGGAACAGGGCCTCCTCTTTGAAGACGGCCTGTTGTTCAAGGAGTTTCTCAGGATCCTTGCCACCGGGAAAAGGCGTGGCCTTGCGGTATCTGACAGCTTTCAAGGATTTTGAACTGGAAGGCCTTGAGGTAAGGCTAGTGATGGCAAAGAACCACAAGAACAGCGAAAAAGAACCGATCATATATCTATTGAGCAGCCGGCCACTCGATTCCAAAGATGTACTACAGCGATATAGGTTGAGATGGACTATCGAGAGCTGCTTCAAAACCGGTTGGAAACATATGAAGACCTCTGGGTTTAACCTAGAGAAGATAAACTTGGAGTGCCCCCATAAGGCCAGGTTGCTGATCGCTATCGTAGTATTGGCCTATACCCTTTCGGTCATGGAAGGACTGAAGGAATGTGCCAAGGTAAAGGTCAAGAGGTATAGTAATGGCAGCGTGTACAAGCGGGTATCTGCCTTCAGGAAAGGCATCGAGGACATTACCCTGAAATATGACGATTTCAAGAAATTCTGCAGATATGTCTTCAGAGAGATATTCATGAAGATTTCAGCTTATAGGAGTCCAGATGCGATATTTGTATAGTAGCGAAACACGCAATGGCACCTTTATATCGGCTGATGGGCATATTCGCCCTAAAGATCATATAGCACAGAGTAAGCCATATATTTACCAATATGAAGGGCCTGGCTGGGAAAGCGATAAAGTGGCCTTCCGCACTTATTTCGACAGTCGAAACGGCAGGGATATTTTCGGTAAGACCACCGACCGTATGGTAACCGATGAGATAGGCCTTGACGAGAGCTACCACGAACTGCAGGAGTGGGGCATGGATATCCTGAAAGTGAACAATTCTTTGGGAGCCGGTGCATTGGCGATGCTCAAAGGTGATAGCCTCTACAGACTTGGTGATACCGAAAGGGCAGAGGTGAAAATTTTAGAAAATGGTCCTATAATGTCTCAGCTATCATTGGATTATGACAGTTGGGAAGTAGCGGGCAACACGTATGATATAGAGGATAGGATTAGTATATATGCTAGCCAGCGCTGGTATAAAAGCGAAGTAAGCTTGGAAAAAGGCAACGGAACAGATACCTTGGTCACAGGTATCGTGAACTTACATGATATAAATGCCGAAAGTTTTGAATACAAAGGGTACCATGTGCTATTTAGTCACGGGGTACAGAGTTATATTGAGGACATGTTGGGCATGGCAGTGATTGTACCTGGTGCCAACCATGCAGGTTTTGGCACCGTACCCAATGAAGGAAACGGAATAACCTACACCCATACGGCCATGTTGTTACCCAGCAATGGTACCTATACCTACTACTTTTATGCAGGTTGGGAAAAAGAGGAAGTAGGTTTTAAGGGAAAGGATTTTTTTATTGAACAATTAAAGGTGGCCATAGATGGAATGACTGCCGAAATAACCAAAGAGATAAAATAATGAAAAGCGAGACAAGATTTGCAAGCCATCCACAGGATGTAAAAAACTATGATACAGACCGATTGAGGGAACACTTCCTTATCAAAGACCTTTTTGAGGCCGACAAGGTGAACATGGTCTATTCCATGTATGACAGGTTCGTGACCATGGGGGTAAAGCCAGTTAGTGGAGCCGTAAGCTTACCAGCTTTCGGGGCACACACCAAGGCCGATTATTTCTTGGAGAGAAGGGAACTCGGCATCATCAACCTAGGAGGGTATGGTCCCGTTATCGTTGATGGTGAAACACATACACTATCCAACAAAGAATGCCTGTACGTTGGAAAAGGGAGCAAGGAAGTCTCTTTTGCCAGTGACAGTACCGATAGCCCGGCCCTTTTCTACATCAATTCTACCCCTGCGCACAAGGAGTACCCGACCACCAAGGGGGAACAGAAAGATGCCAACAAGGTAGAACTGGGCTCCAAAGACAACTGCAACGAACGGACGATCTACCAGTTCATCCATGAGGACGGCATACAGAGCTGCCAGTTGGTAATGGGCTTCACTATTTTACATACCGGTAGCATCTGGAACACCTTCCCACCGCATACCCACCACAGGCGCATGGAGGTCTATTGCTATTTTGACCTGCCCGAGGACCAGTTGGTGATGCATTTCATGGGCCGGCCCGATGAGACCAGACACCTCGCGATGCGCAACCTAGATGCAGTGATATCTCCAGAGTGGTCGATACACTCAGGAGCAGGTACCAGTGCCTATAGTTTCGTATGGGGCATGGGAGGTGAGAACAAGGCATTTACCGATATGGACGGGGTGGCCATGGACGATATCAGATAAATAGTTTCAACCTAGAAATAAACAAAGAAGATATGATACTGGACAGTTTTAGTTTAGCAGGAAAAAAGGCATTGGTGACCGGATGCAAAAGGGGCATCGGCAAGGCGATAGCGGTAGGTCTTGCAGAGGCAGGCGCAGATATCATAGGTGTATCCACCTCATTGGAAAAAGAGGGTAGCCGGGTAAGTAAAGAAGTAGGGGCATTGGGCAGGGAGTTCACTGCCTACCAGTGCGACTTTTCCAACAGGGACTCCCTTTACAAATTTATAGCCGAGTTGAAGAAGGAAGAGGGGACGATCGATATCTTGGTGAACAATGCAGGTACGATTCTAAGAAAGCCAGCAGCAGAACATCCAGATGAATATTGGGACAAGGTGATAGAGGTGAACCAGAATGCCCAGTTCATACTATCGAGGGAACTGGGCAAAGGGATGATAGCCCAGGGCAGTGGCAAGATCATCTTCATAGCCTCGCTGCTCACTTTCCAAGGCGGCATCACGGTACCGGGCTATGCAGCAAGCAAGGGTGCGATAGGTCAGTTGACCATGGCACTGAGCAATGAGTGGGCCTCCAAAGGAGTAAACGTGAACGCGATAGCCCCGGGCTACATCGCTACGGACAACACACAGGCATTGCAGGATGACGAAGAAAGGAGCAAGGCGATACTGGGCAGGATACCCCAGGGCAGATGGGGGAGACCAGAGGACTTTAAAGGGCCGGCGGTGTTCCTATCGGGTGCCGCCTCCGACTACATGAACGGGACCATCGTGACCGTTGATGGCGGCTGGATGGGAAGATAAAAACCAATTGAAAGATTTATGAACTCAGCTTCTATTGATCAAATAAACAGTAAAGTAGTTACTTTTGGAGAGGTAATGATGCGCCTAGCAACACCAAGAAACTCAAGGTTCCCTCAGACTGATTTACTGCAATTAACATTTGGAGGAGGGGAAGCAAATGTAGCTATTTCATTAGCCTACTTAGGTATTGAGGCCTCGCACGTTACTTGTTTTCCTGATAATTTAATAGGGAAGGCAGCTACTCAGTATCTAAGGAGGCACTGGGTCAATACATCGCAAATAAGATATGGTGGCGAAGAAATGGGTATCTACTTTTTGGAACAAGGAGCGGTTCATCGTTCGAGTACCATAGTTTATGACCGTTCTCATTCAGCTTTTGCTTTGGCAGATGCTTCAATTTATGATTGGGAGCATATATTAAAAGGAAAAGATTGGTTTCATTGGACGGGCATTACACCGGCCTTATCAAGAATGGTAGCTAAATCTTGTTTAGAAGCAGTTAAAGCTGCCAATAAATTTGGGATAACGGTATCTGCAGATCTCGCATTACGCAAAGGACTTTGGAAGAACTCAGAAGAAGCTTCTGTTATCTTAAGGGAACTTGTAAATTATAGCAATGTAATAATAGCAGGAACAAGAGAATTGGATTTATTACTAGACGACACTAAAGGAAGTTTAGATGAAAAAGTACAAAAAGTTCAGAAACTATATCCCAGTGTAACTGTAATAGCTGATAAGGACAGAAAGTCAAGAAATGCATCTATAAATACCATTAAGGGTATGTTATGGAATGGTAAAAGAAAAATTACGGCAAAAGGTTTGGAAGTAACGCATGTTGTTGATAGAGTAGGAACAGGAGATGCCTTTGCTGCTGGGTTGATATTTGGTCTTTTGACGATGGAAAAACAAGAAGAGGCCCTAGATTTTGCTACTGCGGCCTGCGCACTAAAGCATACTATTGAAGGTGACGCCAATGTGGTTTTTGAAGAAGAAGTAATGAGGTTAGCGTCTGGTGATACATCAGGCAGGATAATTAGGTAGTGAGGAATAAGTTTTATGAACTGTCATTTACCATAGATAATTATTGAAAAGAAGTATTTTACATAATTAATGACGTATAAACTAAATGAAGATGAAAGACATACCGACTACTCGAAGAAAGAATTTTCCCATGTACATTATACTGCTGTGCAGCTTTCTAATTCGTATATCAGTATATGCACAACCTTATCCCAATCCTTATAGAGAAGTTGGAGCTTGGGCTAAATTGCCTGATAGTAGGGAAATGGGTGCCGTTGGTGATGTAGATATTGATCCAACTGGAGAATATATTTATGCAGTGGTAAGATGTGAGGGAGCAGAAAATTTTGGTTCTGAATGTTTGGACTCTGACCTCGATCCTATATTAAAATTTAATCAAGACGGAGAATTGGTACAGAGTTTTGGCGGAGGCATGTTTATTTGGCCGCATGGACTCGAGATAGATAAAGAGGGTAATGTTTGGGTAACAGATGCCGTAAAAGATGATAAGATAGCAGAAGGAGATACGCGAGGGCATAAAATAGTAAAGTTCAGTCCTAGCGGTGAGGTGTTGATGGTCATGGGGAATCCCGGTAAGAGAGGAGATGGCAACAATCAGTTTAATACTCCTTCTGACCTCGCAATTGCAGATAACGGAGATATCTTTGTTGTAGATGGACACTCAACAGGTTACCTTGACAGGGTATTGAAGTATTCTAAAGATGGTACTTTTATAAAGTCTTGGGGCAGTACTGGCTATGGACCCGGTGAGTTCCAAAATGCGCATGCCATTGCCATAGATAAAAGAGGAAGGGTGTTCATAGCAGACCGAGGTAACAATAGGATACAGATCTTTGATCAAGAAGGGAATTTTATTTCACAATGGACGCAATTTGGTAAACCTAGTGGAATCTTCTTTGATGAGCATGACAATATTTACGTTTCCGACTCAGAGTCTGATAATGAACAGAATCCTGGTTGGGAAATGGGTATTCGGATAGGTGACGCCCACATGGGCTGGGTGCATTATTTTGTTCCCTTACCTGATGGTGACCCTAGGGTAAAGACAACAAATGGTGCCGAATTCGTAGCTGTTGACAAATATGGTAATATGTACGGAGGAGAACCTGGTCCAAGGAAACTGAAAAAATATGTAAGGGTAAGAAAGTAAAGCATATGATTAAGCTACAACAAAATTTATTGTTCTATTTGATAATGACTCTTTTTTCACCGTCATTCTTATGGGCACAAAAAAATCAAGCGGTAAAGTGGACAAAAAAAGAATTGTTATTTGAAGATACAGGAACTAAAGATTGGACGGAAAAATGGTTTTTGGACGGGGAGAGGGCAAAGGTAGAGAACGTGCCTATGGGGATGTATTACGCAGCTGGGCCAGAAGCCAAGAACGATACTTGCCATGCAGTACTATGGACGAAAAAGTCGTTCAAAGGAAATATGCTTATTGAATTTGATTACACAAGAGTTGATACCTCAAAAAGTTTTGTCAATATCATCTATTTTTTGGCAACCGGAGAAGGCTCTGAAGAATATCCCAAGGATATTAGCCTTTGGAGCGATAAGCGAAAAGTGCCTACCATGAGCAAATATTTTAGGAATATGAATACCTACCATATCAGTTTTGCTGCCATAACAAACAATGGCGAAGGAGACTACATAAGGTTAAGAAGATACAACCCGAATGGCCTGCGGTTAAAGGGGAGTGATATCTTACCAGATAATTTTGATACGGGCCTCTTTAAGCCATTCCATAATTACCATATTCAAGTAGCAAGACTTGGCAATTATATATCGATGTTGGTTCAGAATAAACACGACCTCAATGATAGCAAACTCTGTGAATGGAATGCCTCAGAAGTACCACCTTGTGATGAGGGTAGGGTAGGCCTCCGACACATGTATACCCGATCTGCTATCTATAAAAATATTAAAATTTGGCGTGTTGAATGATTACCCAAAACCATAAAAATTAGGATTTAGTCTATTATAATTAACATAATATAGATTATACGCCATAATGAAATCTACTGAAATGGCCTTACACAGACTTGTAAGACCATGAAATACAGGAAAAAGACAAAAACAGGAAATCAAGAAAAATCAAAAAAAACGAAAACGAAAACGCGCCGTTTTGCGCTGGCCGCGCGCCAAAAGATCGTCGGCTATTACCAAACTGGCTACTTTACTGCCAACATGCTTTGCAAAAAATATGGCATTTCCGTAGACTTGCTCCATAAATGGCTCAGGGAATCCGAGACCATCAAGGAAAAAG
>Ga0207419_1002913_pt1 | contig 10700 bp, 8 predicted proteins | sample ElkSloMetagenome_4_FD_184723 | JGI IMG/M metagenome (GOLD analysis project Ga0207419, IMG submission 184723) | Hot spring microbial communities from Elkhorn Slough, Monterey Bay, USA - MD2A (version 2) | ecosystem: Environmental > Aquatic > Marine > Intertidal zone > Estuary: Microbial mat ... | reverse complement strand
AATGGGCTAAAAATTTAAACGATACCCTAAGAAAAGCAGATTACTATCCTCACGTGAAAAAAAATCAACTTTTTGAAGAAGGTTATATTGCTGCCAAATCAGGTCATAGTAAAGGTAGTACCATAGATGTAGTGCTTGTTGATGGAGCTACCAATCAACCCTTAGATATGGGGACACCTTACGATTTTTTCGGTAAAGCGTCGTGGGTAAATTACAAAGAGCTTTCACCAAAGCAAAAAGCTAATAGACAATTACTACAAGATATCATGCTTAAATACAATTTTAAGAATTATCCTAGAGAATGGTGGCACTTTACTTTAAAACAAGAACCCTTTCCTAACACGTATTTTAATTTCGATATCAATTAGCTTATATATAACTATAAGCCCAAAACATAAGCCCAAACTGTAAGGGAATTCTAAGAATCAAGGCCCATCGTGGTAAGCCCATAGAGGCCTTTTTATTCGTAAGCATATACCAATGTACAAGCAAAAACACGGTGAGCATAGCTATGATGCCATATAATGCTATGACCTTAGTTGATGAAAATAGTAAACCAATACCTAACAAAATTTCCGCAACACCACTCATAAAGACTAGCGCCTTGGGGTTAGGAAGATATCTAGGCATAATTCTTAAATATATTTTTGGTCTTATAAAATGCATCATACCTGCTAAAATGTAAATGCCCGCCATGATGTATAATCCTATATTAGTCATCTTTGTAGGTTTTAATGGTTAAACCCATGCCATAATTATTAAGGCCTTTGTCTAAAAGCGAGGATTTAAAACCATTATTTCGTTTAAATTTCTGCCATTCATTACCGTTTATAAAAATACGCTTTATAAAAGTATGGTTAGATTCTATCTCATTAGTAAAGGGGAGCAGTGGTCTAAAATTCGTTGGAATTTTTACCACACCTCGTTTAGAGGTAATTTCTTTATACTTTTTGTTAGGTAGTAATTTTCCGTTTTTATCAGTATAACCCATAACCTGAAGCGATATAAAGATGCCGTCATTTGGGATAAAAATAGCGTAGTCATCAACATCTAATACAAAACTGTCTCCATCTTTTTCTGTAGCTCTAAAAACAATGGTTTCATTGGTTAATACTTTACCGGGCCGGCCTTTTTCAGCTCGATAAAATTTGACCTTAAACAGGGTAGAAAACGGTTTTTTTTCACTGTTTCTTCGTTTTCGCTTTTCCCAGTCTTGCGACTCTAAAGCTATAGGAAAAATAACCTCACTTATTTCTTGATCTTGAGAGGATGTCTTTGAGAAATACACTGCAATTTCAGAATTAATAGTTGGTAGCCAGCAGTTAAAATAATCGTCATCTAAATACGGCTTTAAAACCTCTTCTTTAAATTTTCGGTCAGATTTATAAGACAAAACAACCTCATCTAATGCAGAGGCCTGTGGCTCTAAAAGAAGTGTTTTGGGTAAATTCTCAGTAGATAAATTACGGTCTTTATACCCTAAAGCTGAAATAAAAAGTGAATCTACGTCAGGATATATTTTCTTCGTGAAATAAAATTGACCTTCATCATCAGCAAAAATACCATTTCCATCACCAAAAGAAATGGTAGCATAACTTACAGGATATTTGGTAATGCTGTCTTTCACTGTAATCTGAGCAAAGGATAATTGCCCTAATATTATAACAAAAACGATAAGTTTATACATATAAAATAATTCGATTTAAATATACATTATTTCGCTTGGATCTGTCTTTAAAAACTGCTTTTCTAAAAAATAAGGAAACTCATACTAAGTGTAAAACTTGGTATGTTATACTGTAAGGCCTTCATTAGCTTCAATCTCTTGATCAGGTCTATCGATAAAGAATAAAATTTAAGGGTAGTCTGTAGGAGTAAATAAGCATTAGCTATTAGTCGAGTCATTAGAACACGCTGAAGAATCTTATTGGCATGAGCGAATAATTACTCTAATGACCAAAGAGTAGACCATGTAAATATCTTCCTGGTGTTAAGGTAAAAGCGCCTGCAATGAGAATAGCACCAAAGTAAAGCAAAATCATTTTTCTTTGATGTGATTTTACCTTTCCTTTTTTTATAGCTAAATATGCCGTTGGTACGGTCCAAAACGTAAGAATGCTAAAGAGGTGAATCCAACCAAAATGATTAAAAATTCTTCCTCCAACATAAGCCGGCATAAATAATGTCACTGTCGCCGTAAATAGCATAAGTATCATATAAACTCGACCAAGTTTTTTATGAAGTAATGTTCCTTTTTTCATTAGAAGCAGTATGCCACCAATCACAACACATGGCAAAACAGTATACAAATGAAGAAACATGAGTGTCTTATATTCCATAATTTTATGTGATTTTATTCATCAAATTAATCAATACCAGCGTTTTTTCTTCTTTTTTGAGCCTTTACCTTTTCTACCTTTTTTGTACTTGCTACCTTGTTTTTTATGAACTGTAGGTTTGGCTTTAGGGTCTAAAGGATAGGGGTGCTCTGTTTCAATAGGGATTTGTACATCTAAAGTATTTTGTATGGTTTTAACATAGTTTTTCTCATCCGCAGAACATAGCGTATAAGCGGTGCCCATATTTCCTGCACGGCCCGTTCTTCCAATTCTATGTACATAGGTTTCTGCTACATTGGGCAAATCAAAATTAAGAACGTTGTCAAGTTCGTTAATGTCAATACCACGTGCAGCCACATCGGTAGCTATCAATATTTTTACATAACCATTTTTAAATTTATTTAAAGCCGTTTGGCGTTCGCTTTGTGCTTTATCACCATGAATGCTATCTACTGAATAGCCGTTTTTCTTCAAGATGCCCTCTAGTTTATTGACCCCAAATTTGGTACGTCTAAATATGATAATATTTCCTTTTACAGTATTTCGCAAAAGGTGTAAACACAATTCTATTTTATGGCGTTTAGGAACGTAGTACAACACATGACTCACATTTTCAGCGATAGATGTTGTTGGAGTGACATTAATTCGCTTTGGATTTTTGAGAATCGTATTGGCTAATGCTTCAATTTTATAAGGAATGGTTGCCGAGAACAACAAGTTTTGTTTAGTGATTGGGCAGAGTCGTTCAATTTTTTTTACATCGTCTATAAATCCCATAGCAAGCATTAAATCGGCTTCGTCTAAAACAAAGATTTCAATAGCGTCGAGGTTGATATAATTTTGTTTTTGTAAATCCAATAGACGACCCGGTGTTGCTACTAAAATATCAACACCTTTTTTTAATACATCAATTTGGGGTTCCATAGATGCGCCACCAAAAATGACTGAAGATCTCAGATTTGTAAATTTTGCATAGGCTTTTAAATTTTGCTGGATTTGAATGGCCAATTCGCGTGTTGGACTCACAATTAAGGCTCTAATTTTCTTTCCTTTTTTAGGGGCATCTTGTTTATCAAATAGCTTTTGCAAAATAGGTAAGGCAAAAGCGGCTGTTTTGCCTGTGCCTGTCTGGGCAGAGACAATGACATCCTTACCCTCTAAAATAGGAGGAATAGAACGTTCTTGCACTAACGTTGCCTCGGCATAGCCTGAAGCTTCAATGGCTTTTTGCAAAGGTTTTATGAGATGTAAGTCTTTAAATGACATTTATTCTTAATTTAATTAGAGCTTTAAGATAACTAGCTACCAACGCTCAGCTACCCAATTCTTTTGTTCTTGAGTGGTTAAAAAAGTCCAAGCAATGAATCGGCTGATCTTGTGTCCTTGCCCCATCTCAATAGTTTTTACCTCTGTGGTGTTTACTTTTTGTAAAATTTTGTACGTGGGTTTTAAAGTGGTTTCTTTTGAAATTAAACTGGTAAACCAAAAGCACTGTTTGCCAAAATGTTTGCTTTCATAAATCATATCCTTTACAAAGCGCGCTTCACCGCCTTTAGTCCATAATTCGTTGTGCTGACCACCAAAGTTTAAAACGGGTTTACCTTTGGATTTCCCTTTGAGATTTCTAAGCTTTTTGGAACTGGCTTTTTGAGCTTCCTGCAAAGAGGCATGAAATGGAGGGTTACAGATGGTGAAATCAATACGTTCCTCTTCTTTTAAAATGCCTTTGAAAAATATATTGGAATTATCTTGGCGTCTGATCTCTAAATTAGATTTTAAATTAGAGTTGCGTTGCTCTATTGTTTTCGCTGAGTTAATAGCGGTCTCATCGGTGTCACTACCAATAAAAGACCAGCCGTATTCGTAATTGCCAATAATCGGGTAGATACAATTAGCACCAACCCCAATGTCTAGGCCTTTAATGTGTTTTCCTGTAGGAATTTTTGAGTGGTGTGTTTTTAATAAATCCGCAATGTTATGAATATAGTCAGCACGTCCCGGAATCGGCGGACACAAATAGTGTTTTGGAATATCCCAATAGTCCACCTTATAATGATGCTTTAGTAAAGCAGTGTTTAATGCTTTAACTGCATCTGGATTGAAAAAATCTATAGAATCATCACTATATTTATTGGGTGCTACAAAATCGGCGAGTTCTGGATGACTTTTTATAAGATCATCAAAATTGTATCGCCTTCGGTGTTGACTTCTAGGGTGTAGTTGAGATTTTATCTTAGGATGTGTTTTCTTTTTTTGCAAGCGAATGTGTATTTATGTGTAAAGGTAATACAAAACTATACAGATATGTTAAAGCGAGGTTTACTTTAATAATGGTATGAAGTTTTGTCGCAAACTCAAAAAAAAACCGCTTAGAATATTCTAAGCGGTCTTATCATTTTAAATATGTAAGCATTAATATGATTACTTAATCATATCATAGCTGCGTTTAATAAAGCTTGTTAACTCTTCTCCTTTTAGTAGGCCTTGAGATAAACGTGCCAAATCTAAACTCTGATTAATTAAGCGCGATTGTTTTTTCTTTGTTTTTGTATTTAAAATCTCGCTAATTAAATCATGATTTGTGTTTACCACGAGATTGTACATTTCTGGCATATTGCCCATACCAAACATACCACCGCCGCCACCAGTAGCTTGCATCTCTTTCATACGACGCATAAACTCTGGTTGGGTAATCATAAAGGGCGACGCACTGCTGTCCATAGGTTCTAATTGTACCATAAACTTTTCTGAAGGTATCACCTCTTTTAAAAGTTCATCTAGCTTGGTTTTCTCGTCATCTGATAACTTGGAAATCTTAGTGTCTTCTTTTTTAATAAGGTTATCAATATGATCTGCATCAACCCGAGCAAAAGAAATATTTTCTTTAGAAGTTTCTAGCTTTTGCATTAAGTGCGATACAATAGGTGAGTCGAGCAGTAACACTTCATAACCTTTGTTCTTTGCCGCTTCAATATAGCTGTGTTGCTCATCTTTATTAGAGGCGTATAAGATAACCATCTTATCATCTTTATCGGTTTGTTTGGCTTTAATAGCATTGGTTAACTCCTCAAAGGTATAATACTTATCATCAACCGTTGGATATAGGGCAAAAGCATCTGCTTTGTCGAAGAATTTTTCTTCAGAAAGCATGCCGTATTCGATAACGACTTTAATGTCATTCCACTTCTTTTCAAAATCTTCTCGGTTTGAGTTGAAAAGGGACTTTAATTTATCAGCGACTTTTCTTGTGATGTAAGACGATATTTTCTTCACATTGCCGTCTGCCTGAAGGTAACTACGCGATACATTTAATGGAATATCTGGCGAGTCAATCACACCTCTTAACATGGTGAGAAATTCAGGAACGATTCCTTCTACATTATCCGTTACAAACACTTGATTTTGATAAAGCTGTATTTTATCTTTCTGGATGTTAAGATCATTAGTCATCTTAGGGAAGTATAGAATCCCTGTTAAATTGAAAGGGTAATCTACATTTAAGTGAATGTGAAAAAGCGGTTCTTCAAACTGCATAGGATACAGTTCTCTATAAAACGTTTTATAATCCTCATCTTCTAAATCGGTAGGCTGCTTGGTCCAAGCAGGATTAGGGTTATTTATAATATCATCTACCGTTATTTTTTTGTGCGGCTCTGTCGTTTCTTTACCGTCTTCATCCTTAATGGTCTTAGGGGTAAAATCGGGATCATTAATTTCCTTAGTTCCAAATTTAATAGGAATAGGCATAAATTTATTGTACTTCATAAGAAGTTCGCGTATTCTACTTTCCTCTAAAAACTCAGTAGAATCTTCTGCAATATGAAGTATAATTTCTGTACCTCTTTCGGTCTTTTTAGCTTCTTCTAAAGTAAATTCTGGTGAACCATCACATACCCAATGGGCAGCAGGTTCATCTTTAAAAGATTTGGTAATGATTTCTACTTTTTCAGCCACCATAAAAGCGGAGTAAAAGCCTAATCCGAAATGGCCAATGATGCCAGCATCTTTCTCGGCATCTTTATATTTATCTAAAAATTCTTCGGCACCAGAGAAAGCCACTTCATTAATATATTTTTCAACTTCTTCTGAAGTCATCCCAATCCCTTGATCAATAATATGAAGTTTTTTACCTTCTTTATCAACTTTAACTTCAATCAAAGGGTTGCCATATTCTACAGCCGCCTCTCCAATACTTGTAAGATGTTTTAGTTTTAATGTAGCGTCCGTGGCATTACTTATAAGTTCACGTAAGAAAATCTCATGGTCACTGTATAAGAACTTTTTAATTAAAGGAAAGATGTTCTCTACAGATACATTAATATTACCTTTTGTCATGATATTTAGAATTTATTTATATTAAGTTGTTGAACCTCTAAAAGACAAATAGAATACCAACTCTTATTTTGTGACAAGATGACATAAAAAAACCGTTTTTATTACAAAAACGGTTTTAATTGTAAGTTAAAAAGCGACGTACAAAATTTTAATCTTTTCTATTAGGGTTCTTGCTCTTCATCTTTATTTTTGAGATGTTTCTCTAACCATTGGTCTTGCTCCCAGAGCATGTGCATTATAGATTCTTTAGCTCTGTAGCCATGGCTTTCCTTAGGAAGCATCACCAATCTCACCGGTGCTCCTAATCCTTTGAGTGCATTAAAATAACGCTCGCTTTGTAAGGGGTATGTTCCTGAATTATTATCAGCCACACCATGTATTAAGAGCAGGGGTGTTTTCATTTTGTCGGCATGCATAAAAGGCGACATATTGTAATAAATCTCTGGAGCCTCCCAATAGCTGCGTTCTTCGCTTTGAAAACCAAATGGTGTTAAGGTTCTATTATAAGCTCCACTTCGGGCAATACCAGCAGCAAAAAGATCGGAATGCGATAAGAGGTTGGCTGTCATAAACGCCCCATAACTATGCCCACCAACAGCTACGCGATCTCTATCAATGTATCCTAACTCATCAACGGCGTCAATGGCTGCTTTGGCATTGGCTACTAATTGTGTTCTAAAAGAATCATTGGGCTCTTCGTTGCCTTCACCAACAATAGGAAAAGCAGCATCATCTAAAACAACATAACCTTTAGTGACCCAGTATATGGGTGAACCCCAATACGGGTATACAAATTCATTAGGATTTGATGTGCTCTGCGATGCACTTGCTTTATCTTTATATTCTCTTGGGTAGGCCCATAATATCATGGGGTACTTTTTACCTTCTTCATAATCTAAAGGAAGATATAGGGTGCCATCTAAATCTAAACCATCATCGCGCTTGTAATTAATGACACGTTTGTCTACATCTTCAAGGCTTTCAAACGGGTTTTCAAAATTGGTAATGGCTGTAAGCTCGTCCTCTTTTTTAATATTTCTAATGTAATAATTGGGGTATTCTGTTTGAGATTCAATTCTTACTAAAATTTCTCCTTTTTCCATATCAAGGGCAGAATTGAGGCTCTCTAGTTTGTCCGTGTATTCCGATTGATAGAGACGACTGGTCTCGTTAGTTTTAATGTCGTAAGCATCTACAAATGGAAACTGACCTTCTTCAGAATATCCCGCACCCATTAAGTAAAGTTTATCATCATTAATGGTTAGGGTATATTGCCCATATTTATTTTTTGAACTCACAAAGTTACCAGGATCGCTATAGACGTCTTGATAATTTCTGTCGGTAATAATTTTAACGTCCTTGTTGGGTTTAGAAGGATTGAATAAATAGCGTTTGGTGTTTCTGGTATTCCACCAATAATCGTAAGCAATAGCAGTATTTTTATCGCCCCATGAAATTCCTGAAAACCGTTGTTTAGTCTTTAATAAAAGTTTAGGTTCACCATTAAATGGCGCTTTTTGCTGGTAAACGGCATCTCTATATGCCACGTCCACTTCAGGGTCGCCTTGGTCTAGAGCTTCTACCCAAACCAAAGTAGCTGGTTGGTCTGCGCGCCAACTCATATTTCGTTTTCCTGTGCGGGTGGCCATAAAACCTTTGGGTCGTACTTCATCTAAAGGCACCTCGTTGACGGTTTTAACCATATTGCCATTGTTATCATAGATGCCTTGTTCATAAGGAAAACGCGAGTAGGTTACCAAATACGAAAACGGACGATCTATTTTAGTAATCATGATGTACGCACCATTGGGTGAAAAATTAATGCCGCGGTACATATCGGCCTCAAGAAAATCGGATATTTCTCCATTAATAGATACTTTTTTTATTTCTGATCGGGCCAGTTGTTCAAAATTAAATTCGTCATTTGGTGTTTTTAATAAATCTTGATACGTTCTGTTTTGCGCTTTTGCCCCATCACTCACCGAAATGGTAGGACCTGTTGGTACGGCTGTTGAAGCATCAATCAATTTTTTTCTGTCTTTTGGAAGCATTTTAATAAGTAAATGTTCATTATCATCGAACCAATTAAGCGTACTTCCCATATTGGCGTTGACGTTGGCATCGGTAATTTTTGTCACCGTAGCATTTTCAATATTTAAAATCCAAACTTCCACCCCCGTGTCTGTCGTATTTAGACAAGCAATCATGGTTTCGTCTGGCGACCATCTAAAGTTAGAAAGTCTGGCATTTTCGGGTAAGCCAGAAACTTGGGTGGCTTCGTCATCTGTAGTTTTTTTAACCTTTAAATTTGTGTAATAAGTAGTGCGACTTCCAATATTGGTAACCGGGTTTATTCTTAGACCTGCTAATCTTAGTTCCGTTTCAGAAAGTTCATTAATGGACTTGTACTGATCGCGATACAAAAGCACCATATGTTCCCCTTTGCTATCAATCTGAACGGCAGGGGCCAATTCAACGTCAGCTAATTTTAATATTTCTTCTGAGGGTTTTTGGTAGCCTAAATTGTTCTGGCTGTAAACATTGGCCAAGATAAGAAAGACCAATAATCGGATAAAAATTTTCATAAGTTTTAGTATTAATTCTTGCTATGAAGATACTTAAAATTTGTAATTGGGAATAATTCAATTTTGTTAAAACTGAACCAGATGATAGCCGCACCCTTATTTCTTATGCATGCATAACGAATACCTGTTAGTATAGCAGTTAAATCATTAAATTTGTTAGCCTAAATTAAAGCTAATGTATAATTCAAAGATTATAGGGCTGGGCAAGTATTTACCCAGTAACGTGGTAACCAATGACGATTTATCCCAAATGATGGATACCAGTGATGAATGGATTCAAGAACGTACGGGTATTAAAGAGCGTCGTTGGGTAAAAGACGGCGATGGAGATACGACGGCCACTATGGGCGTTAAGGCTGCAAAAATTGCTATTGAGCGCGCTGGTATCGATAAAGATGATATTGATTTTATCATTTTCGCCACCTTAAGTCCAGATATGTATTTCCCAGGTCCCGGTGTACAAGTGCAACACGCTTTAGACATAAAAACCGTTGGTGCCTTAGACGTACGTAACCAATGTTCAGGTTTTGTTTACGCCCTTTCTGTAGCCGATAATTTTATAAAAACCGGCATGTATAAAAACGTGCTTGTTATAGGAAGTGAATTACATTCTGGCGGTTTAGACAAAACTAATCGAGGAAGAAGTGTATCAGTCATTTTTGGTGATGGTGCTGGTGCTGCGGTATTATCTAGAGAAGAGGATACCTCTAAGGGTATTTTATCTACTCATTTACACAGTCAAGGTGAGCATGCCGAAGAATTGGTAGTCAAAGCTCCGGGTATGGGAACGCGCTGGGTTACCGATATTTTAGCTGATAATGATAAGGATGACGACAGTTATTTTCCTTATATGAACGGACAGTTTGTATTTAAAAATGCCGTGGTGCGATTTAGTGAGGTGATCATGGAAGGATTAATGCAAAATCAACTAAAAAAAGAAGATATTGATATGCTGATTCCGCACCAAGCCAACCTAAGAATTGCACAATTCATACAAAAGAAATTTCAGCTTAGCGATCAACAGGTCTATAATAACATTATGCGCTATGGTAATACCACAGCAGCATCTATACCCATTGCTTTAACTGAAGCTTGGGAAGAAGGTAAAATTAAAGCTGGTGATACGGTGGTTTTGGCTGCCTTTGGTAGTGGCTTTACTTGGGGTAGTGTGATTATGAATTGGTAGATTTTATATTTTTTATGAAAATTATTTAATTGATAATAACCCTAAAGGTTTCTACAACATCACCATAAATGACTTTTAAACAATAATGACCAGCTGCATACAAGCTCACGTTTAAATCATTTTCACCAAATTCCTTAAGAAAACCTGTCGTAACCTTGGTTTTGTCGATGTTGCCAAAGACGTGTTCCATACGGTCATAGTAATCGGTGTTTTGAGTATGGCCTTGAAACAAGGCAATAAAAAATCCTGTAAAAA
>Ga0207419_1002904_pt1 | contig 10733 bp, 8 predicted proteins | sample ElkSloMetagenome_4_FD_184723 | JGI IMG/M metagenome (GOLD analysis project Ga0207419, IMG submission 184723) | Hot spring microbial communities from Elkhorn Slough, Monterey Bay, USA - MD2A (version 2) | ecosystem: Environmental > Aquatic > Marine > Intertidal zone > Estuary: Microbial mat ... | reverse complement strand
TCCAACAAGTAGGGCTAGCACTGTAAGTGGTAAATAATAGGAAAGTAGTTTCATTTATGCAATCGGTTGTTTCAGGATATATCTATCTACAGAAAATGAGTACAGTTACTAAAGTATTGGTTAAATTTTTATTACGCAACCGATTGCGTAAAATATTTTTAATTTGTATCTATGTTGAAATGTTATCAAAAACCTCCTTTTAGACCTCATAATGAAAAGAGCCAAGCAGGTTACCATATACGATATTGCCAAAAATGTACAGGTTTCGCCTGCCACGGTTTCCCGTGCCTTAAAAGACCATTACAGCATTAGCAAAGAGACTATACAAAATGTGAAGAAGGCGGCCAAGCAAATGGGTTATTTCCCCAATACACCTGCCTCCTCTCTAAGAAGCAAAAAGACCAATACCATTGGTGTAATGGTTTCCAGAATAAACAGGCCGTTTATTTCTACTTTGATCAGTGGGGTAGAAGAAGTGGCCAATAGCAAAGGTTACCATGTGTTTATCGCGCAGTCTGAAGATATGACCCAAAAAGAGATCAGCAACGCCAGGGCCATGTTTTCGGCTAGGGTAGATGGTTTGATTGTGTCTTTGGCTATGGAAACACACGACTACGGCCATTTTGATGTGTTTTTAGATAGCGGTACTCCTTTGGTTTTTGTAGACCGAGTTCCTGCAAACATGGCAGCAGACAAAGTAGTAGTGGATAATTACGAAGCTGCTTTTAAAATGACCCAACATTTAATTGAACAAGGTTGCAATCGCATTGCTCATTTTGGTGGAGCGCAACACAGAGATGTTTACAGACTTAGAAAAGAAGGCTACTTGGCCGCATTGAAACAACACAATTTGCCGATAGATGAAAGCCTTATGATTTATTCTAATTTAGGTGCAGAAGAAGGTTTGGAAATGACACAGCGGCTTTTTGATTTGCCCGTACCGCCCGACGCCATTTTTTCGGCCAATGACACCGCTGCGGTTAGCGCCATACAATTTGCTAAGGATAAAGGGATTGCAATACCAAAAGAATTGGCAGTAGCAGGATTCAACAATGATCGCTTGGCTTCTATCATCGCACCTGCTTTAACAACGGTAGCCAATCCCGCTTTTGATCTGGGCAAAGCTGCAGCTTCTCAACTTTTTGCACAAAGAGAAGAAAATGACATGGTGGCTTCTAACACCACAGTTTTAAAGACTGAATTGATAGTGAGGGAGTCTTCTTTGAAGAAGGGGAGATGATTGTCACCTCCCGCTACTTGTCTCTTTTTTGTTCAATTTGAGCCATTGCATAGGCCCATCGTTTACACCTACGATGACGGTTTTTTCATTGCCTACATTTAACCATTTGAGTTGTTTTACGTCATAAGGCAAGATGATGCCGCTTTCTTCTGCAGGGATGGCCTTGAACTCCATATTTCCTTGGTTCATTAACAACAAACCGACTCCCGCATCACTTCTCGGGGTTTCTATTTCGGCTACATATAAGTTGCCAGCTACAATGATGTCTTGCAATCCATCTTGATTTACATCTTCTAGCAAAATATCGTTAATGGTAGAAACTTGGGCTTCATTAGGTAAGTCTTTCTTAGTAAATTGCCCTTTGCCATTGTTAATAAAAATGGCTGAGGCAAAAGTATAGGCCTCGTAATGTAAAGCATTTTCTAGTTTGTCTTCCCCATATACTTCTTCTAATTCAGCAGCAGCAAACAAATTGTAAGACTCAAATTTCTTTTTGATTTCAGGCACTTGTTGAGAAGAACATGAGCGACCCCTCAATGGGAAATGCGTTCCATTGTTGTAGTAGCCCAGCACAATATCTTTAGAACCATTGCTATCAAAATCATAGAAGTGCACATCGAAGGGTTCTTCGGGTGATGTCTTGTATTTATAGTTAAGGCCAAGATTGCCTGCTATCAAATCCCAATCGCCATCGTTGTCTAAATCTGCTTTTTCTATGCTAAACCACCAACCATTGGTATTGGCAAAGCCACTTCCTTCGCTCACATCTCCCAATATGCCATTGTTCCATTTAAAAGCTTTCAAGGCCATCCATTCACCTGTTAGAACCAATTCTTCAGTTTCATCGCCGTCTATATCTGCCCATGCGGCATCGGTAACCATACCGATGTTTTGCAGGGCAGGTGCTTTTTCTGCTGTAACATCTTTAAAAAAACCACCTTCATTTTCCAACAGATAGCTGCTTACGGGTTCAGGGTAGGTGTGAGGTTTATGTCGCCCGCTTACAAACAGGTCTAGGTCGCCATCACTATCAAAATCATGGGTGATAACTTGACCGCTACTAATGGTGAATTTAGGTAAGGCATCTGATTTCCTTTCGTAATTTCCTTGTCCATCATTAAAGTACAAGCGGTCTTGGTAAATACCATTTCCCTTAGAATACGCATTACCTCCGCTGGCAACATACAAGTCTTCATCTCCATCTCCATCAGCATCAAAAAATACCGCGCTCATATCTTCGCAAACACGGTCTGTAGAAGGGCTGAGTATTTTTTGCTCAAAGCTACCGTTGGCTTGTTGTATAAATACCTGCCCAGATTGGCCTGCCGCTCCACCAATGTAAAAATCTCCTAAGCCATCATTATTTACATCGCCAGTAGTAAGTGCAGGACCAAACTGCGACATTTTATGGGGGAGTAAAATCTGTTTTTCAAAATCGTCAAAATTGTTTTCTTGATGTTTGAAATCTGCTCTATTTTTAGCTGTAAGTTTGCTGAAAAGAGGCTGTGGCACATATTGCTTTTCTGCCAAACGTTTTGCCTGTTGTTTATCAATCTTCACTACTTGGTTGGCGGCTACATTATTTTGAACGGTTACTGTGCCATCCGTCCAATGGATTTTAAGCCTATCTACTTGTGTGTTTTTACCCAAACCAAAATGAGCCATATTTTCACTGGTTGAATAGATGCCGCGAATGTTGGTCATTTCTATATATTGCGTGCCTTCGGGTGTTTCAATTTCTACGCCTGTACCAAAGAGCATGGTGTTCTTACCATCGGTGAGTTGTACTCTAAAGTAATTGTTCTCGGCCCTTTCAGCCGCATGGTTTTGGTAAATGTACGCCCTTTCGTTTACATTGCTTACCACCAAATCTAAGTCGCCATCATTGTCCAAATCTGCATAAGCCGCACCGTTCGAGAACGTTTTTTCCTCTAAGCCCCAATCGCTGATTACCTTCTCAAATTCTAAATTTCCTTTGTTTCTGTATACATAATTATTGAGTTTAACAGAAGGCAATAAATCCAGTGCTTCATCCAAATCGATCACATCTAAAATAGTAACATTTGGGTCGTTGGGATTAGCTATAATGTATTCATTGATTTTTTTAGTAACATATTTTGGGAAAGTCTTGGCTGCATCACTGTTTCTGATATCCCTCAACAAACCATTGGTGATGTAAATATCTTTGAGACCGTCGTTGTCAAAATCAGCAATAAGGTTAGACCAGCTCCAATCGGTAGAGGAGATGCCTGCCATTTGCCCGATTTCACTGTACTGATTGCTGCCTTGGTTTAATTGCAAGGTGTTGTACATGTATTGGTAGTGCCCGCCATCATTTACCACCTTCCAAAAAGCGCTGATGTCCATCCCGCTCATATTGGCTTTTAGTCGGAAGTTGTCTTCGGCCACCATGTCGAGTACCATGATATCCAACTTGCTGTCATTATTGATATCGGCGGCATCTACGCCCATGCTGTAAAAAGAAATGTGACCCATGGCTTCTTTTACGATATCTGTAAAAGTGCCATCGCCATTGTTTATGTAGAGAAAATCAGGGGCGGCATAATCGTTTGCTACGTAAATATCTTGGTAGCCATCCTTATTAAAATCACCCGTAACGGCACTGTTGGCAAAGCCCGGTTTTAGCATGCCTGCGCTCTCAGTTACATCTGTAAATTTTTTTCCTAAGCCGTTGTTCTGGTATAGCCTTGGGCTAAATTCATCTTTGAGCAGTTCGGTGCCGTTCAGTTTAGAATAGTTACCTGGATTGGGCGGTTGGTTCAACAAGAAAGCGTCTAAGTCGCCATCGTTATCATAATCGAAAAATGTTGCATGACGCGTCCTTTGGCTATCGTCCAAATTATAGGCCTTGGCCGATTCCGTAAAAGTAAGGTCGCCATTGTTGATGTAAAGTTTGTTACGACGGATTTCTGCATCGTCGTCATAGAGTTCTCGAGTAACGTAAATGTCTAGCCAACCATCTTGGTTAATGTCCACCACAATGGCACCAGAAGACCAACCGCCATTGTCTTTGATCCCTGCTTTTTTAGTGATGTCTTTGAATGTTAGGTTCCCTTCGTTAAGGTATAGTTTATCAGCGGAAAGGTTGCCAGCAAAGAAAATATCTTGTAAGCCGTCGTTGTTGAAATCTCCCACTCCAACACCAGCACCACCGTAATAATTGGAATAGATGAGGATACTGTGTTCCTTCTTGTCCTTCACTTCGTTGACAAAGTCTATTCCACTTTGTTTTTTACTAAGAAGCGTAAAGAGTTTTTGGGCATTTGCTTGATTATGTGCGAGGCAGAGCACTATGGCTATGGTAAAAATTATCTTCATATTTCTGGCGATTTTTAGCAAAAATACGCAGGAATGTGCAGCAATCCTGCATAAACCTGCAATTGTTTTACTATTTTAAGCAATAATCAAGAAAAATGAAATGGGGTAAGGTGCGAATTTATCAAGGAGTCTTGTTGATAAAAGAAAAGCACTTTGGCCAAACGGTCGTTTTTACTGAGTGCAAATTGCGTTAAAGCATTGCTTCTTTTTTCAAGTAAAAACATTTTGTTAGATACCATTTCTAAAGGTCTCAATATTTATCTGCATAACTTTTTACATGCCTTTTTAACTGTTCTATAAGCATTAAAACCCCAAATGCTTACCATAACGTGTGTAAAATTCTACCTGCTTTATTAGAGATGTGTGGAATCTCCACATCATTTTTTTGAGATTTTTTCTGTTTTAAGCGCCTATAGCCGAAAAAAACCTGTTGGCATCATTATCTCATGTATGATACTAAAAGATTTACAAACTTTTTACAGAATTGAGATGCAGACCAGCATCGATTTTTTAAGACCTTAATCTATGTGAGGTCGAAACTTAAAGAATTAGAGATTAATCATAGCTGCCATACATCGTAAATCTTTCAAATGTACAGTCATAAAATTGTAGAAATTGTTTAAAAAAGCTTTTTCTAACTTTTACATCATGTGCACTTACATACGGTGGCTACAAAATTTTTTACTTATGAATAGAAAGAAAAATTCATTTAATTGGCTATTTTTATTATTAGCACTTTCATCACTCACACTATTTACAAGTTGTGAAGATGAAGAAGAAGAAGAGATAATAGAAACCCTAACCATCGCAGATGCATTGGCTTCAGATTTTGACTTTACCATTTTAAATGAGGCATTAATGCGTACAGATTTAATGAGTGATTTAGACGCACAAGGAAGTTTTACATTATTGGCTCCGCCTGATGAAGCTTTTATTAATGCAGGAATTACCAATCTAGATAGATTTACAGACGAAGAACTGACAGAAATTTTGCAATACCATGTTATTGCAGGAGATGTTTTTTACAGCGACTTTAATACTCGTACTGTAGAAACTCTGAATGGTAATATTTATGTGAGTTCTAATGCACAAAGGATTTATTTAAATGGTGAGACAAATTTTGTACAAATTAACTACGGAGCAAGTAATGGCGTAATACATTCTGTTGATAGAGTATTGATGCCACCGCAAAATTCTGTAGTACAGCTTGTTACTGAAGATGATGATTTAACCATTGCACAAGCTGCCATTGAGAAAGCAGGATTAGTAAGTACTTTAAACGGTGACGGGCCTTTCACAATATTTGTTCCTACAGATTATGCATTCAATATATTATTTGAAGAATTAGGTGTAAACGGTATTGATGAAATTTCATCTACTGAATTAGCCAATATTTTGCAGTATCACGCAATTGAATCGAGAAGTTTTTCAACTGATTTAGAAGCAGGTATGCAACCTACTACTTTGGAGGGAGAAAGCTTTAGAGTATTGTTCGATTTTAACATTTTCTTAATTGATGAAAATGATACAAATGACAATGCGAGAATTGTTCAAGACAACAAACTCGGTACAAATGGTGTGATTCACAAAATTAACAGAGTATTACTATCAGAATGATTTTTTTATCTACAAAAGAATTAACTACTGAGTAAATTCTTAAACTAGGTTAGCTTAAGAATGAGCACTAATCCTAATTCAAGTTAGCCTTATCGGGTAGACAATAATATAAATTGCCCGAAATACTGAACTTAAATTAAGTTTAGTAAAAACACATTACCAGGCAAGTACATAGTAGTTAAATTCTTCATCATACATGTTTACTAAATGTATTTGCCGGTAATTTTTTTTAACAATAGCAAAAAACAATATATAATTATGAAAATATTAAGCGCAACACTATTAAGTTTATTATTCTTATTCTCATGTACATCAACTGAAAATATAGTTGTAGAATCAGATAAGAGATTAGATACAAATTTTAATGAATTTAAAACATTTAAGTGGGCATCGCATGCTGCAAATGCAGATACTGAATTTTTCTCTGGCGATCAAATTTTAAAAGAGGAAATGAGAGACGCAATTATGTATGAGATGAAGGCAAAAGGTTATCAGTACGATAGCAATGATCCTGATTTAATCGTAAATTTTAGAGCATTTGAAGATGATACTGAATATATTGGTTACACAGAAGTATATAAAGATGATGAGTATTGGTCAGGTATGGAAATGAGAAAAGAAATGATTGGATTAGTGCCTGATGCAGAGGTAAGAAATTCTGATGATAAAAAAATATATTATTTAAAAGAAGGTACTATCTTAATTGATATTTTAAATGCTGAAACCTCAGAACTTGTATGGACAGGTTATGCGTCAGGTATTTATGACGGAAACCCACTAAAAACAAGTGATAGAAGAAAAATTGGTGATGCTGTAGCTAAGATTTTCGAAGAATATGACTACAGAGGAACTCAACTGTAAGCCTAAGGTAAGTATTTGAAATAATTTAGGTTAAACAAAAACACACATGTTTCTATTAAGCATGTGTGTTTTTTTGTGTTTTAAAATAGAAAATGATTGAAATGGAAAGCAAAGTAAAAGTTGTAAACAACATTGAGATACCTGCACTTGGCTTAGGTACTTTTAAATTATTGGGAGATTTATGCGTAGAAGCCATCAAGGACGCGCTAGACATTGGCTACAGACACATAGACACTGCGCAATTTTATGGCAATGAAGAAGAGGTAGGTACTGGCATTAAGAAATCTACAGTAAGCAGAAATGATATCTGGTTGACCACCAAAGTATGGCACGACAGCCTTTCTGCCGCAGACCTTACCAAAACCTTTGAAGATTCCCTAAAAAAATTAAAGACCGATTATGTAGACTTGTTACTGATCCATTGGCCTAGCACCACGGGCGTACCTCTCGAAGAAAGCCTTGAGGCCATGACCAAACTAAAAGAAGCAGGCAAGGCCGCAAATATAGGTGTGAGCAATTTTCCTCCGGCTATGTTTGAGCAAGCTATGGAGTTAGCAAATATTGTTTGCAACCAAGTAGAATACCATCCCTTTCTATCTCAAGATACTTTATTGAAAATGGCGGTAGAAAGCAACATGTTTTTTACGGCCTATTCGCCCATTGGGCAAGGAGAAGTCTTTAAAAATGACTTGTTGGTCAACATTGCAGAAAAGTACAATAAGAATGCTGCACAAGTGGCTCTAAGATGGTTGTTGCAGCAAGGTAACGTGTTGGCAATTCCAAGGTCTTCTAAGCACGAAAACAGGAAATCTAATTTTGATGTGTTCGATTTTGAGTTGAACGAAGAGGAAATGGCACAAATCTTTAAAATATCCTCTGTAACTCAAAAGAGAATGGTCAATCCAGATTTTGCACCGGCTTGGTAAAGGTGAGCGCTGCTGTTAGTACAGCGTAAGTTAATGCTGAGTACTTTTTAATAAGACTTTGATAGCATTATCAATGTAGATTAAAGCTAAAAGCTAAAAAAAGGGAAATGGTCAAAAACCACTTCCCTTAAATTTAATTAGAGCAAAACTTAGATTTCTAGATAATACGAATCAAAATCGCTAAACTCATCTAAGTCTATAGAACCACTGTTATCGTAATCCCACCTTTTAAATACGTTTTCGGCAAGCTCATTTTCCGATAGCATGTCGTCATCGTCTAAATTCCAATCTTCGTAAAATTTAGAAGGATACAAGGCATCATAAAATTCGCTATAGGCCAAGACACCATCATCATTGGCATCAATTACGGCAAAGTCTTCAACTATGTAATTGCCATAGTGGTAATCAAAACCCATAATGTACTCTTCTTTGGTCAGCTTCTCATCTTCGTTGGTATCCCAAATATCATACACTGTAACAAAAAAGTCTTCGTCGTCTAATGCTTGGTCGTTATTGCTATCCCATTCATTGTAGTAATGAGTGGTAAAAACTTTCTTAAATTCATTCATCTCCACTAGGTAGTCGTTGTTTAGGTCAAAGTCGCCATAGGTTAGGTTTTCTTCTTGGTTACAAGACTGAGCCGTAAAGAGTAGCAATAAACCAATTGCTAAAAACTTTTCTTTGTAATGTTTCATTTCTTTATCTTTTATTTCCTAAATCAATCTATTGGGTTGTTTTTAAATAGCATTGTACCACTACATGTACGGCAAAGTAGATACGATTCAAAAATCATTTATACATGCCGTAATGCAGGGTTGCTTAGAATTCACAATGTTTCGTTGGAGGTGGTTAGATATTCATGTAATAGTTATTATAAGCTTGGTACTCACCTACGCTTATAAAGTTGCTGTCATCAATATCCCACAGGTTAAAAATCATTCTCGATAGCTCAAATTCATTGAGCTTTTCATCTTTGTTCATGTCCCAAGTCTCAAAAATGGGCATGTCTTCTACATAAGCAATGTATTCTTTAAAGTTGAGCATACCGTCGCCGTCGGTATCTATGGCAAAATATTCAATGTCTACAAAATCTGCATAGTTGTTTTCAAAACCCTCGTGCCACTCAGTATCTGAGATGAGATTGTCATTATCAATATCCCAAACAACATATATTTTACTGAGGAAATCTTCTTTGTTTACGATGCCATTATTGTCCTTGTCCCAGTCGTTGTAGAAATTTTGGGTGTACATTTCGTGAAACTCATACCTGGAAATCAGGTTGTTGCTGTTGGCATCCCACTGCTGAAAAGTCAGCGAAGGCTGAAACACTAAAAATGAAAGTATGAATAATTTTAAATATAGCATAAGTCAAAAAATTTAATTTCATGTTGATTTCCATATACTTATCTAAAATTCCTTGCCACACTTGCTAGAGGGTATTTAAGCCTTAAAATGGGTAAAATAGGCCTTGTTTCATACGCTAAAACTTTTTTATAGTGGCAATTTTTCACACCAATGTGTAAATAAATACATAGTTTTATTTCATCATAAAAAAAGACACAACCCCAAAAAGATTGTGTCTTGTCATTTAACCACGAAGGAACATGACTTATTTATAGACTTTCTATGTATTCTATAACTTTAGATTTGGTTTCTCCAGTTTTCTGCTGAATTTTTCCTACCAATTCATCAGCTCTACCTTCTTCTACTTTCATATCGTCATCAGTCAAAAAACCGTATTTCTTTTTTAATTTTCCTTTCACTTCTGACCAGTTTCCTTTCAATTTCAATTCTGTGCTCGTGTCGCTCATTTTTCTATAATTTTATATTTATAAAATATTTATTATATACAGTGGAAAACTCGTGCCAAGAAATCTTACTGCCTGTCTAGAGGCTTTAAGCTAATTTTAGCCTGTAAATCTCCACTTGTTCTGTAGAATTTTACAGACAACTTTTAAGATTGCTGAGTAATTTTATACTCACAATTTCAGTCAAAATAAGCAGCAATTTCTTCTTTGATGTTTTCAAATTGAGATTTATCGCCTTTAGCCCCTAAGTAAATCTCCTTTGCTTTAGACTTGGTAAAGCCCCAAGCGTTTTCTAAGGTAATGTTGGGTGGTAAAGTCAATTCTCCCGGACTCACTCTCGCATCTATCAAGAATGGTTTTTTAGACTTGGAAGCACTTTCTAGGGCACTTTCTATTTCGTAAGCTTCTTCTACTCTAATTCCTCTGCCACCGCAAAGCTCTGCAAAAGCTGCAAAATCAGGGTTTTCTAGCGAAAGGGCTTCGTCGTGTCTTGGCAGGCCAGCTTCTTCCATCTCCATTTTCACAAAACTCAATTCGCTATTATTAAATACGATAATCTTGATCGGTAAATCGTATCGAGCTGCAGTGATCATAGAGTTTAATGACATGCCAAAAGCACCATCGCCAACCAATACCCAAACTTCTCTGTTTCTATCGAGCATTTGTGCACCAATGGCCGCGGGCACACTATAAGCCATGGAGCCATGATTAAAAGAACTCAACATCCTCCTTTTCCCATTAAATATAAGATGTCTGGCCGCCCACACTGTAGCTTCGCCAACATCTACTGTAAATATGGCGTCTGACGAAGCCCTATCATTTATCATCCTCGCTACGATTTGCGGGTGCAAAGGTATGCGGTCGCGTTCTTCTTTGGCATCTTTATCCATTTGTGCACGCCATTTTAAAAAGTCTTCCCGCATCTTTACCATAAAAGAATGT
>Ga0207419_1002903_pt1 | contig 10737 bp, 9 predicted proteins | sample ElkSloMetagenome_4_FD_184723 | JGI IMG/M metagenome (GOLD analysis project Ga0207419, IMG submission 184723) | Hot spring microbial communities from Elkhorn Slough, Monterey Bay, USA - MD2A (version 2) | ecosystem: Environmental > Aquatic > Marine > Intertidal zone > Estuary: Microbial mat ... | reverse complement strand
CACGCCTGACCATGAATGGATAAACGCGCTAGCTGAGGAAGAAGGCTGGGTCTTGGTGACTCAGGATCGCTTAAAAAAGAATGACCTGGAGAAGAAGGCGTTCCGAGAAAGCGGTCTCACAGCGTTTTTTCTGATGAAAGGTTGGAGCAGCCTCAAGTATTGGGACAAGTCCTGGAAGCTAGTAAGGTGGTGGCCTGCCATTATCGATCAGGCCAAACGAGTCCAGCCAGGCGCCAGCTTTCAAGTCCCCGTAAATTTTTCCGGCAACGGAAAGTTCAAGCAGCATAACTATTGAACAACTCCACAAATAGAAACGTGTGCCAACCCGCGCCAGCTTGATCAGCGAGATTCAGGTTTAGACGAAATCAAAAATACTCGGATAAGATCATCTCGCAGCCCTGCGCATGATTTCTTGATCGAGTTTTGATGCTGAACGAAAGAGCAAACTGGTTGTTATTGAAAAAATCATATTAAACAAAGAGATCTATGTTAAATCGTGCTTTCCGATTTCTTGATCGGGTTTTGATTTAGAGGGGTTCTGGCATGAACGAAGCCGAAACCCGCGCCGAGCTGATCGACCCGGCCCTGCGGGAGGCGGGCTGGGGTGTGGTGGAGGCCAGCCGGGTGCGGCGCGAGATGATTACCCTGGGTCGGCTGCAGGGTGCGGGTCAGCGGGCGAAGCAGGACATTGCCGATTACGTGTTGATGTATCGCGGCCAGAAGCTGGCGGTGATCGAAGCCAAGAAGCGTAGCCTGCCGGTGACCGAGGGCCTGGCCCAGGCCAAGCGCTACGCCGAGCGGCTGCAGGCGCGTTTTGCCTACGCCACCAACGGCGACGGCATTTACCGCATTGACATGCACACCGGGGCCGAGGGCGAGGTGGCGGGCTATCCCGCGCCGGAGGCGCTGTGGGCCGAGACCTTTGGCAGCGCGGCATCGGAGAAGAACAACTGGCGCGAGCGTTTCGGGAAAGTGCCGTTCGAGGACAAGGGTGGCGATTGGCAGGCGCGCTATTACCAGCACAACGCCATCAACCAGGCGCTGGAAGTGATTGCCGACGGTCGCGATCGCATCCTGCTGACCCTGGCCACCGGCACCGGAAAGACAGCAATCGCCTTCCAGATTGCCTGGAAGCTGTTCCACGCCCGCTGGAGCCTGGCCGCGCGCGCGAGTGGCGAGCCGGCCCGCCAGCCGCGCATCCTGTTTCTGGCCGACCGCAATATCCTCGCCAACCAGGCCTTCAACGATTTCTCCGCCTTTCCCGAAGACGCGCTGGTGCGCATTGACCCGCAAACCATCCGCAAGCGCGGCCGGGTGCCGAAGAACGGCAACGTGTTCTTCACCATCTTCCAGACCTTCATGACCGGGCGCGATGCCGACGGCCATCCGGCGCCGAACTTCGGCGACTACCCGCGCGACTTCTTCGATTTCATCGTGATCGATGAATGCCACCGCGGCGGTGCCAACGACGAGAGCAACTGGCGCGGCATTCTGGAGTACTTTTCACCGGCCGTGCAGCTGGGCCTGACCGCCACGCCCAAGCGCACCCACAATGCGGACACCTACGCCTACTTCGGCGAGCCGGTCTATGTGTATTCGCTCAAAGAGGGCATCAATGACGGTTATCTGACCCCGTTTCGAGTCCGCCAAATCGCAACCACCCTGGATGACTACGTCTACACTTCTGACGATACCGTCATCGAGGGCGAGGTCGAGCAGGGCAGGCGCTATACCGAGGACGACTTCAACCGCGTCATCGAGATCCGTGAGCGCGAGCGCTATCGGGTCAAGGTGTTCATGGAACAGATCGACCCGCGCGAGAAGACCCTGGTGTTCTGCGCCACCCAGGTCCACGCGCTGGCGGTGCGTGATCTGATCAACCAGCTGAAGACCAGCAGCAATCCCCACTATTGCGAGCGCGTGACCGCCAATGACGGCACCGAGGGCGAGCGCTTTCTGAAACAGTTTCAGGACAACGAGAAAACCATCCCGACGATCCTGACCACCTCGCAGAAGCTCTCCACCGGAGTGGATGCCCGCAATGTGCGCAACATCGTGCTGATGCGGCCGGTCAATTCGATGATCGAGTTCAAGCAGATCATCGGCCGCGGCACGCGCCTGTACGAGGGCAAGGACTATTTCACGATCTATGACTTCGTCAAGGCCTACGAGCATTTCAACGACCCGGAGTGGGACGGCGAGCCACTGGCCCCCGAACCCTGCGCCACCTGCGGCCACCAGCCCTGCACCTGCGCCATCAATCCGCCCGAGCCGTGCCCGGTGTGCGGCGAGCGCCCCTGCCAGTGCGAGAAAGAACCGCCCGAACCCTGCGAGGTCTGCGGCGAGCAGCCCTGCGTGTGCGACAAGCGCCAGAAGCTGCGCGTGAAGCTGGCCGACGGCAAGGTGCGCACCATCCAGCACATGAGCGCTACCAGCTTCTGGAGCCCGGATGGAAAACCCATGTCGGCCGCAGAGTTCATCCAGCGCCTGTTCGGCGAGTTGCCGGCTCTGTTTGCCGACGAAGACGAGCTGCGCGCCATCTGGGGCCGACCGGACACCCGTCGGAAACTGCTGGAAGGACTGGAAGAAAAAGGCTACGGCCTGGAACAGCTGGCCGATGTGGGTAAGCTGGTCGAGGCCGAGAACAGCGACCTCTACGACGTGCTGGCCTATATCGCCTTCAATCAGCCGCCGGTGACCCGCGCCGAACGGGTCGGCTTACGCCAGGAAACGATCTTCCTCGGGCGTGACTATCAACAAACCGAATTCCTGCAGTTCGTCCTCGACCACTACGTGGCCCGCGGTGTCGGTGAGCTGGACACGGACAAACTGCCGCAGCTCATCGAGCTGAAATATCACAGCCTCGGCGATGCCATCCGCGAACTCGGCCCCGCCGGCAAGATCCGCGAAGTCTTCATCGACTTTCAGCAGCATCTGTACTGAGGAATGACGAGAGAAGCAGTACTACTTGCCTGTCCTGGTTTTTTCCGCTGGTTTTTTCCAGCGTGTGGCTTCGGCTCAGAAAATGCCATCTCATGTAGCCCGACCCGACCGTCTCGGGCCCAAGGAGATTGCGGGCAGTAGGCCCGGCCGAGAAAAACCCCAAGTTGCCATCCGGGCTGACTTGACTCAGCGCCGATCTGCGGGTCGACGTTGACGAGAGCCAGTCATGTCTGCAAGTATGCGGATAACTGGCGTTTCAGGGGCCTTATGCGGAAATCCTTACTGTTCCCTCAGCGGTTTGCTACCGTCATCGCCGATGGTGACTGCGTCCGCGGCCGTTTTCTCGCGGGGCCTGTATGGAATTCTTGCTCCTAGTCTCATGTTTGTGAATTTTTCCACCTAGCTCTAGTTTTATAAGAGGTAAATTTTGACCTGGTGGCAGACACTGACAGTCGCGTTAGCGACGTTTGTAGTGACGAAGGTCGTAGATTTCTGGCTAGAGAGAGCTAGACAGCGCCGCGCGTTCGTTAGCGCCTGAACAGCATGCATTCATCGGCAATCAAGCCGGCGGTCGAGTATTTTTGTTCCTAAGGACCGATCATTTCTGGCGCGACTACGAGAGAATGAAATCAGCAGAAATCAATTTTATTCGACAGCCTGCGGAGAAGGGCTATGGGACGGTAGCTGTGCTTGAAGACTTGTACGGGAATTTATGGGATCTTCTTCAAGTCAGCGAAGATCGCCCAGTCGCAATAGCAAAAAACAGCTCCTAGCTCGAATCTTTCAGCAAGCGGCCGATCGCTGGCACCGGATTGTGATTTAACGTTCATCGTTTCGGCTTTTCCAGGGCCAAGACGGGTATTGAAGACCTGAAAATGGCGCATGGCTGCCAGCAGCGTATGAGAGTTCGCTAGTCGAGCGCTTCTGGTTTTCGTGTCTCAGGTCGGCAAAAGCCCATCCGATCGATGGGCGACGCTCAAGCTGCTGGGAGATAGCCGTTTTATCTCGAATTCGGGAGTTATTCGGAGCTTCCTTAGCGTCTCAGGCACTCATCAACGCGCTTGGCGAGTGTGCGGGCCACGGCGTGCATTCGACCGAGCAAGATATCCGGGGCGGCGAGCACCGCGAGAACAAACAGTCCGTTCTCGTAGGGAACACGGACGAACACGACCTTGCCTTTGTCTCCTTCGACGAGCACGTGGCTGAGGCGACCCGCCCCGACCTCATGAATGATCGTTTTCCCAAGCGCTGTAATCGAGCTGGACATTGCCGCAAATTTACCGGGCACGACCGTTTCAGTTTCGATAAAAACTGCGGGGTGTCCGTCTCGCGAAGCGAGCATGACCGATTCGAATCCGGGTGCTGACGAGACCACTCCCTCAAAAAGGTCTGCGATCTCGTCCCTCGTCTTATCAGAAAAGTCTTGCATAGTCGTATTAATTCGGCGTTTCTGCCGCTGTTTCGACAAGAAGCGTCAATAAATCGAAGATTTTAATGACATCGTCGCGATTTCGGGCGTCAATCTGTTCGACAGGCGCGATCAGCTCGTACTTCGCGAGGAGATCAGCGCAAGCTTCGGCCAACGACTCATCACGTTCCTCTAACTTGTTCAACGCGACAACCAGGGGTAGCGAACGCAGGTTCTTGGAATAGGTCGAGAGCACGTCTTCCAGGCCGTCAAGAGGCGATGAAAGGCCGTCGACTAGCAGAATAATCCCAAGCAAGTTGTCGGAGATAGTATCAAACATGAACTCGAAGCGTGCCTGGCCTGGGAGTCCATAAAGGAGGAGCTTCCTGTTGTCGTCGAGTTTGAGTTCTCCATAATCGATAGCGACGGTCGTGGTTTTTTTCAGCAGGCGGACTTCATCGGTGGAGTCAACGTCCGTATCGATCGCCTCGCTGTCACTGATGGCACGTATAGCCGTACTCTTTCCTGAGCCTGTGGCGCCAAGAAAGGCGATCTTGAAATAATTCGAAGCCGTCAATGAGAAATCCCCATTCGACGTCGGATGGCGCCCAGAAAACCAAGCACGCCACTGTGCGTGGCTCGGGGTTTAACGGGCGGAGCGTCGCGGCGGGCAGAGGACCGTTCGAGACACCCCGACTCGTTTAGCCGTTTCAGGCACTCCTTGACCGCGCGCTCCGAGACATCCAGACGAGCGACGATCTGTCCTACTGTCGAGGGTTTCAATGAAATAAGCGCGATGATCTTTCTCGAGTCGTGAGGGAGTCGGCCCGGGTTGGGCGGCCATCGCGTCAGTCGAAAGGCGTTTGCACTTTGAGTTTGACTCCTGCCCTTGGCGGGCTCGGCGCGCTGCTCTCTGCTCGAAGCTGTACGCTTTTCGAAATCCTGTACAACGGCGAGAATTTCAGAGGCCCGGAAGGATTTGTGGATCACCCTAGAAAGCTTCGCGGGGCCGATCTGCTTGCCTCTGTCGCGCACTTGATTGGAGTAGGCGACCACCGGCGCCGCTGGTGCGTCGTCGAACAGATTGGCCGCGTTTTTATGGTCCAGGTCGACGAGCCAGATATCTGCCTTGCCCTGACGCTCAATAGTCCAGGGCCCGCTGAGATAGCTGTCCAGCAAACCGATGATTCTGCGTAGCACATCGATTTCAGCTGAAGTGGCCGTCGGACACACGATTCTCTTCGGCTGCATCATCAATTTCCTCGCAAAGACTAGTTCAGTTCACCACCTTCTGGCCGCCGAGTCCTTCGGGCCCTAGACCGCGGCTTCGAGTTTCTGGGTAGCGCTACGTGACTTGACCAGGACCATCCCGATATTGGCGGAAAGCCGCGTGACGAACACAGCCGCCTGATCCTGGTTTTTCTTGGATCGGATAAACACATGAATCAAGTTTTTGCTCAGCACGATGATTTCATTGAAATAGTGGCTGACATCATCGTCTGTGCCTCGATTTTTCTTGAACATGTTCTCAATTTCAGTGACGTTCTTGCCCTGGAAAAGGTCGCCAGTCGTTGCGGCCACGAGATCCAGAACTTCATTAGGGTGAGAGTCCACGGTATCCACGCCAAGCAGCATTCCGCTCACCATGTCTACATAGCCCACGGCTAGGCATTCGGGGACTTCTTTCTGCGCTTCATCGATTGCTTTATCAAGTGACATATCAATTTTCTCCTGTTTGGGTAGATTGGATTGGATCCAAGGAATGCCATCCCTGAATTCGTTCGGCAAAGTTGCGAACAAAAAGCGACTGTGAATCACTCTGAACCGCGCCGGGACGTGCCCGGCGGACGCGTGAGATGGCTTCGTCGGCGCCGTCTCCGTACCAGACGAGCATGCAGGCAATCATGGTGCCGGTGCGACCAAGCCCGCCACGACAGTGAAGCGCGACGCCGCGATTGGCAGATAGGTACGGTTCAGCTAAGCGACAGAAGTCAACGGCTTGGGAAAAGCTTGGAGGCTCCATGTCTCGGATGCTGAAATGATGGTAAGAGATCGACCGCTGCCTCAGCGGCTCCACAAGCCTAGCGGGGCGCTCTTCGAGGCATACCAGCATGGCGATATCGTTGCGCGCCAGCCAGTCAAGCTGAACGTCCAAGTCCGAAACGAGGCCGGGCCGGCTCATCCCGCAGAGAAGGCCCTTTACGGCCCACCAACAGCCCTCGCATTCGTCTTCAATGAAGGGAGATGGGTCGGGCTCATTGCAGGACCCGGTGCCCACATAGCTGCGGCCTGCCTCGGAAGAGGGATTCTCGAAAAACTCTTTTACCGGCGCGGTTTCCTGTTGCCGCCCTCCGGATAGAAGGACGAGGTCTCCACCGATCTCGATGCAGTCTTTGCGGTTGTGTGTGGCGATGAGCACTAGCCTTTCAGCGGCAAGCGTTCGGAGCCGCTCGCGCACGAGCGCAGCGTCTTCGTCGTTCATTCCGAACGTAGGCTCGTCGACGAGATAGATCTCTGCGGCCGCCTCAAGATGAGTCAGCACCGACAGAGCGCGCAGGGTGGATGGCCGAACGTCTGCTGCAGAAGCCCTGGCGAGTTGTGAGGCGTCGCCGAAGCCATGGTCCTCTAACCACGTTTCGACGGCTTCTGTGTCGAGAGGGGTGTCGAGTGTCGCCTCGATTTGTTCGGCCACTGAACCATTAGCGTCGAACTGTGCCTTCTGTGGAACAAAAACGATGTGCTCCCGAATCGACTCGACCGGCGCGTCTCCCAAGAGCGCCGTGCCCTCGAGGCGCGCCGGCGCGCCATCGTCGCAGTGGCCGATCAGACTTTTCAGCAGCGTTGTCTTGCCGACTTTTACCGGGCCAATCAAGAATAATGCGCTAGGACACTTGGCCTCTACGCAAACCGATTCGAGAATCTTGTGGGAGCCGCGGAAGACATCGATATCGATGGACAAAATTTGTTTATTGTTCAAGTTATCGTTGTTACTGAAGGCGCTGGACGACGAGCTGATGATCTTTCCCCTTATCTGAGTTCCAGTAGAAGAACACAGGAAATTCGTTAAGGCAAGCGCGAATCGTCCGATCTGGGAGAGGTTTCACACAATAAAGAAACTATGGGTGGTAGGTCGCATGCGTCCGGCACGGTTCGATCTTTTCGGTGCCTCGAAAGCTAGCGTGCCGTTCTGCAAGCCAAGGCGGTTTGCTCGCAGGGCAAGAAGCGTTGGCTGGAAGAACGATCAGCGCGTTACGGCAGAGTGGCGATTGTCATCACAAGCCGCACGAATGCGGCTTTTCCGGCCGCTTGTCATAACAATCGCCAACAGAAACGGGGCTTTGCGTGCCACTCGAGGCGTCTCGGCCCCCTCATTTGGATTGACCAGACTGCGCTCGCCGAAGCCATGACGAGTGCTCCCGCAAAGACACCGTCGCGCCCGCGCAGAATAATTCAGAGGCTCCTTGGGTTCCCGCGTGTCCAAGCATCAAGGTTTCCTGATCGACGGTGAGGGAGATTTTCAGGCCTTTTCAGGTCGTCTGCTCCCGTCCGGAATGACGAGCGCTCGCATGGTGCGACACGCCATAGAGCATTTACCGGGGCTCTTTCACAGCGGCGCGGTCGCGCCGGCGTTGGCGGAAGCGAATCACGAACAGAGGGATCGAGACGGCTGCAGCGGCCCAGGCTGCGTAGCGCACCGGTTCATGCAGCGGTGTGCTGCCGACTTCGAGCTCCGGTGCGAACAGGCGCAGTCCGAAGGTCAGGGTCAGAAGGGCGAAGGTGGTGACCGGCGCCAGGTAATAGAGCTCTCGGCGTTTTACACCGACGATCAGCAAGGGGATAAGGTGCGCGGCAAATAGCGCGAACATCAGTAGGTCGTACCAATTGCCCATGCCTCGTCCACCTTTTGACCGAGCCTCGATTATGCCGATGTTGCCCTTTCGGGTGTGGTTCATCGTATCGGCGGTGGGCCCGGATGGGTTTGGGTCTTAATTCCGATCGGAAGCGAATGGATTGGAGCCCTGCCTGGAGAGCGCGCGTATTGACATATACGAACAATATCGTAAACTGACCGTTCAATCTACGAATGGCTTCGTTTAAGAGTCAGGGCAACCCAAGGAGAGCGCCATGAAAATTCAGAACTTTGCAACCGCCGTAGGACTGGCCGTGATTTTGGCTGCCTGTGCCACCAACGGATCCGAGCCTCTACGGCTCGCGACGCCGGAGGACCCGCTGGCCATGTCCATTCCCGAGTACAAGCGAGAGCAATCCATGCTGGTCAATAATCTGGCTCAAGGGAATCCTCGCGAGCTGGATGATCAAGAGTGGGATCGGCTAAGTCGCATCCAGGACACGATTCTGGAACTTCTCGGCGATGCAAAAGAGATCGAAGAGATCGATCTCGAAACGCGCTATACGATCTTCCAGCTTCGGCAGCAGATGGTCGCCATGGTGATCTCCGGGACGGCAATGGAGATGGTCTGCGTGCGCCAGCAGCTTACGGGCACACGCCTCGGGAAGCGACGTCGCTGTATGACCCGCGCCGAATGGGAGCAGTCCCGCTATTACGCTGAGTATGTCGAAGAGTTCGTGCGGGGGCTCAATACCCCGCTGATCAGCGAAGGCCCGGTCGGGCGAGATCCGGGACTCGGTCCGCGATAGGCTGCACGCCAGGCGTCACGTCGGCCAGGGCCGACGTGCCGTTTTATCGCGGTTCGCGACCGCGCTGGGATCGGCCTTGTGTGATCGGCCTTGTGTGATCGGCCTTGGCCCGATCATCAAGGCCGCAGCGACCTGAACTTCAGTGATCGACGTCTATCCGGGCGGAAGCAGTAAAGGCCTGCCCTTGATTCGGCTCCCCGTCTGTCTCGTCTTCGCGCACCTCGACGAGGGCTTCTCGATCCTCACATTGCACCCAGGCGATGGCACAGGCGGAAGCGCAGGCCCAACGCTCTTCACTGTGGGCCGGCGACTGAGGGAGCGATTGATCGACGAGCTGGATGTAGCGGCTGCAGCTGCAGTCGCAGGACGCAGCGTTGGTGTCCTCCTGAGCTTCGGCGAGAACACGTGGGCTTATGGCAGAAGCGGCGATTGCGATGATCGCGCTGCAGGCGAGGGTCAATCGGGCGTCGATTCTGAAGCGGCTTCGGTTCGTGTGGATCATGCGGGGCATCCTCCCTATCGGCTCGGTTTTGATTCCCTTGTGCTTCAAAATTAACCCTCTCATTCTAGAGCGGCTGCTCTAAATCGGGCTCAAGCAACCCAAAATGTGGACACCCTCACCCAATTTCCGGGCGGGTCAAAGCGTTTGAAATCAAATCCGACGCGATAGGAGTCGGGCTTTGATCGGCGGATGCCGGCTCCTGAATAACTTGGAGATCGATGTCGCTCATCCTGCTTCTTCTCAACGGGGCGAGGTGGCTCTTGAATTCCGCCCGATGTCTGAGCGTTGATCGTTGCGCTTATCAGCGGCCAGCCAATGGACACACAGGCGCGAGCTGCCGCTCGTTGAGGGGAGTTCTAAAGGAGAGGGACTCAGAATTTACCTGCTCGCGAGTCCGGAAAAATCTTTGGCAAAGAATCTCAACGCTTCTCGATTAAAAGATCAAGAGTCGAACTCGGGCTTGAGAACCAACAGAAATTAATGTTCAACTCAGGAGAAGCAAATGAAATTCAGTCGGTATGTGTTATTGCTGATCATTGCGAGTGCTTTGATCAGCTGGAGTCTTTCAGAGCCGCTTCGTGCGCAGGACGCCGAGAAGGAGACCTTTCAGCGTGTGCCGGTGACTGACCCCGTCGAGCTGGAACAGTTTGGCTATCCGGAAAATGCTCAAAACATTTTTAAGCTGGTCGATCAAGATGGCGAGCTGGTGGGCCGGGAGGTGAGCGATGAGCAGCGGGCTGAACTTCAGGGTGACCCGCTGCCGTTCAGTAATGATTATGCAATCCACGCGGGCTTCGAGTTTCAGCCCCTGAGTCATACATACGAATATCTGAAGGGACCCTCTTTTTTAGTGGCCAATGGTGCCGTGATAAGCCTGCTGGACGTAGTGGTCTCCTACGAGGTGCAGATCCAGATGCCACGCGGCACGACGATGAACTGGTTCGACGTCTGGGGACTTCATGACAGTCCGGGTGATGAGCTGAGGATGACGTTTGTCTCGCGCTGCACGGATGGCCTGAGCGCCGGTAACCCGGTTGAAACGGTTTTGGCGACGATAACAGTGACTGATCAAGACGGAAACTTTCGCGCCGGAAGGAATCTGTCCGACACGCCCGTGGACCGGCAGAACTGCAGTTACCACGCACGAGCGGTATTCGATCCCGACGTCGGTGAGCCCGGCGTCCTGTTGCAATTGACCAAGGTTCGGGTGGATTACGACATTCCG
>Ga0207419_1002902_pt1 | contig 10740 bp, 6 predicted proteins | sample ElkSloMetagenome_4_FD_184723 | JGI IMG/M metagenome (GOLD analysis project Ga0207419, IMG submission 184723) | Hot spring microbial communities from Elkhorn Slough, Monterey Bay, USA - MD2A (version 2) | ecosystem: Environmental > Aquatic > Marine > Intertidal zone > Estuary: Microbial mat ... | reverse complement strand
AATCGCTCTGGTAGGTTGAATTTCTTCACCCAGTAAAGCATTTAATAAAGTTGATTTTCCTTGACTAAACTCCCCCACAACAGCCACCCGAAAAGATTGGGATTGTAATTTCTGAGAAATTTTGCCCAAATCCTGAATTAAAGTTATAGGAATAAAACTCTGGTCAACACAATCTTGTAATACCTGACACAGTTTCCTGCAAATATCATCCAGATTACGCTTCTGGGCTTGAAACTGCTGTAAACTTTCATAAGCAACTGATTCTGAAGTTTGGGGTGTTTCTGGGGTGATAGTTTCTTGGGGTTTCTCAGCGGCTTGTAAGCGTTCTAGCAGTTGACTTGCTGCTTCGATAAACGCCAGATCGAGATTTTGGAAACGACCCGGATTGAGTAGAAATTCAAGTTCCATTAACGCGATCGCGTCTACTTTTTCCGGTTGCGTCAATGCGGTTTCAAATACCGTACCATAGCGAGGATTGAGTTGGAAAACCTTACTCGCGATCGCGTCTAAATAGCGTTTTTCTTTTGCGTCTATACTGCCATCTGCGGCTGACATTTCGTAACCCAATCCTAACAGCAAAAGCTTTTCTGGTTCGGATAAAGATTCGCTCAAAGCCTTGAGTACTTTAGTTTTAGTGTAAACCTTATTCTGTTTGACTCCCTTTCCCAACAACTGTACTAACTGACGCATATTCCCTTGTGGGGGAATAAATAGATTCAAAGTTTGCTGAAACTGCTGTTTTTCTTCTGTGGAAACCTCTCCATCTGCCAAGATTACCCCAAGCAAAACCGTTATTAAATTAGTTGCAAACAGTAAAGTTGGGGTAACATCCCGTTGATTGAGCTTTTGCCCTGTAATGCGAGATAAGACCTCAACAATATCCGAGCTAATTTCAGCAGTATTCATTGTGTCGTCACCAGAAAGCTTATTGTGCTATCTTAACTGATAAAAGGGGAGTGAAAAATTAAGATTTTATTGTCTTAATTTTAGTTAACTGAGTGTAATTATTGCCGTAAATTTACTTAATCTTTTATTGAGGATTGTTAACAATTATGATGGAGTTTGTTTTTCCCCCGAATATCCAAGCGGGGATTGCTTCTGGTGTCTACGAAGTGGTCAAAAATCAAACCACAGGTCAATTCATTGGAGTAGCTAGAGATGTAGTTACAAAACAGTTTGTCGGGAATGCGGTTGGGACTGTAGCCAACAATGTTCCAATGATTGCGACATTTGCTGCTAATCCAGTAGGAGGTGCAGTTATGGTGGCGGGTAAAGTTGTAAGTGCGGCTCAAAATCAAGCTATTATTGGCAAATTAAGTGCAATTCAAGCATCATTAGGTGTTTTACAAGCAACCACAGCAGTTATCGGGGTTGGAGTCGCTGCAACTGCTGCCCTTTCAGCCGTAAATGTCTGGCAAACGATGAAGCTGAAAAAAGAAGTTCAGCAAATGCGGTTAGAAATTCGTGACGGTTTTCTTGACCTCAAACAAGCGTTGCGCGACCAAGGTTTTGAGGTGATGCAACATATTGATGAAGTTGCAAAAGATATTAAGTTTGAACAGCATCGGATTGAATTAGCAAAAGCTTACGCTAGGTTTATCGAAGCGACCAAGTTAATTAAAACCTCTTTGGCTATTGAAGATATTGATAGCCGTAAACGGGAGTTAAGTAATGCGCGTCAAACTTTAGGTAATGCTTTGGCAATTTATAACAGCCCCGATTTACTGTCAGAAATGAATGTTGTGGGACAACTCCGCCGTTTAGAATGTGCTTGGACGATCGAACAAACCATTGCTTTAACTTATCATATTCAAGGCGAAGCGGCGGCAGCAAGTAACTGTTTAAGCGAGTTACAAGATAAAATTCGTCAGGATTGTCTAATGATAATCAATTGCTGTGAAACCCAAGACGAACTCGATTTTCTCTTTCCTGAAATTACCTGTATTCACGATCGCGATCTGGCTTTGCTCGAACTGTGGCAAAATCAAATAGACTGGGCGCGATCGCTTCCCCCAGAAGAACAAAGCCAACTGGCAAATCTCAACATCCCAAAAGCCGAAACCACTGACCTTCCCGAAATCAGCAAACCGCCAGAATTAATCAAATACGAAGAAATCCAGCCCAAGTCTCATCCCGACTCTTTACTCGATCAACTCAAGTTATTATTCGATCGCGAATTGCGTCAAGAATACGAAGAATATATTAGCCAAAAAGCGCAAGAAGTGGGTTATAAAGCTTTAGTTAAAGATAACCTAACCAAAGCCTCTAACCTCGCTGTTGCCAATCTTTTCTGGTACTTCTACCTTCGCGAAGAAACACCAGAAGAAACCATTAAAACCGCCTACTAAAATGGTTAAAAGGGTGTGTGCAATATACTCCGATCGCGGTAATATTCTGTAGTCTTACCTAGACCGATCGCGTCTTACTTTTGATATAATATCGCCGTAAGAAACAACGCCCTCAAGCCTCGTTGACATCAATGTGACAATTTCGGTAACTGTAATACTTCTGGCTTAGTATTTCTAGCAAAACACCTTTATTACGGCTTTCCCTGACAACCAATTAACAAAGCAACATAATTTCAGGATATCTACCGAGACACCCTGTTTACAGTAGAAAGAGAAAGTTAAATTTTGAAGTTGGTTATGTTTAAATATTCTGCTACGGTTGCAGCGATCGCGATCGCGTCCCTGGTTGGTATTCAAGGCTGCAATTCTACCCCCACCCCCAATCCTTCTCCAACACCCATAGTATCCCCGGACGATGATTCAGAATCCAAGGAGGAGAAAAAAGCCGAAAATAACGAAACACCGCCTCAGAATCGCGTTAAAGTGTTTTTCTCGAATCCTGAAAAGGGGCAAGGGGATTTAGGCTATGTTGAACCCGTATGGCGCAGAACTGATAGTGTGGCAGTAGGAGCGTTTGCTCTTTCCGAACTCATCAAAGGCCCCACCTCCCAAGAACAAGACTCTGGCCTCGAATCTGCCCTCAGCTTAACTGGGAAATCCACTTGTGGGGGGGATGATTTTCAACTCGCGATTGAAGATAAAATAGCAAAACTGCAACTGTGTCGCGAAGTGAAATCTGCCGGAATTGGTGACGATGCGAGAGCCGAAAATGCGATAAAAGAGACTCTAAACCAGTTCTCAACCGTGAGTAATGTAGTTATACTGAACCCCAAAGGCGACTGTTTCGGGGATATGAGTGGCGAAAATCGCTGTTTTGGTCAACTTCCTAATCAGGTTGATAACGAAACTCCTCTGGCTTTAACGCAGTTTGGGCCGATTGAAATAGGAATGACCGTTCCTGAAGCCACGCAAGCCGCAGGAATCCCTTTCACGCAGCAAGCCAGTGGGGGAGAGGAATACGGCTGTTTGTACTACAACCTAGAACCGCAAGTCGAGGGAGTTGCGTTTATGGTGGTTGACGATCGCATTGTGCGGATTGACGTTACCGGAGGTGATATCGAAACCCTGAGTGGTGCGGGAATTGGTACAACTGAAGCCGAAATTCGCCAGATGTATCCCGATCGCCTCGAATCCGAGGAACACCCCTACGATCCAGAGGGGAAATATTTGATTTATGTGCCTAAAAGTGCTAAAAATAGCAATTATCGCGTGATTTTTGAAACCGACGGTAGCGGTACAGTCCAGCGTTTTCGGAGTGGTCAATTACCCGATGTTCTCGCTATTGAAGGCTGCGTGTAATGGTGGCTCAAATGAGGAATAAGACGCGATCGCATCAAATCATAGCTTTTCCTACCAAAATCCTGCAATAATAGCGAATAGAAAAGTATCCTTCTCATTAATGAATCTACCTTATTTTATGCGGATTGCCAGCCATGATTGATCGGCCAGTTAGTCTCGTTACTGGTGGCAATTCTGGTGTGGGTTTAATGACTGCACTCGGCTTGGCCCGAAAAGGATATCATGTTTTTATCGCTTGTCGTTCTGCGACTAAAGCAGCCAACGCGATCGCGTATATTCGTCAGCGCAGTAATAATCAAAATGTCGAGTTTCTACCCCTCGATTTAGCTTCTTTGGCTTCAGTCCGTCGCTGCGTTCAAGAGTTTGAAAAACGCGATCTTCCTCTGCACGTTTTAATCAATAATGCCGGAATATTTCATCACAGAGGCACAACCCAAGAAGGCTTTGAACGGATTTGGGGAACGAATTATTTAGGTCATTTTTTACTGACTCAATTGTTATTAAATAAACTCCAACAATCAGCACCGAGTCGCATTGTCATGGTGGCTTCGGATTTAGCATTGCGTCCGCAAGGGATTCCTTGGCATCTTTTAACCCAAAAAACACCGCTTAATTTCTTAGAACTTTATGCAGTTTCTAAGTTTTGCTTGCTACTTTTTACCCTAGAATTAGCCAGAACATTAAAGCCAACCGAAGTTACAGTGAATGCAGTTCATCCGGGTTTTGTGCGTTCAAATATTACTCTCGGACATCAGTTGAGTCGCTTGCTAGGCTTGGGACTTTCCCCGGAAGAAGGAGCATATAGTAGTTTATTTTGTGCAACTTCCCCAGAAATGTTGGGTATTAGCGGTCAATTTCTCGACAGTAAAGCGCAACCATTTGTTTTACCGGATGTTGCTCAAGATCGCCAACTTGCCCAAAGTTTAATGCAAAAAAGTTTGATTTGGACTCAATTCGATCGCGCCCTTCCTACTACCATTAATCCTCAGAAATATCAGCATATTTTGGGAGTTCATCATCTCGATTTAACCGCAGCAGAAATCGCGTCAATTACCCAAGAAATTTTTACAAAAGTATTACCCAAATCTCCTAAAAATCTAACGAATCCCCTAAAACTATTATTCCGAGGTCGAGTCGGATCGGCGGTTCTGGCTTTGATTCAACAGTGGAAGCGAGAATTTTATATGGAAAGACATCTTGATTCGGATGCAGTTTGGCGATTATGTCAAGACCAAAAACTATTAGAAGTATTGCGAAATAATTTAGGCGAAGATATCGTATTATGGCGGTCAGAATTATGGGCAAATTATCCGGGTCAAAAACTAATTCCTTTATGGCATCAAGATTCTTACCCTCAATTAATTGCTCCAAATAGCAAGACTGTTCATGTTTATATTGCGCTGACTGACGTTACAGAATTAAACGGCTTTGAATTTTTAGATATTAATAGCGATCGCGTCAAAATTCAAGCCACCGATCCTTTTAGTGGTAGTCCCTTTTTTGATGTTCCCCCAGAACTCGCAGCACAAGCCATTCCGGTTGTTTTAAAACCCGGACAATTTATCTTATTTTCCGATCAATTAATTCATCGCTCTGTTCGCAATCTTAGTGGCAAAGTGCGGCTTTCCTTAACCTTAAGAATTGCCCGCGCTGATGTTGAAATTACGCCGGGATACAGCCCCAAATCCTCAAAACCTATAGCGTTGTAGCTTATATTAAATCCGAAAAAATACTGTTTGAGAACCCCGGTTTCTTATTTGCTTACACAGAAAATTGAAATTTTAAGCCAGAAACCGGGGTTCTGTGGTTTTTTGATATTAGTTCACGACTCTACAATTAAAGTGACTTGAATGGGGCCGTAGCGATCGCGCAAAGCCTTCTCGATACTGCGAGCAATTTGGGGGGTCATGGCTTTGATTTTCGGCTCTAGGGTAAGGTGCATCGAAATGTACACCAAACGCCCCACCATGCCCCTAGAACGGACGTTATAGCACTTTTTGACCCCCTCCACCTCATCGATTAATTCTTCTAGGATTTCCGGGGCGATCGCGACTTGTTCGAGAAGTAAAGGCAAATGCCAACTCAACACCTGCCAAAAATTATCTAAAGCTAAAATCAGTAACATAAAAGACGCGATCGCATCAAACAAAGGCTCTCCCCACCACACCCCCGCAATGCTACCCGTGACAATAGCTAAAAGAAACGCATCCTTAAACAATTGATTGGCATTAAAACGTAAAATCGGGTAATTCAAAATGCCACTTTGTACCCGATTAAACAATCCCAAACCCAAAGTTAGCGCCACCAGTAATCCTAACAACTGTAACAAAGGCAAATTGGCCCGAATACTTGTTACTGGATTTCCCCAATTGAGCAATACAATAATCGTCGAGCGAGCTAAATCAAACCAAGCCCAACTCAGCGCGATCGCGAAAATCAAAACCAACACCGTTTCCCGTTTCCCGTGACCATAAATTTCTCGGCCCGTGGGTCGGTCAACTTCAGTTACAGCTAACCAACTGACTAATAAACTAAACCCCGCGATCGCCGTATGTAAAGACTCCGACAGCAAACTCAACGAATTTACATCAAGCCCCGTCGAAACCTTCACCCACAACAACAACAGCAAAAGTCCTAGTGTTGTCCACAACACTAAACGACTTGTTAAGTAATGGTTTTTGCCATTCGTCATTGGTTATTAGTCATTGGTCATTAGTCATTGGTCTTAATGTTCTCTCATTGTAAATTGTTCATTGTAAATTGTTAATTAATCCCTGATTTGAACAGGCATTACCAAATACGTCATTTTCACACCCCCCAACGGATTAAAAATAATCGGTTGCATCGGCGTATTAAGCTGCATTTGAATCTCCGAAGTCGGCAACGCCTTTAACCCATCCATAAGATATTTAACATTAAACGCCACCACAATACTATCCCCTGAAATTTGCGCCGGAATCGACTCGATCGCACTGCCAAAATCCGCACTATCCACACTCAAAGACAACTGTTGATCGTCGCTGTTGAGGTCAAAATTTACCACATTATTTTTTTGATCCGCCAGCACCGAAACCCGTTCTAAACAACTAATTAAAAGCTTCCGTTCTACTGCCATTTGGATCGAAAACTGACTGGGAATTAACTGTTGATACGCCGGATAAGCCCCCTCTAACTTGCGACTGGTGAGGCGTTGGTCGCCAATTTCAAACACCACTTGAGACTCATTAAACTTCAACGATAAAGTATCTTCATTACTGTGGGCTGCTAAAATTCGTTCCAGTTCCCGTAACGCTCGGGCCGGAATCGTCACCGCAAAAGGATCGTCTGTTTCTTCAGATTCAACTTCGGTTTCCTCTTGCATCGTTTGCACCACCGCCAAACGATGGCCATCCGTCGCCGCAAATTCCAAATGACCCGCTTCCGGTTGACTCAGGTGAATCCCCGTCAGGACTTGCTTGCTTTCCTCGGTACTCGCCGCAAACAAGCTAGACCGCAGCCCCTCACTCAACGCCGCAATCGAGAGGTTGAGGGCTTCTCCATCTTCGACCGATGGCAGGTCTGGATATTCCTCAGCATTGAGACTCCGCAGTTGATACCGCCCTGAAGTCGAGGTTAAAGTGGCGATAGACCCTTCTTCGACATCAGTCTCGCCCTCCTCATCATCATGACTGAGGGTAATTTCTCCTTCGCTGAGGCGAGAAACAATATCATTGAGGAGTTTTGCCGGAAGGGTAATCGCCCCACCGACCGTTACTTGTGCCGGGAAGCTGGTTTGAATCCCCAAGCTGAGGTCAAAGCCCCGCAAGCTGATTTTCTGGGACTTAGAATCGGCAATCAGCAGCACGTTTCCTAAAACGGGATGGGTCGGTCGAGAAGGAACGGCACGACCGACAATAGAGAGATTAGCGTTGAGATCGCTTTGACTACAAACAAATTTCATGAGCGCGACACAATGGGCTGTAGAGCAAATCGATTTTACCGCAGTCGTTCGTCGTTTGTCCTTTGTCCTTGGTTATTTGTTACTGGTTATTGGTTAGTAGTAAGGGCTTTAGCCCTTGTCTGGGTTATTGGTTGTTGGTTATTGGTTAGTAGTAAGGGCTTTAGCCCTTGTCTGGGTTGTTGGTTATTGGTTATTGGTTATTGGTTGTTGGGCGGGGAAACCCCGCCCCTACAAGCCGATTGCCGACTGCCTAAGACCCACTGCCTACTGCCTAAGAACTACTGCCGATTGCCGATTGCCGACTGCCCCCTAGAAGCTGATAACTGAAAAAAGCCTGCTACGTTATGATCGGTGTCATCGGCTTGAAACACCGAGCGATTCGGCCCGTCCCTCATCTGCCTAGCTTCTATGTTGTTGATTGTAAACACCTTTATTAAGCGGCCTGTCCTGACAACGGTTTGCTCTATATTAATTGCTCTGATTGGCGCGATCGCGATGGTCAATCTCCCCATTTCGCGTTTGCCCGAAATTGCACCGACTCAGGTACAAGTCTCTGCCAATTATATCGGGGCGGATGCCGAAACCGTTGAAAGTTCCGTCACCAATATCCTCGAACGGGAAATCAACGGCGTAGAGGGGATGGAATATATCGAGTCCAACAGCAGCAATAATGGCGCAAGTTCGATTACGGTCACATTCGGGCCGAGTGTAGACCCAGATTTGGTGCAGATTAACACCCAAAATCGCCTCACCACCGCCGAACCCCAGTTACCCGAAGCCGTGACCCAAACCGGGATACTGGCGGAGAAGGCTTCAAATAGTTTGCTGTTGGTGATTGGCTTTTTCAGTCCCGATGAAACCTACAATGACCTCTTTATTAGTAATTATTTAGATTTATTTGTTGTCGATCAACTCCGCCGCTTGGATGGCGTTGGTAAAGCGCAGATTTTTGGGGAACGGCAGTATGCGATGCGGTTGTGGCTGAATCCCAATGCCCTCGCCAGTCGTGGCTTGACGACTCAGGATGTCATTGATGCCCTGCGGGCCCAAAATATTCAAATTGGGGTCGGTTCAGTGGGACAACAACCCGCACCCCCAGACCAAGAAATTCAGATGAGTTTGCGGGTACAAAGTCAACTGCAAGATGCCCGCGAATTTGAGGAGTTGATTATTAAACGCAGTTCTACAGGCAGTTTAATTAAGCTCAAAGATGTAGGTCGCGCCGAGCTAGGGGCAGAAAACTACGACAGTAGCGTGCAAATCCTGGGAAATCCGGGGATTGGGGTCGGGATTTATCAATTGCCGGGCAGTAATGCTTTAAATGTCGCAAAACAAGTTAGAGCCAAAATTGCCGAATTAGAGGAAAATTTCCCGCCAGGATTGCAAGCGCAAGTGGCGTTTGATACGACGGAATTTGTGGAAACGTCCCTGCGAGAAGTGGTGATAAATTTGTTCATCGCGATCGCCCTCGTTACTTTTATTATCTTCATTTTCCTGCAAGATTGGCGAGCCACGATCATTCCAGGGGTTGCCATTCCCGTGTCGTTAATTGGGTCGTTTGCCTTTATTTGGGTGTTTGGCTTTGAAATTAACACCCTAACCCTGTTTGGCATGGTTTTAGCCACCGGATTAGTCGTGGATGATGCCATTGTCGTCGTCGAAGCCATTGCCGCCAAAATCGAACAAGGATTGCGACCCCGACGTGCCGCCATCGAAGCCATGAGCGAACTCTCTGGGGCAGTTGTGGCTACTTCTATCGTGCTTTTGGCGGTTTTTATCCCCGTGGCCTTTTTCCCCGGCACAACGGGCAAAATCTATCAACAGTTTGCCTTAACCATTGCCTTCACGATTGTTATCTCTACGTTTAACGCCCTCACCTTCTCCCCGGCAATCTCCGCCTTATTATTACGGCGCAAATCGGAACGGCAAGGCATCTTAGGACGCTTTTTCGGCAAATTTAACCGAGTTTTTGATTGGATTACTCAGCGTTATCGCCAAGCCCTAGATTTCTTAAGTCACTTCAAACTCTTTGTCATGGGGCTGTTTATCGTCGCCCTAGGACTAACCTTGTGGATGTATCGCATCGTTCCGAGTGGTTTCGTCCCTGCCGAAGACCAAGGCTACTTCCTAGGCATTGTGCAAGCCCCTGAAGGCGTTTCCTTGAACTATACCCAAGACATCCTCGACCGGGTTGATACTCAGATGCAAGATATCCCCGAAGTCAAGGCTACCTTTGTGATTAGCGGTTTTAGCTTTGATGGGAGTGCGTCGAATAAAGGACTGTTTTTCGGCACTCTCACGCCTTGGAATGAACGGCGCAACCCCAATCAAACCGCAGAAGCAATTGTACAACGGCTCAACGGGCAGTTTCAGCAAATTCCAGGGGCGTTTATTTTGGCGTTTAATGCGCCCCCTGTCCAGGGTTTGAGTAACTTTGGCGGCTTTGAGTTGCAACTGCAAGACCGAAGCGGCGGTCAGTTGGAAATAAACGATCTGATCGCGTCAGCTTATGCCCTAATTGAACAAGCGAATCAAAAACCCGCGATCGCAGGCCAAGTCTTTACCCAGTTTACCGCCAGTACCCCCCAGATGGAAATTACCATCGATCGCGAAAAAGCCGCCGCCCTCAACGTCGAACTTGACGATGCCCTCAACGTTTTAGGGGCTTATCTCGGTTCTCGCTATGTCAACGATTTTAACTACGGGACGCGCAGCTATCGGGTATATGTGCAAGCCGACCAACAATTTCGCGCCAATCCCGATGATATCAAAAAACTTTATGTGCGATCGCGCTCCGGGCAGATGATTTCCCTCGATAGTCTCGTCACCGCCGAAACCGTCGTGGGCCCCTCAACCATCAACCACTTCAACCTGTTTCGTTCAATTAAACTGCAAGGTCAACCGAATCCCGGTTATAGTTCCGGTCAGGCGATCGCGGCCATGGAACAAGCTTACCAAGAAATCGCCCAACCCACCCTCGGTTATGCCTGGATGGGAACCGCCCGCGAAGAAAAATCCTCTGGCGGTCAAGCCCCCATTATCTTTAGCTTAGGTATTGTCGTCGTCTTCCTTGTCCTCGCCGCCCAATACGAA